>MDTB01062437.1_pt1 | contig 10523 bp, 11 predicted proteins | sample 811161 | NCBI WGS metagenome assembly MDTB01 (sample SAMN05326650, study PRJNA326480) | marine metagenome | isolation source: seawater | place: Mediterranean Sea | collected 2009
AGCAGTTAAAAAAGAGTTTAATTATAATTATGTTGCTTTTATGCCCACTAATTTATACGGACCAAATGACAATTTTGATCCAATGACATCCCATGTGTTACCTGGAATGATTTCAAAATTCCATAGGGCTAAATTTGAAAATCAAAATTCAGTAGTCCTTTGGGGGGATGGTTCTCCGAAAAGAGAATTCTTACATGTAGATGATTTAGCAAATGCAATTTATATTTCGCTACAAACTAAATTAAAGTATCATTTATATAATATCGGTTCAGATGACGAAATTTCAATTTTGGAATTATCTACTTTAGTTGCTCAAATAATTGGTTATAAAGGTAAAGTTATTTGGGACACAACTTTTCCAAATGGTACTCCTAGAAAAAAACTAGATTCGTCCAGGTTTAATAGTTTAGGATGGAAACCAAGAATAGATTTAGAAAAAGGAATTAAAGACACCTACACAAAGTTTAAATCAAGCTTAAGTGATTATTAGTCCTATAGCAATTTTTTTATATAATAGACCTGATAAAACTAAATTTTGCCTTAACTCTATTAGTTCTAATTTAAATTTTGAAAATGCACCTTTATATATTTTCATTGATGGTCCAAAAACAAATGATGATAAGTTAAAAATTGATAAAATAAAAAAATTAATTTCATCATATAATTTTAAAAATCTTGTTGAAGTTAATTCGAAACAAATCAACGTCGGTCTTTCAAAATCAATTTTTTTTGGGGTTAATCATGTTTTAAAAAAGCATGAAACAGTAATTGTTTTAGAGGATGATTTGATATTTAATAAAAATTTTATAAATCATATTAATATATGTTTAGAAAAGTATAGAACTAAGAATATTTATCAAATTTGTGGTCATTTATGGGGGAATAATATAAAAGATTATATTAATACTCCATGTTTGATTCCTAATATTAATTCATGGGGATGGGCAACTTGGAGAGAAAAATGGGATGAATTTGAATTAGGATACATTCACAAAAATGAATTAAAAAATTTTGATTCAGATGAGGTTTTTAAATTTAACCTTAATGGTGCTTATGATTATTTTAAAATATTAGAAAAACATTTTAAAGGAAAAGTAGATTCCTGGGCTATTCAGTGGTATTATCATGTTTATAAGAATAAGGGGTTTTCAGTTTATCCTAATAGTTCATTAGTTGCAAATATTGGGATGGATGGAAGTGGCACTCATACTATTTCGGGCAGAAATCTTGAACAAATTGGAGGTAATTTAAAAATTACTTATCCAAAGAAATTAATATTTGATAAAAAAGTATTCAATCTTTTTTGTAGCGAATTAAAAGAATTCAATAGAGAAACTCTTATATCAAAAATATTAGTTAAAGTTTTACGCTATCTACAGAAATAAAATCATTATTTTTTGAATTTGGAATTTCGAATAATGATTTATCAATTTTACATTTCAATGGATTTTTTGAAAATGTTAACTCAATTACTAAAGGGAAATTTTCACTGGACAAACCGCCTAATTCGTTTACATTTAAGTGAATCAGCTCCATGCCAATATTATCAATAAAATTGTAAACCTTATTTTTATTCAAATCAAAATCATGAAATTCAATTGCCAAACCAATAAGTTGATTTTTTGCGATGATGATTTCTTCAAGTATTCTATATTCACTTCCCTCAATATCAACTTTTAAGAAAATATTTTTTTTCCCTTCTATTATTTTTGAAAAAGACAACCCTTTTTTTAAACCAATATTTTTATTTGTAAAGTTTAATATATTATGCAAAAAATAATTGTACTCAAAAATATTTAGTACAGATCTTCTTAAAAGATCCCAATTTGATTTGAGAAAAATTTTTTTTAAAAGTTGATTAAAAAAGAATTTTAAAATTAAAAAAAAGTTAGTTTGACCATCAAAAGTAGACACTTTGACTTTGGGATTTATTTTTAAAAAATCTTTTTCAAATTCCCAATTCGTTTCAATTCCAATTCCAATCAAATTCTGAGCCTTAGAAACTGCATTTGGACAAACGAAATAACCACCATCATGCCTTGATCCGAGTCTAATAAGCTTATGTTTGAATAACTTTTCTTTCATAAAATAATTAAAAGTAAAGGTTATAATTTAAAAAATCGTAAAGACAATTGATATATCATTAGAAAAACATATAAATTGAATGATTTCTATTCAATTTTCTTATGATCCTTTAAAATTCTACCAAGCCCACCTCTTAATGATATTTTAGGAGTCCATCCTGTTTCTCTAATTATTTTACTATTATCACCAATTATTATAGGATTATCTGAGGGGCGTATCAAATTTGGATCTGTTAAAGTAGGCTTTTTGACTTCGGTTATTTCTTCTATGATTTCTAGTATTTGGTATAATTTGTAGCCTTTCCCAGTTGAAACATTATAAATATTATTTTTTTCACCCTGAAAAAGTAGATTTATATAGGCATCAACTACATCTTGAATATATATGTAATCCCTTACTATTTCTAAATTTCCAAGCTTAATATTATTTATCTGAGGGTCTAAGATTTGACGGATTAAATTTGGAATAAAAAATCTATGGTCTTGGCCCTGACCAAAATGGTTAAATGATCTAGTCATGATTATATTAAAGTCAAAGCTGTTGTTGTATACCCTTGAAATATTTTCTTGAGCGACCCTAAAAACGGCATATGGATTCAGTGGATTTAAATTTAGATTTTCAGAAATAGGTAGATCCTTTTTTGAAACTTTTCCATAAACTTCAGATGAGCCAACAGAAAGTATTTTTGGATACAACTTTAACTTTCTCAAAGCCTCGAGGAAATTTAGGTATATATTTAAGTTATTTTCAAGACTATTTGCAGGGTTTTTCCAACTATAATTTACGCTGCTCTCTGCGGCTAGATGAATTATATAATCAGGTACAAAAAAGTTAAAAATTTTAAAAAGAGCTCTAAAATCATTTAAATCAACCTTTTTATAAACGACATTATCCACCTTTTGTTTTAAGCTTGATCTGTATAACCCCAGAATTTTGGCCTCAGGGAATTTTTTTTTCACTCTTTTAACAAGATGTCTTCCAACAAAACCTCCACTTCCGGTTATTAAAAAATTCATTTATTAATTAATTTTTTTGTAAATGTATTCTATAAAGAAGAAAAAAGTATTAAAACATGTATTTTTAATGTTATATTCAAATTCTACAAAAGCATAAATGAACGTTGTCCACGACGATATTATCTACAATTTGCAAAAAAAAGGGGGTATTACCAATTACTGGAAAAATTTAAAATTATTTTTAGAATATAGTATCTCTTTAAAAAATATAAATGGAAATAGTGAAAAAGAAAGTAAGATTCCAACAAGTTTACTGAGATATATCAACTCTAACATTAGGTCAAAAAAAAAATTCATATTTCATAGTAGTTACTATAGGACCTCAAATTCAAAAAATGCAATAAACATTATAACAGTTTATGATTTTATTTATGAAAAATTTTCTACCGGGTGGAGAAAAAAAATTCATGTTTGGCAAAAAGAAAAAGCAATTAATAAATCTGATCATATAATTTGTATTTCAAATTCAACAAAAAATGATTTACTTACATATTATCCAGAAGTAATTAAAAGTAAAATAACAGTAGTTTATTTGGGTGTGAGTAATACTTTTACATACAATTATAAATCAAAAAAAAATAAGTCATTGATTTTTGTTGGATCAAGAAAAGGATATAAAAATTTCAGAATCCTCTTAGACGCAATGAAAAAATTAAAGAATTACAATTTGACTTTGATAGGAGGTGGTAAATTGAGTAACAGTGAAATAAAAATACTTGATAATATTAATTATCAACATACTATAGATTGTAATGATCAGAGGTTAAATCAATTGTATAATGAATCTTTTGCACTAGTTTACCCCTCTTTGTATGAAGGATTTGGATTACCAATTATTGAAGCATTAAAAGCAGGGTGTCCTGTTATTTGTAGTGATGGGTCTTCTACTGGAGAGATTGGGGGGGATTATGTTATAAGTGGAAAAATGACCCCAGAATTTATAATAAATTCCGTTTTAAGCCTTGAGAATGATCTATTCCGAAACGAATTAGTCAAAGAGGGGATCAAATATGCCTCATCTTACAAGTGGGAAAAAACAGCAGAGGAAACATTAAAAATTTATTATGAATTATGGGAAAAATTTCAATAATCACAATATCATGGAACTCCCAAAAATCTATTCCAAATACTTTTGAATCTGTTAAAAATCAGAATTATAAAGATAATGAGCATATCTTAGTTGATGGTGGTTCAACTGATAAGACTCTAGATATTGCAAAAAAATTTCCTCATTTATCCAAAATCGTCTCTGAGCCTGATAATGGAATATACGATGCCATGAATAAAGGAATAAAAATTTCATCAGGTCAGATAATTGGTTTTTTAAACTCCGATGATACTTTTTATAATTCGGATAGTCTAAAATTAATATCTGAAGCTTTTGATAAAAATACTGATTGTGTTTTTGGAGACTTGATTTACACAGATCAAAATGATAATATAAAAAGATTCTGGAAAGGATCTAATTTTAAACAAGGCGCATTTCAATTGGGATGGATGCCAGCACACCCTACTTTTTACTGTAGAAGAGTTATTTATGAAAAATTAGGATTATTTGATACTAATTTTAAAATAGCAGGTGACTTTGAGTTAATGCTTCGATTCTTGGAAAAGCATAAAATTAGATTCAAATATATACCTCGTAAACTTGTAAACATGAAGATTGGGGGAATTAGTAACAATAGTATTATCAATAAAATACACATTCTTAAGGAGGAATTTAGAGCCTTTGATCAAAATAAAATACCGGTAAATAAACTTTTATACCTTTACCATAAAGCAAAAAAAATCAAAGAGTTTAAATTTTTATGAAGGCCATCATCCTTGCTGGTGGAATTGGATCTCGATTATTTCCAGTTACATTAGGTGTTTCTAAGCAACTTTTACCTGTCTATGATAAGCCTATGATTTATTATCCCTTGTCCACACTTATTTTGGCGGGGATTCGACAAGTATTAATTATTACTACTCTTAAGGATAAAAGTCAATATGAATTTTTGCTAGGAGATGGAAGACAATGGGGTATTACAATATTATATAAAGTTCAATTAAAACCTAAAGGTATTGCAGAAGGATTTATTTTAGGTGAAGAATTTATAGGGAAAGATCCAGTATGTTTAATTTTGGGGGATAATATTTTTTATGGATTAGATTTTTCAGATCAATTACAGGAAGTTGTTGAAAGGACAAAAGTGGGAGTAAAAGCTACAATATTTGGCTATGAAGTAAATAATCCCCAACGTTATGGAGTTATTGAATTTGATGATAGAGGAAATGCTCTTTCTTTAGAAGAAAAACCAAAAATACCAAAAAGTAATAAAGCTGTAGTAGGTTTATATTTTTATCCTAATGAAGTGATTAAAGTAGCTAAGTCCATTGAGCCTTCTGACCGAGGTGAATTAGAAATTACATCTATAAATCAATATTTTTTAAGTAAACAAAAACTTAGTGTAGAAACTTTAGGCCCTGGTTTCACATGGTTGGATACAGGGACTCATGAATCTCTATTAGAAGCCAGTCAGTTTATTGAGACCATTGAAAAACGTAGAGGAGTTAAAATTGGCTGTTTAGAAGAAATTGCTTTTAAAAAAGGATTCATTACAAAAGAGTTGCTATTGAACCAAGCTCAAAAGCTCGAGGGAACATCATATGGTGGGTATCTATTAAAGCTCTGTTATTAATAGCACCAACGATTTTAATATTTAGACTTATCATGATCTTGTTATTTCGTATTGTTACTTATCCAATTTTAAAATGATTATTTTTATACATTTACCTTTATAAATTAATTTATAATTTCATGAAAGGCGTCTCTACATTTTTTAAAGAAGTTTTCCTGTTAAATTCTAAGATACACAAAGACTTTCGTGGAAGTTTTAGGGAATCCTTTAATCAAAAAGATTTTGAGAAAGTTATTGGGAGTGAAGTAAAATTTTGTCAGGATAATCAAACTCTTTCAAAGAAAGGGGTTTTAAGAGGATTACATTATCAATTACCGCCATTCACTCAGTCTAAACTGGTTAGAGTAATTCAAGGGAGTGTATTGGATGTCGTGGTAGATATTCGAAAAGGATCACCGACCTTCAGTCAATATTTTACGAAAGAACTAAGTGCAGAAAATCAATTACAAATATATATACCTAGAGGATTTGCTCATGGATATATTACCTTGAGCGAATTTTCTATTTTTGCTTATAAAGTTGATAATTACTACCAACCTGAAAGAGAAAGGAGTATTGCCCCTGATGATCCAGATTTAGGAATCGACTGGAGGCTCCCCAAATCGGAATGGATTCTGTCTGAAAAAGATAAAAATCATCCTAGATTAAAACATGCATATCTCTTTGATTATAATGTAAACTTATATGCCTAGTTATTTAGTTACAGGTTCTAAGGGTCAGTTGGGTCAATGTTTTCATTCAATTCAAGATGAATTTCCTCAATATCAACTCTTATTCACATCAAAATCAGAGGTCGATATAAATAAATCTAATTCACTTTCAAATTATTTTAAAAAAAATCCATTTAATGGAATCATTAACTGTGCAGCATATACTAAGGTTGAGCATGCAAAAACAGATGTCAAAGAGGCTAGTAAAATAAATATCGATGGAGTGCGAACCTTGATTCAATTTGCTGAAGCTAAAAACATTAAGCTAATTCATTTTTCTACGGATTTTGTTTTTGACGGGTTAAAAAAAGGAGAGTATTTAGAGGAAGATAAAACTAACCCCTTGAGTATTTATGGACAAACCAAAAGGGAGGGAGAAGTTTTTTTAGACAATTCGTGTTGCCTTAATATAACCTTTAGAATTTCTTGGCTTTTCAGCCCTTTTGGAGATAACTTTGTCAAAAACATAATTAAACGGTGCCAATCCCAGACTATCTTAAAAGTAGTTAAAGACCAATTTGGCAAGCCTACTTATGGAATTGACTTAGCAAGGCTAGTTTTAACTTTCCTTGCGCATCCAAACTTATTTAAATATAATTTATATCATTTTGCTCAAGGACCAAAGACAAGTTGGTTTGATTTTGCTAAAAGAATAATAGAATTGACTGAATTATCTTGTGAATTAGAGCCAATTATTACTTCAGCCTATGCATCAGATGTAAAACGTCCTTTTAATTCTGCTTTGAAAACGAGACGTATTGAAAACAACCTATCTTTAAATATTCGAACATGGGAATCAGCATTAGAGGACTGTATAAAAAAAATTCAATTGAATGAAAATTTTTAGATCAATTCTAATCACTGGCGGTGCTGGGTTTATAGGATCGCATCTAGTTCGAAGAATGGTCAATAATTACCCAGAGACACAAATAGTCAATTTAGACCTTCTTAAATATTCTTCTAATTTAGACCTTCTTAAACATTCTAGAGACAAAGAAAATTACACCTTTAAAAAAGGGGATATTAATAATTTTCGGGGCCTGCAAGCATTATTTACAAAATTCGATTTTGATGCCGTCATCCATTTGGCTGCGGAATCACATGTTGACAATTCTATCAAAAATCCCTTTATTTTTGCACAAACTAATATTCAAGGGACCCTCAACCTTTTGGAGGCAGCACGGCAAAATTGGGGGAATAATGCCAAGCACCGTCGGTTTTATCATATTTCAACTGATGAGGTTTTTGGAAGCTTAGGTGCTGAAGGGTACTTTACAGAAAAGACCGCTTATGATCCAAGATCTCCCTACTCTGCATCAAAGGCAGCATCAGATCATTTAGTTCGAGCTTACTCCCATACATATGGGTTGCCAGTGGTTTTGTCTAATTGTTCCAATAATTATGGTCCAGGACAACATTCGGAAAAGCTTATCCCTTTAATCATTAAAAATATAGTTGCACAAAAATCACTACCCATATATGGACAAGGGGAAAATATTCGCGATTGGTTGTATGTTGAAGATCATGTAGAGGCAATTGATTTGATTCTTCATAAAGGTAATTTAGGGGAAACCTACGCCCTTGGGGCTAATAACGAACAGAAAAATTTAGATCTAGTCCACTACCTTATTGAGAAAGTGGATCAAAGGCTAGACCGTTCAAGAGGAAGCTCTATAAAATTAATTGAATTTGTTGATGATCGACTTGGACATGATTACCGTTATGCTATTGATACCTCAAAAATTAAGAAAGAAATTGGATGGAAGGCTTCCACCTCTTTTGATGAAGGAATAGAAAAGACATTGGAATTCTATCTTGCAATTTGAATTTTTTAATCTTCAAAATCTCATTTATGAAAGAAGTATCGATTAACCCTTGTCTTTTGATAATGTGTTAGTTTTCCCTTTAAATAATTACTCACTGATATCGAAAATTATAAAGTTTATAAAGGGGATTTGGATTTCGCTGATCTTACAGCTTCAAGATCTACTGTCTAATTCATACTTGTTATAGTTGGGGAATTTAAAGCACTGATTTTTATAATTATTGGATGGAAAACATAGTTACTTATCATTTTTAAGCATTTGTAATACATAGTGGGAAAAAAAATTACAGATGACCGTGCTCCTTTTTATAGAAAATTAAAATCATAAATTTAATTAATTGCTTTCATTGTTATCTATTTTACGGGGCACGGCATACACTGTCAAGATGACGAATAAGGGTATAAAGAAAATTGTTTTGTTCCCAAAAAGCACTATATTTGCCGACCATTAAGGGTATATAAATGTACGCAATCGTAGAAATAGCAGGGCAACAATTTAAAGTTATACAAGACCAAAAGCTTTATGTTAATCGTTTAGCCGATAAAGAGGGTTCAAAAGTATCATTTGATAAAGTCTATTTACTTGACGATGGAAAAAAAGTGACTGTAGGCGCTCCTTCTATAAAAGGTGCTTCAGTAAAAGCTAAGGTAGTAGGCCACCTTAAGGGTGACAAAGTTATCGTATTTAAGAAAAAACGAAGAAAAGGATACCGTGTTAAAAATGGTCACCGACAAGCTTTATCCCAATTGTTGGTTGAAAAAATTGTCGTTTCTGGGTCCAAATCCGCTTCAAAATCAGCTTTGGAAAAAGTAGCTCCAGAAAAATCGCCTTCAAAGAATAAGGCACCTGCTAAAGTTTCTATAAAAAAACCCGTATCTAAAAAAGTTACTAGGGATGATTATTCCAAAATGACCGTCGCGGAACTTAAATCTGCTGCAAAAGTAAAAGGAATTTTAGGGTATAACACTTTAAAGAAGGCTGAATTGATTTCAGCTATAAGTAAATAAAGAATTATATTAAAAAATAATTAAATGGCACATAAAAAGGGAGTAGGGAGCTCTAAAAACGGAAGAGAATCGCAGTCAAAACGCTTAGGCGTCAAGATATTTGGTGATCAAGCTGCTAGGGCAGGAAATATCATCATCCGCCAACGTGGAACTGCCCACAATCCTGGTGAAAATGTTTATCTTGGAAAAGACCATACACTTCACGCCAAGGTTGATGGATTAGTTAAATTTACTAAAAAGAAAGATAATAAATCTTACGTCTCTGTAGTTCCATTTAAAGCTTAGTACCCCTTTTTTTTATTTTCGAATCTTTATTTATTCATTGCCTTTGATTGCATTATAGACATTTTTTTTGAGTACTTGATGATATCCCTCGTAAGATGAATTTGGAAGTTTCTGTGTCATCCAAATTGCTATAATATTTTTCTTAAGATCTATAAAAAACCTCGTATTAAAATATCCCCCCCAATAAAGTGACTGAGCCTTTTCCTCCAATTTAAGTGATGGATCGTACTCAATAGCAAATCCATAACCAAAGCCTTGGTTTTTCCTCGAATAGGTTGAACCAACTTGATTGATCTTCATCAGGTCCACAGTTTTCTTTTTTAAAACACGCTCCCCATTTAATTTACCTCCATTGATTATCATTTGGCAGAATTTCAAATAATCCAGCGCGGTTGAATAAAGCCCATGAGTGCCTCCATATAGAGAAGTTCCCCTTCGAGGAGGTTGGTTTTTACTAACTACAAATTTTTTTTGGTTGTTTGTGTAGTGAACGGGCATGACTCGTTCTAGCGCTTCACTGTCTACATTATAGCTTGTGTCATTCATTCCCAAAGGATTAAAAATGTTTTCTTTCAAATAAGATGAAACCGTTTGATTAGTTACTTTTTCAATAATTACGGCTAGTATATCACCACCGGCACTATAGTACCAATTTGTCCCTGGTTGAAACATTAATGGAGCACTAAGTAAAGCTTTAGCTCTATCTTCCACTGTTTGGTGCAGGGAGTAGTCAGTATAAAAGGGATAATTCTCCCCATAGATCAACTTACCGATATCTCGGTCTAATTTGTTTTCCGAAAGTCCATGAGAAAGTCCAGAGGAGTGAGAGAGTAATTGACCAATGGTGATAGGACTCTTTATTTTTTCAGTGGGGCTATTAATACCCTTTGACCAATCAAGTGCAACTTTTAGA
>MDTB01020979.1_pt1 | contig 10522 bp, 10 predicted proteins | sample 811161 | NCBI WGS metagenome assembly MDTB01 (sample SAMN05326650, study PRJNA326480) | marine metagenome | isolation source: seawater | place: Mediterranean Sea | collected 2009
CCACTACGTTGATAGGCTGGGTGTGGAAGCGCGGTAACGCGTGTAGCTGACCAGTACTAATAGCTCAATTGGCTTGATTTATGCACTGAAAAAAATTTTCAATATATAGTTAATTAATAAAAAAAAAACATACATCTAGACATAACTTGATTTGTGACTTTACTGTTCAAAATTTGAACGCTATTATATGTTCAATTTTTGAACAATATGAAAGAAAAACAAGACCATTTTGAAGTATTAAGAAGAGTACAAAAAAAACCTAATTCATCACAAAGAGAATTAGCAGAGGAGCTTGGATTCAGCTTAGGTAAGCTTAATTACTGCTTGAAAGCATTACAAAAAAAAGGTCTTGTAAAATTACAAAATTTTTCTAAAAAAAAAAATAAATTTAAATATACAATCCAATATGTGATAACTCCCAAAGGTATAGCTGAGAGAACTAAGCTGACTGTAAACTTCATGAGGCAAAAACTAAAAGAGTATGATGAGCTCAAACGCGAACTCAAAAACAAATAGATATGTGGACTGTAATTAAATTCGATAAAAAAAAACTAGAATTTTTAAAAAAAGACTTTTCAAATAAGCTAAAAGGAAATTTTATAATTTATAACCCGAAACTGCTTATTCAAAAATATCAAAAAAATAAATTAATCAACAAAGAGTTTAATTTACTTGGTGATTATTTGCTTTGTTATCATAAAGATTTTAAAAATCCTCAAATTTTAAAAAATCTTCAGTTTAGCAGAGGATTAAAATATTTTTTAAATGGATTTATAAGATCGCAAAATCAAATTGAGGATTTTGTAAAAAAATGCAAGTCCTCAGAAAATGAAAGTGGATTTTTGTCCCAGAATTTTTATGAATTGAATTTAAACAATAATTATAAATTTTCTACAGGACCATTCTCCGAAACAATTTTTAAAATAATAAGTTTACAAAAAAACAAAATAGATATTTTGATGGGAAATATAAAAACTACTATTAAAAAAGGAAAATTTTTATTTAGCCCTATTTAAAATTTAATACCATGTCATTATTATGTAAAAAACATTTTTTGCAAAGTGCGGAGCTATGGCAAATTTTAATAAATAAATTTTAAAATTAGAAAAAATGTTTAAAACTATAAAAATTTTAACAAACACCGAAAAAAAACAATTTTTTTTTCTAGCTTTTTTAGTTTTTTTATCTGTGTTGGTTGAGCTATTGAGTTTAGGATTAATCCTACCTATTACAACATATATTTTTTCAGAAAATTCAGAAATTAACAGCTACTTGGGAAGTTTTTCTCAATTCAAAAACTTAGAAAAGAAAACAATTATAAATATACTATTATTAGTTCTTGTTTCTTCTTTTTTCATAAAAAATCTATTTTTATCCTATTTTCATTATTATGAAAATTCTTATTTATATAAAACTACTCAAAACATATCGACCAAACTATATAAAATAATACTTTATAAAAGTATCAACTTTCATATTCTCAGACATTCTTCTGAAACTGTAAATAATCTCACCAAAGAAACATCGATGTTTGGCGCCTATTTGACTGCCCTCATATTACTAATTACTGAAATTCCAATACTATTGGGTATTTGTTTATTTCTATTTTATATTGAACCAATTGGTTTTTCAATTATTTGCTCAACGAGTATATTTTTTGGGGCAATTTATTTTTACCTAACAAAAAAAAAAATTAGCAAAATAGGCTATGCAAGAAAATCTTTAGAGCAAAAAAAAATTCAATATTTACAAGAAGCCATAGACGGAATTAAAGAGATAAAAATTTATAAGCAAGAAAATTTTTTTTTAAAGAAGTTTGCAGAAACTGCGCAAAAAATAGCGAAAATGTATTATATTTTTGGATTTTTAACTAAATTGCCAAGGCTCTTTTACGAGTTTTTGTTTGTGATATTAGTCGCAATTGTAATTTTTTATTTCAATTACCAGAATACAAAGCCGGTTGACTTTATTCCCTTTTTATCTGTTCTATTAGTGGCCAGCCTCAGAGTACTACCTTCACTAAATAGAATTTTTGGAGCTACTCAACAATTAACTTACACAAAATCTACTAGAGATACGATTTTATCTGAAATTAATAATTCACCCATTAAATTCAGTGAGATTTCGTGTCCAAAATTAGAGAAAAATATAAAATTTACAAACATTTATTTCGAATTTAATAAAGAACAAGGATACGTCATAAAAAACTTTTCTCATGAATTAAACAAAGGTGATCTTATATCAATCTTTGGAACAACGGGAGCAGGGAAAAGTACACTGTTAAATATATTTTCAGGTCTTCTAAAACCCTCCTCAGGAGAAATTATGATGGATGGAAAAAAAATAAATTATTTTAATGAAAATTGGTCAAATCAGATAAGCTATGTTCCTCAATCTACCTTCCTATTTGACGATACGATTGAACAAAATATCATTTTTGACTCAGGCGATAAAAAAATTGATTTCCAAAAACTTAAAAAATGTATAGAAATATCGCAATTAGACTCTTTAATAAAAAAGCTACCTAAAGGTATACAAACACGTGTAGGGGACGAGGGTAAAAAACTTTCAGGTGGTGAAAAACAAAGATTGGGTATTGCAAGAGCTTTATACAAAAATAATGATATTTTAATTTTTGATGAGGCAACCAGCGCACTAGATGAAAAAACTGAAAAAAAACTTTTTGACTCTTTGATACAGTTTTTAGATGATGGTAAAATATTTCTATTTGTAACACATAAAAAAAGTTTATCAAATTATGCCAACAAACTTATAGAACTATAAAATTAATGTGCGGGATTATAATTATAAAATCTAAAACAATAGACAAAAAAATTTACTCAAAATTTAAAAAAAGTTTAAATTTATTAAAAAGTAGAGGACCGGATGAAACTAAAATTTTTAAAAGCAACGGATTGCTAGTAGGTTTTACGAGATTAAGTATAAACAATATCAAAAACGGATCTCAACCTTTTATAAGTAGTTGTAAAAAATATTTAATTGTTTTCAATGGAGAAATTGTAAATTATAAATTATTAATAAAATTTCTCAGAAATAAAAAAATTAATTTAAAATATGCTCATGAAGCAGAAGTAATTTTAAACTTATATAAAATATATGGAAAAGATTGTGTTAATTTTTTAAGAGGATTTTTTTCCTTTGCTGTGATCGAACTTAAAACAAATAATATTTTTGCAGCTGTTGATAGATACGGCATTAAACCCATGTACTATTGTAAAAACAAAAACAAAAAAACTACGATTTTAACGTCTGATTTTTCTGTTTTATTAAAAAGTAAATTAACAAAAAAGAAAATTAATATTGATAAGGTTATTGAGTTCATGACATTAGCGCGAGAGTTTGATAATAAAACTTTTTATAAAGATATATATAAAATAAATTCTGCCTCTTATATTAAAATTGGTAATAGCATTGTATCAAAAAAATATTGGAGTCCATTTAATAATAAAGAAATTGAAATAAAAAATAAAAATTTATTAATAGAAAAATTGAACAAAAAATTTACAGAGATTTCTAAACTATGGAAAATATCTGAATTAAAGACATCGCTTTGTTTAAGTAACGGGTTAGACTCAAATTTAATTAATCTCTATTTAAAAAGAGAACGTAAAAAATGTTATAAGTTTCACATCATTCAAGGAAAAAAAAGAGATGATAAAGATTTATTTCAATTTCATGCAAACTTAAAAAAAGTGAATAATCTGTTATCAAAATTTTTAAACCATTCTTATGATCCTTTTCCTCTTGCGCATTCTAGCTGTACTAGTTTATTTCAGTTGTACCACGATATCTCTAGGAAAAACTTTAAATTTACTCTTAATGGCGAAGGGTCTGATGAAATTTTTGGAGGTTATCTGAGGTATAATACGCAACTAAAATATTTAAAAAAAAATTCGAACTTCCCAAATCACCTAATTAAAATCTATAAAAACAATATTTTAAATTTAGAAAAAGTGCTGAAAAAGAAAATTAACTTAAACTCTGTATTAAAAAAAAAGATTAGAAAGATAAACTTGAAAAGTAAATCTGTGGAAAATAAAATTTTAGAATTTGATCAATTAACATGGATACCCTCTTTAATACAAAGACACGATGTAATTGGTATGTTTTTCGGCCTGGAAGTAAGGCCTCCCTTTTTAGATCACAAACTTGCAGAATTAGTAAACTCAATACCTGGGCATGAAAAATTTTCCTTCAGCAGTAACAAAATTATTTTGAAAGAGCTTATGAATAAAAAGTTTTCATATAATGATGATTTATCAAAAGTACCAACCCCGGGTCAATTTAGAGACATACTTTTTAAAGTAATCGGATTTAAAAAATTTAGGACAAATATATTAAAAAGTAAAATATCTAAAATATTTGATATAAGAAAACTATCTACTGTGTTAAACAATCCTGATACTGATACTACTTTTTTATGGAGAATATATCTAATTTCAAAAATGTATAAACATGCCTAAAATAAAAAAAAATATTTTACTTACAGGTTTTAAAAAGGATCAAGTGAAAACTTTAAAAAAAATATACAAAAAAATTAACTTTATTGAATATTTTATAAATAAGAAATATGACAAGTTAGATGCATTAATTTCGATTAATAGAACAAGTTTTAATAATTTTTATTATAATGATTTTGAAAAGATATCACCAAAATTAAAGTGGATTCATATTGCGGCAGCAGGATTAGACATTTATCCAAAAATATTTAAACTTTCAGATGGTTGTAAAGTAACTAATGGAAAAATAATACAAGGGCCTGAAGTTGCTGATCATGCGATGGCTCTCCTTTTGTCATTAACTAGAAATATTTACGAAATAGCAAAATATGGACATAGCGCTAAATTTTCTAAAAGGCCAATAGAGTTAGCAAAGAAAAAATTATTAATAGTAGGATATGGAGGAGTTGGAAAATATGTTGCTGAGAGAGCATTTGCATTTGGAATGAAAATTAGCGTGCTACAAAAAAATTATACTCCGATACCGCAAAAGGTTGAAAATATCTTTTTTTCTGAAGACTATGAAAAAGCTGTAAAAGATCAAGACGTTATTATTTATACTTTACCATTAACTTCTAAAACAAGAAAAATGTATAATAATGAAACTGCAAAAAAATTTAAAAAAGGAGCCATTGTTATAAATGTTTGCAGAGGCGATATAATTTGCAAAAAAACTCTATATAAAAATCTTAAAAATAATAGATTAGGTGGGGCAGCCGTAGATGTTTTAGAGAGTAATGACCATTTAAGTAAGAATGATAAATTATTAAAATTTAAAAATTTTATTTTTACTCCTCATATTGCTGGAATATCAGATAATTTAAAATATAGAAATTTTGATTTAATAAAGCATAATTTAAAAAGGTTTTCAGAAGGCGAAATGCTAACAAACATAATAAATAAGAGTGAATTAATATGAAGCTATTAATAAAAAAAAACGTAAAAAAATATGATGATTTTTATAAATCTGGTCATGATCATTCTTATCCTAATTTAGACTTAGTTAGGATTTTGTCTAAATATATTACGAAAAAAAATAACATTTTAGATTTTGGATTTGGATCTGGTCAAAATATTATTCATATTTCTAGGCTCGGCTTTAGAAAAATTTATGGACTAGAAGCAAGTGCAGAGGCGATAAAGTTAGTAAAAAAAAAAATAAAAAAAAATAAAAAAAAAAATATTTTTCTTTTTAAACTTGAAGAAAAAAATAAATCATTACCATTCGAAAATGGTTATTTTAGCAATATAATTTGCACAAGTGTTCTATCTTTATTGGGAAATAAAGAAAATATAAGGTATTTAATAAGTGAATTTCATAGAATTTTAAAACCCAATGGAAAACTAATTATAGATATCAATGGACCGGAATCTGGATTTAGACAAAAAGGAAAATTTATAAACGAGGATACATATCAATCATATATTCGAAATAAAAATCAGAAAATTTTCACATATTGTCCAAAAAATATTAATGTTTTTAAAAAGATATTTAAAAACTACAAAATCGATAATATCGGCGAAATTAAATTTAAATATTTTGATTTTTTAAGTCATGAATTTATAGCCTGCTTAAGAAAAAAGTAATATTAAATGAATATTCTAATTACTAATGTCGGACGAAGAGACTATTTTATTGATTTTTTAATTAAACTAAAAAAAAAAATTAAAAAACTTAATATTTATATTTGTGACAATAATATTAATATTTTCAAAAAAAATATTAAAAAAGTCACATATATTGAAACTTGCAAAGTATCAGAAAATAAAAATAAATATTTGAAACAAATTAAAAATATTGTTACAAAATTTAAAATTGAATTAATAGTTCCATGCACAAATTTTGATTTAGATTTACTGTCAAAAAAAAAAGATTATTTTAAAAAAAAAAAATGTTTATTATCAGTATCAGATAATAATTTAATTAAAAAATTAATAAATAAAAACGAAACGTATTTCTTCTGTAAAAAAAATAAAATTTCAACACCCAAAATATATCAAAAATTTGAAGAAGTAATAAATAAAAAAAAAAAATTTGTAATAAAAGAAAAATTTGGGCATTCTTCAAAAGGTCTAAAAGTTATTTCAAATATAAAAAGAAAACACTTTCGTAAAAATTATATTGTTCAAGATTTCATAAATGGACAAGAGTTTCATTTGGATATTTTAAATGACTTTACTGGCAAATTTATATCTTGCTGCCCTAAAAAAAAAATTGCCATGAGGGATGGAGAAACAGAAAAAGCCGAAATTGTTTTAAATAAACAAATTATAAATTACGCAAAAAAAATATCTAAGGTATTTAAACATATAGGTAATTTAGATTGTGATTTAATAATAAAAAAAAATAAAAAAATTTATTTTTTAGATTTTAATCCGAGATTTGGAGGTGGTTATCCTTTTACTCATTTGTCAGGATTAAATTACTTATACATGTTGATAAAAAAATTTCCAAAAAATTTAAAGATCAACAAACCTAAGCTTTCTAAATATACAAAAGGAATATCAATTAATACTTTGATGTAACTTGTATGATAAAAAGAAAAAAAGTTTATATAATTGCTGAAATAGGCCCCAATCATAATGGATCCTTTAAGACTGCAAAAAAAATGGTTAAATATCTAAAAAATTCTGGTGCAGACGCAATAAAATTTCAGCTAGGAACACCTGATGAAGTATATAGTCAGGATGCTTTTATGGCTGAGTATCAAAAAAAAAATACTAAATTTAAATCTATAAAACAAATGAGTGAAAAAAATCAGCTTTCAAAGAAAAATCATTTGAAATTGAAACATTTATGCAAAAAGAGCAAAATAGACTACATGTGTTCTGCATTTGACTTAAAAAGTTTAAAATTTTTGTTAAATAAAGCTAAAATTACAAAAATAAAAATTCCCTCAGGTGAAATCACCTCTTTAGATATCCTTGAATATATTTCTAAATTTAAAAAAGAAATTATTCTTTCTACTGGTATGGCAACATTTGAAGATATTAAAAATGCAATTAATATAATTAATAAAAACTTTAAAAAAAAAATTACTTTGTTACATTGTGTAAGTAATTATCCTGCATCACCTGAAAAACTTAATTTAAAATTAATAAATAATCTTAAAAGAACATTTAAAACTGAGGTTGGATACTCAGACCACTCATTAGGCGGAGAGGCTTGTTTAGCAGCAGTCTCAATGGGAGCAAAAGTTATTGAAAAACATGTAACTTTATCCAGAAAAAAATCCGGTCCTGATCACAAGGCCTCTATGGAAATTAATGATTTTTTTAAGCTAGTAAAACAAATTAGAAATATAGAAAAAATGTTAGGCAGTGAAAAAAAAACTATATCAAGTGACGAGATCAAAATTTTGAAGGTTGCAAGAAAAAGTATTATCGTGAATAAGACAATGAAAAAAGGCGAGATTATTAAGAAAGAGTACTTATCATTTAAAAGACCTGGGACAGGTATATCACCGATGAAAATAAATAGCGTTTTAGGAAAAAAAATAAAAAAAAATATTTTGAAAAATAAACTTTTAAAATTTTAGATCAATGGAAGTATTGATAATAGTACCTGCTCGGAAAAATTCTCAAAGATTAAAAAAAAAAAATAAACTTTTTTTAGGAAAAAAAAATTTAGTGGAAAGAACTTTAGAATTTGCAAACAAGATTAAATTTTCGAAAAAAATTATTTTTACTTCGGATGATTTATTTTATTTAAAAAATAGATATAAAAAAAAAATGATAGTTGTTAAAAGACCTTCAAAATTTGCAAAAAATAATTCAAAAATGATACCAGTGATTTTTGATGCTCTAGCGAAAAGTAAAATTAAAATTAGAAGCAAACTTTCAGTGTTACTTTTGCAACCAACGTCTCCATTTAGATCCTTAAACCTTATCATAAAAGGGTTTAAAATTTTTAAAAAAAATAAATTAAAATATTCAGTAGTATGTTTTTCGAAAAAAGAAAAAAATAATAATAAAAACTCATTTAAAATACAAAATAATTTTATAAAAAAATATCTACCGTTTAAAGATGAGAAAAATAAACAATTCGAAGTAAATGGAAATTTTTACTTTGCTTCATATTCTTTTCTAAAAAAGTATAAAAAATTTATTGTACCAAATAAAACTATTCCAATTGTTACAAATAATAAAAAGATTAAAATCGATATAGATACAAGAAAAGATTACTTAGCAGCAAGGCAATATTCACAAATATGAAAAAAATCTCAATTATTGGTCTTGGGTTTGTGGGATTACCTTTGGCTTGTATTCTCTCTCAATTAAAAAATAAATTTCAAGTTATAGGAATAGATAAAAAAGTAAATTACGATGAAATATCATCAAAAAATAATATTCTTAGATCTTTTTCTAATGGCCTAATTGATAAAAAATTAATTTCATTATTAAAAAAAAGTGAAAAAAACGATAAATTTATTTTTACGAATTCTTTTCAAAAAATAAGTGAGTCAGATGTGGTAGTTGTAAGTGTAAACTTTGACTTTCAAACTAAATCTGTAAAAAGATCTTTCTTTCAACTTAAAAAATTATTTAAAAAGATTGCAGAGAATGTAAGTAAAGATACTTTAATCATGCTAGAAACAACTGTTCCACCTGGTACCTCAGAAAAAATTATTTATCCTTTGATCACTCGAATTCTTAAAAAAAGAAGAGTAAATCCTAATAAAGTCTATTTTTCTTACAGTTATGAGAGAGTCATGCCAGGTAATTATTATTACAATTCAATTGTTAATATAAATAGATGTTACTCTGGTATTAATGAAAAATCTTTTAAAAGATGTGAAAAATTTTTGAAACTATTCATAAATTATAAAAAATACCCATTACATAAACTTGATAATATTAGAGCATGCGAGTCATCAAAAATATTAGAAAACACCTATAGAGCTGTAAACATTGCATTTATTGATGAGTGGACAAGTTTTGCAAACAAAATCGGTGTTAATTTAAATAAAGTTATTGATGGTATCAAATTAAGAAGTACTCATAATAACATTATGAGACCAGGATTGGGTGTTGGTGGATATTGTTTAACTAAAGACCCTGAGTTTGTAAAAATATCTAGTAAGTATATTTTTAAAACTGGACTAAATTTTCCTATTACTTCTCGGTCATTGAAAATTAATAAAAATATGACACAAAATTCCTTAAAATTTCTAAAAAAATATTTTTTTAAAAAAAGTTTGAAAATTTTAATTTTAGGAGCATCTTACAGAGAAGATGTGGGCGATACAAGATTTAGCTCCTCAATTGAATTATTTAAAAAATTAAAAAAAAAAGGTCATAATGTTATGATTCATGACCCTGTGGTTTTAAATAAACTAGGCAATAATTTCTTAAAAAAAATTCCAAATTTAAAATATTTTGATATGGTGTTATTTTGCGTTGCTCATAAACAATACAAAAAAATAAATTTTTCAAAACTTTCAAAGAAACCAATGTATTTTGATTTAAACCTAGTCCTTAATGATAAAAATAAAAATATTTTAAAAAAAAATAAATATAAATTAAAAGTTCTCGGAGATGACTAAAAACATAATTATAACAGGCGGAGCTGGATTTATTGGCTTTCACTTAACCAAGGTTTTGATAAAAAAAAACTTTAAAATATTTATAATCGATAATCTTTCAAGAGGAAAACTTGATAAAGAATTTCAAAATTTATTAAAAAATAGAAATGTTTTTTTCTTTAAGAAAAATTTAAGACAAAAAATTGTTTTAAAGTTTAAAAAAATTGATTTCATATTTCACCTCGCTGGCTCAGTTGGAGTTAAGAATATAACAGATAAGCCTTACAACTCATTTTTAAATAATGTCTTATCACTGAAAAATGTAATTGATTTTAACAAGATGTTAAAAAAAGAAGCAAAATTAATTTTATTTTCGACAAGTGAAGTTTATTCTCCAATAATTGACTTGGGAAAAGCAAAATACCCTCTTGATGAAAAAAATCAAATTTTTTTTAAAAATAAAACTTCTAAAAGAGA
>MDTB01076760.1_pt1 | contig 10522 bp, 7 predicted proteins | sample 811161 | NCBI WGS metagenome assembly MDTB01 (sample SAMN05326650, study PRJNA326480) | marine metagenome | isolation source: seawater | place: Mediterranean Sea | collected 2009
AAGTGGTTCAAAAACTTTTTTTGTAGAATCACGAAAAGACCTCAATTTAGAATTTATACAAGATATTATCAATACAAAGGAGGGAAATAGCAAGATGGATACTTATGTAAATAAAAAAATGAATGTTCTGATACCACTGGCTGGTGCAGGATCTAGATTTTCAGAAAAAGGTTATGTTTTTCCAAAACCTTTAGTAGAAGTTAAAGGAAAGCCAATGATAGAAGTTGTTATTAACAATTTAAATATGGATGCAAATTTTATATTTATAGTTCAAAAGAAACATGTTGAAGATTACAACATAGATAAGATGTTAAAACTCATAAAAAATAATTCAGAAGTTGTAGAAATTGACGGCCTAACCGAAGGTGCGGCATGTACAACCTTACTTGCAAAAGAATTTATTGATTCAGAAAATCCTTTACTAATTAGTAATTCAGATCAATTTATAAATTGGAACCCTAGAGAAATGATGTATAGCTTTACGTCGAAAGATTTTGATGGAGGTATTTTAACATTTAAAGCTTCTCATCCTAAGTGGTCTTATGCCAAAGTGAATGATGAAAATATAGTAACTGAAGTTGCAGAAAAAAATCCTATAAGTGACAACGCTACGGTAGGGGTTTACTACTGGAAACATGGAAGTGATTATGTCAAATATGCTGAACAGATGATTAAGAATAATACAAGAGTAAATAATGAATTTTATGTATGCCCTGTGTATAACGAAGCAATTGCTGACAACAAAAGAATAACTATTGGAGAAGTAGAAAAAATGTGGGGAATTGGAACTCCTGAAGACTTAGAGAACTTTTTGTCAGAAAATAAAGACCTTGAAGTTTGAAAGCAGTTACTACCTATTCAGGTCAACCAAGAAATATTTATAAAAATTTAAACGTTTAGTAGTACTAGGAGCTGCTATAAATCCTGAAACATTATTAGGATTTTATTTAAAAAATCATTTAAACCTAAATTTTAAAAAATTAAATTCTGATATAAAGTTATTTAGAGTTTCTTATTTAAGAATCAGTAAATTAAAACCTGTTGGGCAACTATTTCGATTTTTAAATAATCGAGTCCTATATTTTAAATTTAGATTAAAAAAATTACTTAATAAGTCTTAGATTTATACAGAAGATAAAATTCCTCTATTTATCAAATCTAATAAATTTTTAAAATTTGATTCATAAGAATAATATTTAGAAAATCTATCTAAAGAATTTTTTGAAAGTTTGTTGTAGTAATGTTTATTGTTTTTCAATCTAAACATTTCTGTTGAATACCCAACAATGTCTTGTTGACCAAATACTTTCCCTGCATTTCCTATAACTTCATACTGAGCATTGTTTTGGGCTTCATGGCTTATAAGAGGTAGGCCGTGAAACATAGCTTCTGTTAAAACTAGTCCAAATGTTTCCCCGTCACTTCTGCCATGTGTATACACGTCTAATGAGTTTAAAAAACTATGTATTACTGTATCATCTCCAGTGTGGTTCATTTGTGTAAAATTAATTAGCCCTAAATCACTTGCTAGTTGTTGATATTTTTTTGAGCCACCTAGTAAAGTAAAACGTGTTCTATCAGACATAATTTTTGAATATGCAAGCAAAGGTATCTCTGAATAAATATCATCATTTTCCCGTTGATGAAAACCGTAAGTAAAAAATTTTTTATTTTTTGGAGGTGCGTCCTCTTTTTTAAATTTTATTTCTCTTAGTAAAGGATATATTTCTAGTTTATTTTCATCTCCACCAGAATTTAACCATTGTTTTGCAGACCAATTTGAAATTAATACATTCCTGTAAATATTTTTTTGATTATCAACACCTGCATTGAGAGTAACAAAATTTATTATAGGTGTGTTTAATATTCTGTTAAATGGATATTCGGGATGTCCAGCTCTTGCAGAAACTATTAAGCTGTATTTTGTTTCGTCAAATATTTCCCAAAAGTTGGAATTTACCCAGTCGTGAGTTGGTGTTGTAATATCTTTAGCTTCTACACTAAATTTTTTAAGCACAACATTACTATTCTCGACATATTTTTTTCTATTTTCATCAGTATCTGGATGTTTCCAGTCTGATCCAATATATGGCGCTGAATCACAATAAAAATAGTCAACATTTAAATTAGAGGTTGATAGGTTTACAGCAAGTGTTTGAAGAAATACTTCTGTACCACCAGTAGCTAAACCACCAAACTTAATAAAAGCTACTCTACTCATTCAATAAATCTTTAATTTCTTGTACATGCCAAATATCTATTTTTTCAAAATAACTAGGGGAGTAAGTTTTAAACCATTTTTTAATTTGATCTAATCGCCAATAAGATTGGATCAATAACTGATCATTCTCACAGAACTCAATGCCATCAGTCCAGCTATCTTCTACTTTTGAAGTTGTAAAAATTTCATAAAAATTTTTAAAAATGTCATTTTTAAAATTATTTTTATCAATTGTAATTGAATACCTTTTGTTAATTAAATCTTCATTAGTTCCATTATTTTCTATTAATTCTGAACATCTATACCAACACTGTTTAATTTGAAAAGCTTTCCAATTTACAAATTGTAAATGTAATATATTCCCCTCTTCTTTGTCTAGTCTTATGGGCTCCCATTCTGCTGTTGGTGTTCTTGGTGTATGCATGTTAATTTCTAAAAAATCAGTTTTACCATCATCTTTAAAAATGAAGTCTTTAAAATTATTGCTCCAGATTGAAGAATCGCTTTTATACCTTTTAAATGTCTTCCATAGAGCTAACCATTGCATTTCTATTTTTTGATGGTGCTTTAAGTTTTCAACTCTATCTAAATTATTAACAAAATTTGAGCTTATTACCTCATCGGCATCTATACAAATAAAATGTGTTCCGCCAAACTGTCTTCCTATCTCCAAAAGTTTTCTTCTAATATTTAATTCTGGCCACCCATAATTTACTTTTTCGTCATTTTTAAACACCTCTGCACCAAGTTTTCTAGCAACATCTGCGGACTCATCTGTAGAGCCATCATCTATACAAATTACCTTTTCCGAAATTTCTAGAGAAGATTTTATTGCAGATGGTAGAACAAATTGTTCATTTTTAAAAGGTATGAGTGTAATTAATTTAATTTGTTCTCCTTACTTATTTTTGATTAACTTTTAAAGTAATATACAAATTATATATTGTAGAAATTATTTATTATGAAAATTGCAGTTTTGATGTATGGGCAGCCAAGATTTCTTGAAGAAGGATACTCATATTTTTCAGAATTTTTTAAAGGAATTGATGTTGATTATTTTTTTCACCTTTGGGGAGATGAACAAGTTTTAAATCAAACAAAGCAACTATACAAACCAAAGGATATATTGGTTGAAAAACAGATAGAAAATTTAGAGTTAAATTTTTCATCAAAATTTGATATGTCATACACAACAAGAGATGTTCAAACTACACTTTCGCCTTTATATTCAATTATGAAAGTAGGTGAGTTGCTAGAAAAAAGTGTTGAAGATTATGATTTTGTTGCATTAACAAGAACAGATGTTGCTGTATTTGGTACAAGTTTCAAAAAATTAATTAAAGTATACAATAAAAATAACTCTGTGTATGTAAATTATATGGATGGAGATTTTTGGAAAATAAGAAGGTTCAAAACATTAAATAAAAACAAAAGAGGTGTGGATTTAAAGTTTCTGTATTCAACAAAAGAAGTAATTATTCAATTAACAAAAATCTATAATGAACTAGATAATATAGTCACAAATAAAAAAGTTCATTTTTGCCATCACAGAATTTTCTATTACCAACTTTCACAATATGTTAAAAAGTTTAAATTAATTAAACTGCACAATAATGATAAATGGCATGGATGGCACTATATTCGAAAAAATGAAGATGGTTATTTCTTAAGCAAATAGTTTGGGTTTAGATAAGTTAAATTTATTTTTGAACCTGGAAATATATCCAATTCTTATGCTTATCAGATGGACCTACTGGTCGAATATCAGACAAATATTCTTTAAACCCAATTTTTTTTATTAAGTCTAATTTTAAATTATTTTCATCCAAAATATTAACATCCATAAAGCCATTCGTACCTTCGGCAGTATAATAGTTGTCGAAATAGTTTACCCCTGAAGTCACAACCTGACCTTCTTTTAGTGTTATCCCGCCAAATCCCATTTGGCAACTAAAATAACCTCCATCTTTTAAAATTCTGAATATTTCTTTAAACAGACTAAATCTAATTTTATGACTACATATGTGCTGAAATGTAATTGTTGAAAAAACCATATCATATTTGTTAGAACTAATTTCTTTTAAATCGTAACCATTTGTTAGGTAGAGTGTAGAGTTAATAATCTGTTCACTTTCAAGATGCTGCTTTGCTTTTTCTAGATTGATTTTAGAGATATCTACACCATCAATTTTTTTAAAGTTATTGTGATATTTTACAATATTTCTACCTGGACCAGTACCAAAATCTAATGCAACCATATTTTTTGTATTTATGTTTTTGAAAAGATATTTATCATAGTCAGGCCAATTATTATGATCATCATAAGATCCAACGACTGGATTTTTGTTTTGTAAAGACCAGTAAGCAGCTTCGATATCATAAAACTCTCGCTGCATTTTTGCATAGTTTTTGTGATTAAAAAGGTGTCGGAATATAGTTTTTTCTAACTTTTTACCAGGTTTAATTTGTAACCCACTTTTATCATAAAACTCATTTGTCAAAATTAAATATCCATCATAAAGATATCCCAAACCACAAAAACCAATAGTAAGTAGATACAAAATTCCTGTAATGTATTTTTTTGTATAAAACCTGTGGCAACCAACTAATCCGAACAGAAACCAAATCACTAATACATTTTTTCTTGAGTATTTAGAATATTCCTTCATTATTGTATTCTAAGATATTTTACTTAATAAGATGTAACAACAAAGTAATCGAACTAAGAGTGAGTTTTTATAATAAATTCTTTTATTCATTTGTATTCTTATAAAGCCCAGTCATTCTATTGTTATTAAATGCAATGAGTTTAAAATTATTTTGAATTAATAATTCATTTACCTCGACCATAGTGTGCTCTTCTTTTATACCCTTCTCGGGACCAAAATCAACTGTAACAAATTCAATATTTTTTAAAGTCTTAACTGAACCTAGTAGTATCTCTGGTTCAAAACCTTCAGCTTCTAGTTTGAATAATTTAATTTTTTTAGGAAGGTCTAATGCGTCTAATGTAGTTGTATTAATTATTTTATGCTCATTCTGACCAAAATAGACTAAAGATGAGTTAGCTCCCTTTGTATCTAAGTAGAATTTTTTACTACCTACCTTATCAGATAATGCGAAATTAAATAATTTTTCTTTTCCCGATATTTTATTTAAAGTTAAACATTCAAAAACTTTTTCATCTGGTTCAATTCCATAATAATTCACCTTGAATCCTTTAAAAAATAATGAATAATTGAGCTCTCCTACATTTGCGCCACAATCAACAATTACATCATCATCTGAAAACACTAAGTTATCTAAACAATATTCATGAAGTATGGAGTCAAAAATTTTTGGTTTTTTATGAATTACTCTCGAAATTCTTTTGTTTGGATAAAAAATAGAAATCTCGGAGGTTAAAGATTTGAAATACCTTCCATTTTCAAAATTTATTTTTGAATAATTTGGAAAGAGTATATTCATAAATAAACAAAAAAATTTTCCATGTGTATTATTAAAAAACATCTGCACTGTCTTTGCGTAAACTAAAACTTTCAATTTTTTTATACTGCTCAATTTATTAATATCATAAACTTGATATAAAAAATCAGGAATGTTAAAAAATGGAGTTTTTCTATTATTCATCATTATTAACTTTTAGAGCAAGGGGTTTATCATTAAAACAGATTATAACTTATATTTTATATCAATGTGGCGTGAGTTTGGTTGATACAATTCTTGAATTCTAGAAATAATATGTGCTATGAAGTTAATGTTCAAACTTCCTTAAAGTATTTCTTTTAAACTAACATTGTTTTATTTGCTTTTCTATTTCGTGTCTATTGAAAAGGTTAGAAAGAAAAACTTCTCTAGAGGGTTTCATTATTTTGTTCATCATTTTTATAAACATTTGATAAGAATGTACAATATATTTAAGAAGTTCAAACGAGTTTTTGAGATTCAGATGATTCAATCAACTGTTACTACTCTCAAATAAAAAACTGTATAGTTTGGCTGTAATCTCTTCTTGTTTGAATTTAAGACTTACTTTATAGCCTGAAATAGACATTTTTTGTTTATCAAATTCACTCAAATCTAAATATCGCTTAACAGAATGTACTAAATCGCTAACATCTCCAGATCTAAATTTAATACCATTAATTCCATCTTGAATATAGCTTCCATAGCCAATAGAATCGCTACAAATAACTATCTTCTTTTGAGAAAGAGCTTCTATCAATGTGAGTGGTCCTCCCTCCATTGTAGATTTTGTTTGTATTGAAGGAACGAATACAACATCAGATTTTGTTATATAGTTTAATTTTTCAGAGCTATCTTTCCAGCCATGAAAAAAAATTTTATTTTCCAATTTATATTCTTTTACTTTGTTGATTAAAGATTTTCGATCAACGCCATCGCCTAAAATATTAAGTTTAAAATGGAAATCTTTATTTAATAAATTAAAACTTTCAATAAGTAAATCTACACCTTTATAATCTACAAGCCGTCCAATATAAAGAAAATTATTTTCAAATGTATGTTCTCTATCTTTTGTAGCAAAGAAAAAATCATCGATAGGCAGAGGTATTACCGTACCCTTTTTCATCACTTTTTCATCTGATTTTACACACTCATTAATCAGTGAAAAGCTTAAGTCACTGATAGCTGTAAATTTATGACATTTTTTAAGAATATACTTAATAAATTTTCTACCAACAAACTTTATATTTTTGAATATTAAAACATCTGCTCCGTATGAGCTGCAATAAAATTTTGCAGAAGTGAAATTGCTTGCTAAAGCTGCTACAAATCCTTGTGGCATAAACCATTGTGCGTAAATATAATCAGGTTTTTCTTTTCTAATTAATCTTAACAAAGCAATAAATTGACAAATAATGAGTAAACTGACCTTTACCACATTCAGTTTATTTTTATCAATCGATGGCTTTAAGCCATATTTGTGAAGTGTTTGAAAATTTAATGGCCAAAAATACCTATATGGTTTAACAATATAATTAAATTCTTTATATGGAATTTCCTTAACATTAATCATTGGTCGGAGAACAATAATTTCTAAGTCCGAATACTGAGAGCTTAAAGAATCAACAAGTGAGTTTATAAAACCAGGAGTGTTTTCAGAGTTTGCATTAACAAACGTCGAAGTATTGATAATAATCTTTTTCTTCATTTGTATTATTTTATTACCTAATTCTATAAAGAGATAAACAAAATAAATTGTGACTAGAGGCAGAATCGAACTGCCGACCCTTTATAATTGAAGCAATAAAATATTTATTTAAGAAGACAAAAAAGTTATAAAATTATTAATGAAAAGTAAATGAATTTACATCAGGTAAATAAAGAAATTGAGAAATCAATTTTATTAAAAATTACTTCTTATATTTCTATTTTTTTATTTGGAATTTCTGCATATTTTAGAACTAAAACACTCAAACCATGGAGTGATGAAATTGTATCTTTAGTATCAAATTTAAATTTCTATTACAACAATTTCAATTTTATAGGACCTTTTGAAACACAGTATTTTGTTAGTTACAGTCCAAAATTAACAGCTGGACCTCTATCTTCAGTTGGAGCAACAATTAGCTGGTTTTTTTCTGAAGATATTTATATTTTAAGATTTAGTAATTTGATTTATCTTATTTTTTTATCACTTGGATTAACGATAGTTGTGTTCAAAACTTTGAAAATAGAACTAAATTTAAATCTTTTAATTTTGACTACATTAATTATATTTAGCTTAACAAACACATCTTGGTGGTATAGTATTCTATATTTACTTCCAGAAACAATCTGTGCTGTTATTCTTGTAAATTCTATTTTACTATTCAGCAACAATAGGAAATTAGCGTTATTTTTAATGAGCCTTTCAGTTTTTTTTGGTGATTTTTTAACTGTTCTGATGTTTGCTGGGTTTTATCTTGGGACTATTTATTATGAAAAATCATTTGTAAAAATAGCAAGAGATATTCCTTTTGCTCTAATGCCTTTAATATTATGGATAACTTTAGTTTTAACTTTTTCTGAATATAGCTTACTTCATTACTTTGCAGAGTATCAAAAGCATTATTTCGAACACCCCAGTGGAGGAGAAATTAGCCTATCTATAAGCTCAATAATTAATAATTTTACAGGGTCAGAAGTTATTAACTGGGGAATTGCTGATTTTCTAAGAGTGATGATTGCTCCAATATTATTTATATATATTGTTTACAGTACAGAAGAAATGCCTTTGTTACATAACCTTGGGAAGTTGCAAATTATATTACCTTTTGTGACCATTTATTTATGGTTTTGGTTATTGAGTCCTGCAAAATCAATTATTTACAGTGGACTATTTACTACTTTTGTTTTAATCTTTAATTCTTACTTTTTACTTTTTGGCAAATTTACAAATAAATTTTCATTTTTTACATCATTAATAATCTATTCATTCTTTTTAAGCTCAATTTACCTAATGGGTCTTTATTTGTTAATATTAATTTTTATTTTAATTTACAATAATTCAAAAATTGGAAAAGTAACATTCTTGTTTCTCTTAGTTGCATTAATGTCTTTGAATCAAGTAAATGTTGTTAATGAGGTCAGACGACTTGATACTTTTGAAATTAGTATTAAAAGCTGTAAAAATTCTCTTGAAACAAAAGACTGTTGGGATGTTTACTTCGGACGATAAGAAGTCAAAGATTAAAATATTACAATAAAGATTTCTATTTAAATTTTCTAATGCTGGGTAGTACTGCCTTTTGATTCCTACTACCTTCCAGAGTTTCTATTAGTGTGTTTGTGAAAGAGCAAAACCCCAATGTTTATAAGTGGCGAGAGGCAGAGTCGAACTGCCGACCCCTTGTTTTTCATATATGGGCTAACTTTTTGAGCTTAGTTCATTTTCATCCACTTACTTTAAATTATGCGACTTACTAGTGGCTTTATTCAAGCAACTAGATTATCTAGAAACAACTGTCGTAAACTTACACGGTTAATATGCGGGTAGTTTTAAGAACATAAAGAGTTGCTTTAATAATACTTAAGGAAGAATTAATTTATTTAATTCTAATGTAATTAAATTTGCTCCCTCAAGTGTAAGATGGTTGCTGTCTGAGTAATACAAATTTTTTCCTTTAGATGCATAACAAATTTTTTGAATATCTTCATCACAAAATACAGGAGATGTTTTTAGGATTTCTATATTCTTAAAATCTGGATCTTCAATAAAAGTATCAAAATTTTCTATATTCTTAGTCCAATCATCTAAATTTAAAGTTATTGAGTCTCCCCATTCAAATTTTTTATATAAGTATGCATCTGCGATTGGAAAATCATAGGTTGGGTTAGGTTGAATAATTATAAATTTAGATGCATTTTTACTAATTTTTAACAGCCTGTTTTTCAATACATTAACATAATTACAATTGCTACATTTAACTTGTTCTTCTCCTATTGTCGAAAGCCAAACATGGAAACTTCCAAAAGCTATTACAATATCATCTTCCTTATTTAGAATTTCTATGAACTCTGTAAAGTATTCATCTTCACATTCTTCAACAAACCCTACTGTGTCGCTTTGTTGAGATAGAATACACCTTCCACCTGTTCCGCCAATAAACACAAAATTATAATTATCGATTGCTGAATCGAACTTCTCTAGAAAAGAAACCGAAAGAGAGTTTGTGAGTGAATCACCAATCAGGTAGATAGTTTTATCATTTTTATTGTTATACCAATAACACAAATTATTACTACCTAATTCAACTTCGCTAAAACATTCTTGGTATAAATATTTAAAATTATCATATGTGTTTGGGTAAATATTCGTAAAATTTGAATAATATAAAACTTCTTCTGGGACATAATCATATCTATTTTCAAAACCATTAGAAGTGTTAAGTAGAAATAAAAAAATAACAAATAATATCAAAATTAAAAATAATGTTTTAAAAAAATGCTTTTTTGTTGTTTTTTGAAAAAATAATTCAACATTTTTCCAGTGAAAGTAAGAAACAATCAAAACAAGTAGAATTAAAAAACATACTCCAAACCAACTTTTAGACAAAAAATATCTTTCATTGAAAAGCCTATAAAATGCAAAAATTGGTTGGTGAAATAAATAAATTGAATAAGAGGATGAGCCGATTAATAGTATTGGTTTAATATTGAGAAAATTATTACTTTTTGACATTAAAACCAATCCCGTTCCTGAAACTGCAAAAAGTCTTGGTTCAATTGAATTTAAATCAAGCATTGAATCTTTAAAGTAAAAAAAACAGAAAAAAATTATTAGATAACCTAAAAAGT
>MDTB01105594.1_pt1 | contig 10522 bp, 10 predicted proteins | sample 811161 | NCBI WGS metagenome assembly MDTB01 (sample SAMN05326650, study PRJNA326480) | marine metagenome | isolation source: seawater | place: Mediterranean Sea | collected 2009
GCAAAATGTGCTAGAGATGAAGGATTCGATGAAATTGCAGATTGGTTTGAAACTTTAGCCAAGGCTGAGAGATCACATGCAAATAGATTTACTAAGGCATTAGAATCTATGTCTTAATAATTATTTTTAGCCTCGCTAATTCCTTAGCGGGGCTAAACACACCTCATAATATGGAGAACGAAAATGGAAGGTGGTTTACAAAAACCTACTAGGTTTGACATTGATTGGAAAAACAAAGACTATCTCAATGAAGAGCTATTTGAAAAAGAATTAAGAAGAGTTGCCGATGCTTGTCATGGCTGTAGAAGATGTGTAAGTTTATGCAATTCGTTTCCAACATTATTTGATTTAATCGATGAATCAGAGACTTTTGAAGTTGACGGAGTAGCATATAATCAATTTGATGATGTCATAGATCATTGCTATTTATGTGATTTATGTTTTTTAACTAAATGTCCATATGTGCCACCTCATGAATGGGAAATTGATTTTCCTCATCTAATGTTAAGAGGAAAAGCAATCAAATTTAATAAATCAAAAACATCACTTAGAGATAAAATATTAACATCAACAGACATGCTTGGAAAAATAGGTTCGAGAAAAATTATTGCCCCTATAGTGAACTTTTTTAATAATCAGATGTTTTTTAGAATTATACTTGAAAAAATATTGAATGTTCATAGAAATGCTAAGTTACCTAAATTTTCTAGCATTACAGCAAAAAATAAATATAATAAATTAACAAATCCAAAAAAATCATTCGATAAAGTTGCAATTTATACAACTTGTTATCATAACTATAACGAGCCAATTGTCATAGACGACTTAATAGCTGTCTTGAAACATAATGATATTCATACTGAATTAATTAAAGATGATAAATGTTGTGGTATGCCTAAGTTAGAACTTGGTGACTTAAAAACAGTTGAAAAAACTATGCACCATAATATTAAAAAGTTTATAAAATATGTTGATGAAGGATATAAGATTATTGCCCCTGTACCTTCTTGTGTCCTAATGTTTAAACAAGAATTACCATTATTGTTCCCAGACAATAATGATATTAAAAAAATATCTAAAGCATTATGTGATCCTTTTGAATATCTATTGACCTTACATGATCAAGGAAAGCTTAAAACTAATTTTACCAATGACATTGGATCTGTGTTTTATCAAGTCGCTTGCCATCAGCGTGTCCAAAATATTGGACAGGTCACAAAAAAAATACTTGAACTTATACCAGGGACAGATGTAGAAGCACTAGAAAGATGTTCTGGTCACGATGGGACCTATGGAGTAAAAAAAGAAACTCATGAAATCGCTATTAAAATAGCAGCCCCAATCGTAAGAGAATATGAAAAAAACTCTGCACCACAGTTTACAAGTGATTGCACTTTAGCAGCACATCACATTGTCAATGCAATGGGTAATAAAGTAGCGCCAACCCATCCAATATCTCTTATAAAGCAGGCTTATGGAATTTAGAAAGGAGTCAATATTATGAAAAAATTATTAGCAACGGATCTATTATCATTAGAGGAATATGATAAATCTAGACAACAGATAAAATCTGACTTAATCTTGCATAAGAAAAATAGGTCCATAAAAATTGGTGATAATGTTTTAATACTCTTTGAAGATTATGAAACGATAAAGTACCAGGTACAAGAAATGTTAAGAATAGAAAAAATTTTTAAAGCGAAAGACATACAAGAGGAGATATCAGCATATGAGTCACTGATACCGGATGGCGATAACCTAAAAGCAACTATGTTAATAATGTATACAGATGTTAATGAGAGAAAAGTTATGCTAAATAGGTTATTTGATCTAGAGAATAGCATATGGCTCAGTATAGATAATTCCAAACGTATCTTCGCAATCTCAGATGAAGATCTTGAAAGGTCTAGAGATGAGAAGACATCAGCTGTTCATTTCTTGAGGTTCCAATTAGATGCCAAAGACATTGAGCAGTTCAAGAAATCTAAAAATATTGTCTTTGGAATTGATCATAAAGAATATAACTTTGAGACCAAGGTAGATGACAAGACTATGGAATCACTATCTCATGATTTTGATTAATACTTTATTTGTTTCTGACTTTAATTAATACTTCTGTCTGTTCCAATTTTAGATTTTTTGGAATTTCTGGAAGCTTAGAAAACTCGATTTTATCAACGCTTATATCAGTTAATTTATTAGTGCTGGTATTGTAAACATGATGATGAGATTCCAGATTAGTATCATAGAATTTACAGTCATTTTGAAGATCGATTGTTTTTAGTAATCCTTTAGATTCAAAAACACATAGAGTATTATAGACAGTTGCCTGAGATATGGGTAACTTAGCAAGCTTCACTCTATCGATTATTTCAACAGCCGTAAAGTGTTGATGTTTTTTGAAAATAATATCAGCTATGTCCAAGCGTTGCTTAGTAGGCGTAATCCCATTATTTCTTAATAAGTCTGAATATCTATCCATCATACGATTAGTATATAATTTACAATGCAATTATTAAACACTTTATTTATTATTCTTTTTAATGATTTCATTAAGAACTGAGGAGTCTTTATCATGCATTTTGGTGTTGACTGCTTCTCTGATTAATTTTTTACTATATTGAGCACTCATAAGATTGACGTCAAGATTTTTAGCTATTTCTAGAGCAATTATTAAGTCTTTTAAGTGTAATTTAGATTTAAAACCTGGCTTATAATCTTGTTTAATCATTCTATCACCATGTAAATCTAATATTTTGCTATTTGCAAAACCGCCCATTAATGCTTTTTTAACTAAGTTAAGGTTACATCCTGTTTTTTTAGCAATAAGTAAAATTTCACTGACGGCAACCATCGTACCGGCAACTAGAATTTGATTGCAAGCTTTTGTTATTTGTCCTGAGCCACTTTTACCAATATAAGTTATATTTTCTCCAAGTACTGACAATATTGGGTTTATTGTATTAAATATTTTTTTTTCACCACCAACCATTATGGATAAGCTTCCTTTAATAGAACCAATCTCACCCCCAGAGACTGGAGCATCTATTAGATAGGATTTTTTTGATTTAAGTTTTTTCGATATTGTTTGTGTAGTTTCAGGAGATATAGTGCTCATATCAATTATAATAGTTCCAGGTAAAAGATTTTTATAGAGTCCATGTCTGCCCAACACAACACTTTGGACATCTCTTGAGTCAGGAAGATTCAGTATAATAATTTTGCATGTTTTAGGAATCTCAGAGATATCATCTATAAAACTCCCTCCTAGATTCGATATTTCTTTGATAATATTCTTTTTTCTTGCAAAAAATAATACCTTATAACCAGCGGTTAATAGATTCTTTACCATGGGTTTTCCCATTATGCCAAGGCCAATAAATCCAATTTCGCAATGAGCTTTTTTATTATCCATGATATATTGTATAGAATCTGAGTAATTTATCATATGAAAATCACACACAAAAACTTCATGAATTCGTCTGGGATACCAGAATATCCAATATATTTGATAATAGGAAATCCTTATCATTTACAAAATGAAGTACAGTTTCGATTGGAGAGTTATTTTAAAAATAAAGAATATACAATTAAAAAATATATTGTAGATTCAGATTTTAATATAGAATTTTTAAAAGATGATTTAGAAAATTATTCTTTATTCTCTGATAATAAATTAATTTTATTAAATATTATCTCTAATACTATACCCAAGAATATTGTTAGCTACTTAACAGAAATAGAATCTGTTTCAGATTCAGTTATCATTTTGAAATTATCTGCACAATCCCCTTCTTTTAAAAAAACTAAAATATATACTAAAATTGAATCGCAAGGCTGTATCGTAGAAGTGTATGAGCTTAATGGTGCCAATCTAAACGATTGGGTTAAAAAGAAATTTGCTAAAAACAATATTATCTACAATGAAGACTTATTCAAAAAACTTATTGATAAAAATGAGGGTAATACTTCTGCAATATCACAAGAATTATATAAGATGTCTTTATTAGATATTAAAGATGTTGGGGTATATTTTAATTATCTCCAAAAAGAGTATAAGTTTACAGAATTTGATTTAACAGATTCAATAATTGATGGTGATTTAACAAAGACGCTAAAGATATTAAGTTATTTAAAATCAGTTAAATCTCCTGATGTCTACATTTTATTCTTAATAAATAATGAGATTAAGAAAGTCTATTCTCTGTCTAATAATCTATCACCTCAACCTTATCTGCCTAGTTTCAAAAAAAATGCATATTCTAAATTTTCGAGGGATTATAGTAACCAGCACTTGATTGATTTAATGCAATATTGTTATTCTATAGACAAGTTAATCAAATTAGGCTCAAGTCAAAACCTTATATGGCATAATCTTGAGGTGGCAGTTACTTCTTTTGTGCTAAAAAAACCTTTACCTTGCCAAACAAAAATAGAGATAGCGTGAATGGAAATAGATAAATATATACTAGGACTATGTAAGAGAGCATTATTGTCATCTAATGAATCAGGAAAATATTGTGCCTCTCTCAAAAATAAGGTTCTAAAGTCAATTTCGAATTATATTATTGATGACACTAAAAAAATTATTACTGCAAATAATGTCGATATTGATAATGCAACAAAAAAAGGTCTAAAAGATAGCATGATTGATAGGCTGATCTTAAATGAAAAACGTATTATTTCTATGAAGGATGGCCTGGCGAAAATAATTAGCATACCAGACACACTGTATAAGACATCCAAAGGTGTAAAGCAGAAAAATGGGATATCAGTTAGTCAAATGAGAGTACCATTGGGTGTAATTGGTATGATTTATGAGTCTAGGCCTAATGTTACTATTGATGCGGCTGGTTTATGCATTAAATCCGGCAATAGTGTAATATTGCGAGGCGGATCAGAATCAATTAATAGCAATAAAGCATTAATGAATTGTATTAAAAAAGCTCTTAAAGATAATAATATTAACCCATATATGGTTCAATTGATTGAAACTACTGATCGTAAAGCCATTGACAAGCTTCTTAGTATGAATAGCTTTATTGACGTAATTATTCCAAGAGGAGGTAAAGGTCTCATAGAAAAAGTTATGTCATCCTCAAAGATTCCCATGATAAAGCATCTTGACGGTAATTGTCATGTCTATATTGATCAAAAGGCAGATCTAGATATGGCTTTCAGGATCAGTATAAATTCTAAAACTCAACGATATGGTGTATGTAATGCAATGGAGACTCTTTTGGTTCATAAAAAATTTTCAAAAAAGTGCCTAAACAAAATATTAGAGACTTATACAGAAAGCAATGTTGAGATAAGGGGTTGTAAGAATATTGTAAAAATATATCCTAAAGCCAAACTTGCAAAACAATATGATTGGAGTCAAGAATATTTAGCGCCAATAATTTCAATTAAGATAGTTGATTCTATTGATGATGCCATTAAACATATTACTAAGTATGGATCACTCCATACAGATGCGATAATATCCAATGACAAAGAGTCAATAAATAAATTTCAAAAACTTGTCAATTCTAGTTCTGTTATGATTAATACTTCTACTAGATTTGCAGATGGCTTTGAGTATGGACTTGGAGCCGAAATTGGAATTAGTACTGATAAATTACATGCCAGGGGTCCTGTTGGTCTAGACGGTCTTACTAATCTTAAGTATGTTGTAACAAGTAAAGGAAAGATTAGAAATTAAAAAAATCAATAACAAGAGGATAGGTATTTATGGAGGAGCATTTGATCCTCTCCATTTTGGTCATCTAAAACCAATTGATGAAATATATTCTTATCATGATTTAGATGTAATACATTTTGTGCCGACTAATATTTCTAATTCAAAAAAAATTATTTATGCTTCACAAGATAACCGTTTAGAAATGCTTAAAATCGGATTAACCAACAAAGCTTACATTGTCGATGATAGAGAGTTTTGTAGAGGAGGAACCTCTTATACAATTGACACAATAAAATCCATATCGAATCAATATGACAATGCTAACATTTATCTGATTATTGGATCAGATGTTTTATCAACCATAAATAAATGGGAGGATTTTAATAATATTATTAGATTATCTAATATTATTGTTCAGTCCAGACAATCGAAAAATATTGAGTCATTACTTAATAATCAGTTAAAATCACTGATTTCAACAGATCTGGGTATATTTCATACAGAGTCATATGGTAAAATATACATACAGGAAACATCATTAGTAGATATATCCTCAACTGAAATACGAGATAGATTGAAAAAGAATCAAGACATATCAAATTTAACGCCACCTCTGATAGAGAAATGGTTGCTAGAGAGAGATATTTATTAAAATTTATGGAAGCACTTAAAAAATCTATTAAAACCATTCTTGAAGATAATAAGGCAGAAAGCATAGTTATGGTTGATGTTAAAAATAAGTCATCGGTTACTGATATAATGTTTATTGCGTCTGGAAGATCAACCAGGCATGTAAAAGCAATTGCAGATAATCTAGTTACAAAATTAAAAAAAAATAAGATAAAACCTCTAGGTGTTGAAGGATATACAAAATCCGAATGGATACTTTTAGATTATGGAGACTTACTTGTTCATGTTATGCATCCAGATACTAGGGATTTTTATTCTCTTGAGAAGTTATGGGATGAGAGTATTGATTCGGAAAATTATACTTACAGATAATATATGAAAAGATTAGTATCATCACTAATATATCTTTTATCTTCAATATTACTTTTATCCTTCATAGTAATATTTCTAACAGAGAATAGTAATCTTATTCCAAAACTATATAAAAAAGATATTATAAGCTCCATTGAAAAAAGGACTTCTCTTGAATATAGATTCGAAAATTTATCTATCAAATGGGATGGTTTGAATCCTAGTTTAATCTTCGATGATATATCTCTTCATAACAAAACTATGGAAAACCACTATTTAGATAGTAAAAAAATGATATTAAGAATTAATTTCCTCAAGTCGATCTCAAAACTAAAAATTATTCCTGAGGAAATTGATCTCGTTGAATCTAATATTGATTTAATATATAACCAGAAAGGAATATTTATCAAAGATTATAATTTACTGGGAGATGCAAATACCAATGAGGAAGATTTTGAAGACATAAAACTTAGAGTTACAAATTCCAAAATTACTATAAATGATAAAGTTAATTCTGATAATCATGAACTACTAAATATGAACATGGTTATATTAAAACAAAAAAGTGAGATCAAGGTATTTACAACTTTTAATCATCAATCTAGTAAGGAGATAATACATTTAGCATCATATTTATCTTTCGATAATAATAATATTAATGGAAAAGTTTACAGCCAAGGCATTAATGTTTCCCTTGATAAACCTATAACTTTATATAAAGAGTTACGTTTTTCTGCAGATAATGCCGATTATATTTTTTGGGCTAATATAGTGGATAATAAATTTGTTGATGTTCAAGCTAGTATTAATATATCAGAATCTATAATATTTAATAATCTAACAAAGGATCATTTAACTTTAAATAATGTTAGTGCTAAAACTTTCTTTAAAAGTGAATCAGGAGCAAGCAAAATATCATTTGATAATTTATCTTTCATAACTGCTAATAGTAGATATCAAGATAATTCTCTTAGAATTGCAATGAATAATGGCACTTTATCAAATATCTCAATAAATGAACTGAACATCAACGATGTTAAAAATAGTCTTAGACTCCTGGCTTTTCCTACAAGGACGATGGCTTTAGGATCATTAGATCTTATTGATAATGGTAATTTAAGTGATATCTTATTACTAAATTTAGATAGAAAGAAATCTTTTAAATATAAATTAAGTTTTCGCCAGATTGGCTTACAAAATAAAGGTTTAAAAATTTCTAATGTATCAGGAATGTTGAAAGGAGATCACCAAATAGGATACCTTGATTTAGACAGTAAAGACGTGGGTTTAATATATCGAAATGATAAATACTATGCTAATAATGTTAATGGTAAAGTATATTTTAAGTATATAGATAATAAATTTCTATTGAGTTCTAGAAAAATTAAAGTAGATGATGTACATGATGCTAGCGTCTCAGGCACTTTCTCTGACAAACAAACCAACTTCAAAATTGATATCAATGGTAAAGTTGACAATGTTCTCTCTGACTTACCAGCAAGTTTAAAACTAGACAAGTTAATTAAAACAACAAAGGTCAGGTCAAATTATAAGATTGATTATAGAATATTTAAAACTGATAAAAAAACATATACATATGGAGCAATATCCCTTTCTAATCTTATTGCAAAAAATGAATCTTCTGATATTTCATTCAATACAAAAAAAATAAGAATAAACTTTTTTGATCTATACCTTCAGTCTTATTCCTCAAAGGTCTTTCTAAATAATAATGAGTTTTCATTCTCAATAGATACCGATATAACAAATGGTACACCAAAATATATTGCGAATAGCAATGGAGTATTAACAGATCGTTTTATTAAGAGTTTTGTAGATCATAAAATAGTTAATTCATTTAAAGGAGCAGCTCTGGCTGATATACAATTAATACATGAAACTAAAAACAAAAAAACTTATATAAAACTCAATTCAGATTTACAAGGATTTTCATTTAACCTTATAAGTCCATTTAAAAAAGATATTGAGTCTACTAAAAATTTTGAACTATCTTATCAAATTCAAGAAAATCAACGTAATGCATTCAATATCAAATATGATATGTATAAAATGCAGCTGTCAGGATCTGAAGATAGTCTATTTGCTGTAATTGACTCACCATATCTCTCGGGCACACTTATGTTGCCAGACAAAATTACTATTAACAATAGATTGACAGCAAGACTAAAATACTTTGATTTAAATAAATTCCAAGGTATTGCAGATCCCTCTGAGTACCCCTACTTAGAAATGGATATGAAAAAAGTAAAAATTAATAAACATTATTTTGATGATTTTAAAATTAAAACATCACCCACCGAAAAAGGAATGGTTATTGATGAACTTAATTTTTCTACCAAACATCTAACTATGACTGGGAATGGTAAATGGCTTAATGTTGATGATGGTCAAATAACACTCTTTGATGCTAAATTTAGTAGTGACAACTTCGGTAAATCACTAGCAACTTTAGGATATAAAGATCTCATTAAGGAAGGAAAGCTTTCATCTCAATTGATAGGTCAATGGAAAGGATCGCCTGATTATTTTTCATTGAATGACTTTGACGGAAAAATAACCATTAATTTAGAAAATGGAGAATTTTTACAAGTTAGTAAACAGTCAAGAGCTATTGGCCAGCTACTTGGTCTATTCAGTATTTCTTCTTTACAAAAAAGATTATCTTTAGATTTTAGTGATTTTTTCTCAAGTGGACTCTCTTTTGATAACATGAATGGTGAATTTGTTTTTCTTAGCTCAAAAGCTAATGCTAATGATCTTAATTTAAAGGGCTCTTTTGGGGAGATGAGAGTAAACGGGACTTCTGATTTGAAAAATAAAACCCATGATCAGAAACTAACTTATATTCCGGATTTATCGTCTATGAGCTTAATATCTGGAACTTTACTAGGAGGCCCTGTTGGAGCATTAGCATCTATATTTTATGATAAATTCCTAGAGCAAGTTGGAATAGACACTAATCAGTTAGCTGCAGTGGAGTATTCTATAAAAGGGTCATGGGATGATCCTAAAATAAAAGTAATAGAATCATTTAAACCGATTGCAAATTAATATATTCTTAATGATCATACATGAGAGAAATAATGGCAAAAGTAGCATCAATACAGTTATCATCTGGACCAAATATACAAGCTAATTTACTAGAGGTAGGCAAATATCTGGAGCAAATATCAAAGACAAATTCCAAACTTGTTGTCCTTCCAGAAAACTTCGCTATGATGCCAGAAAGTGACTCTGAATTTCTCACTAATAGTGAAACCGAGGGTAGTGGACCAATTTAGGATTTCATTTCCGAAAAAGCGAGAATTTATAAATTATGGGTAATTGCTGGCACAATACCTATACGAACAGATAACCCTAAAAAAGTTACTTCTACTACATTTGTTTATAATGATATGGGAGAAGTTGTAACTAGATATGATAAAGTACATTTGTTTGATGTAGAATTACCTAATTCAGATGAATCTTACAATGAGTCTGAAGTATTTCAAAACGGTAATGATTTAAAAGTAGTTAAAACACCAGCAGGGGTTATTGGATTAGCAATATGTTATGACCTAAGGTTTCCTGAGTTATTTAGGTTACAAAAATCTCATAATGTAGAAATTTTAGTAATACCATCAGCATTTACAGAGCAAACAGGAAAGGTGCACTGGGAAACACTGGTTAAAGCAAGAGCTATAGAGAACTTATGTTATGTAGTAACTTCATGTCAAGACGGATACCACATAAGTGGAAGGCAAACACATGGCAATAGTATGATAGTTAATCCGTGGGGACAAATTATGTCAAGATTATCATCAGGATCAGGTTTTATAGAGTCTGAGATAGATATCA
>MDTB01033100.1_pt1 | contig 10521 bp, 9 predicted proteins | sample 811161 | NCBI WGS metagenome assembly MDTB01 (sample SAMN05326650, study PRJNA326480) | marine metagenome | isolation source: seawater | place: Mediterranean Sea | collected 2009
CCGCCATCAGACGATCGGCCTTGGCGCCGAGCAGGGGCTGGAGCGGGCGCAGGCGACCGGAGCGGTATTTGAGGAAAAAGGCGTCGTCGCAGTCATAGATAAATGGGATTTTTAAAAGCTGGTGCTCTAAGCAGCTGGAGAAAAAGGGCAGTAGATCGCCATAAACAATCGCTAAATCAAAGTTAACCAGCTGATGTAAAGCCCGGATACGACGGCCATAGGCCAAGACCAATCTCCTCAAAGAGATGCGGCGACCACTAAAACTGCGCTGTAAATAAGCATCGTCTAATAATGAATCTATCTGCAACTCGATTCCAGCGCCCCAAAGACCTGGTTGAAATTGTGACAACCTAACTCGATGGCTCGCAGCTTGTGGACCATAGAGGGACAAACCCAAAATCTTTAATGTCACAGATCAAAATTTCACATTAGGACGATAAATCACTTAAAACCAGCAGGAAGAGCCAAAAGTACGAACACTCAAACCAAGGGAGTCAACACATTTTCTCAATTCCCGAGTAGGCCCCTCATAAAAATCATTCACCAACCTTTCAAGTTTCTCAGACATAAGGGGCTCAGATAAAGATCTCTTAGAAAAGAGGAAAGATTCCATAAAAGACTTGATTTTCAAGATCCATGAATACGGAAATATACCTTTGAGAAATGAAGAAAATTTTGATCTATAGAAGTGGTTTAAGCCTAAAGCAACTATGGGGAATTTGACATCTCTAGCATGAGTAACATTGCGAGGAGTTAAATCTATCTTATAGGGAGCTTCCCCAATCCAATCTAAAATATCCAGAGTTAAGTCGTTTGCATTATCACGCAAATCCTCGTACAAATAAATCCTTACGGAATCACTAGGGAAATAAGAAGAGACTCGCTTTACTTGATCGGCGTACAGTCCGGGAAGGAGAAAATTACGATAAAACATATTATTTTTATTGCTCTGTATTGAGGAACAAAAAAGATCAAAGTTTCGATCAAGCCATCCCCGCGACACAGCCATTCTCAACGAAGAATAAATTCGATCAACAGGTTCTCTTAGTATCAATACAATTTTAGAATCAGGACTATGATCCCTAAGACGCGACATGCCAATGTCAGAAACTGACAGGGTTACATTTTTAATCACAATTCGCTGATTGCTCGAATAAGAGAGAAATCTTGTTGCATAAGAATCAAACCCTAGAGCAAAAGATTTGTCATTAAGAAAAAAATCAAATTCAACAGGCAGTTGATTGGCAATATTTTTACATTGCGAAAGATACCCAGACAATGAAGTGGTTCCGGCTTTTTGAGCGCCAATGATTGCAAGCGTCACTTGAGGAAAGTTACTCATACTCGGTAGTCAGAGCGTTTTGATATCAAACATTAGAACATTTCAATTGTATATTGTCCAATAACGATTGCAAGAATCTTGAAGATTGGAGCTGCTCAACGGAGCAGCATGAAAAATCAGCAACAAGGACTTTTGATATTATATGACGAAATCGTGAGAAAGAAGAAAGATCAGAGATCGCAGAGTCAACAGATAGAAATGAAGATTCAGACTCATCGTACACAAATAAGACATATTTAGCCTTCTTGCAAAGTTCAATCATGCGCTGTATTCGCCTAGTATATATAGAATTTATCTCATCAAAACTACTCTCAAGCGACCCAAAGTATTTAGCAGAGGATTTATGCCAATTATAGTGCGCGAGGACAAATCCATGCTTGGGAATAAAAGTATAGTATCCACCAGTTGAATCCAAAAAACGACTGCGCTCAATAGAGTTAACAGTAGACGAAATAGAATGATCTAGAAAATCAATGTCACGAGTCGAAAAGGCCACTCCAAAACCATATCCCTTCAGATAAAAATTCTCATTTTTCTCGCACAAAGCAAAACTGGAGGGATCTTCAACACTAAGACTGAATGACGGCTCCAAAAAGACATTTGCTACAGAATCAGGAGAAAAGAATCCATTGTCAAATGGCAGAGTAGGTTGCGAAAAACCCAAATAATTTTGAATTTTGTTCTTTGTGTAGCATCTAAAACCAATCGGAATTATTGCAATATCGCCAGATTCAGCTAATCGGCGAATCATATCCACCAAACGTGTCATTCGTGGCCTATCAAGTGGACGCAAAAGGCTACTAGTTTTACGTCTTATTCGACGCAACCAAAGTCTTAGAAGTGAAAAAATAGGTGACAAAATAAGAATTTAGAGTGTATATGAACTGTAGAGTTTTTCGCTGGGATATACTGAAGATTTGGAGTACTCATCAACCTCAAAGTAATCAAGAACAGCTTGCATTCTTTGAATCTGTGCAGAAGAGAAGAATGATTTCCACTTTGATAGGTGAAGTAACTTACTTGAGGCTGAATCAAGTCCATTGAAATCAATAGAAACCTTACTGGCCTGATTAAGAACCAAAGTTGAAATTTGTTGCATAGAAAAATCCCAGGTTGATGCAATCGATTCAAGTGATTTCCATGGCTCCATATATACTTTTTCGTATGCCAAGGGGATACACTTACTTAAAACAATAGGACTACGCAAAGAAACAAGATTGGTAATTGCCCAAGTAGCAGTCAACGCTTCCTCCTTGGTTTCTAAGCGGGACAAAAATTCTCTGTGTGGTGAATAATATTCCAGCCCCAGGGAAGATCGCGGAAAATTAAATCCTTTGAATTCAAAATTCCATCCACCCTGTTTTATCTGGGAAGCAACAACTGCGAAAGGGTGCCGAACCATATAAATGGGTTTATAGGAAAAAGATAATTGATTGACAAACCAAGGCAGTAAAGCACTTCCACGACAAAACTTGAATAAAGCAGTACGATTTTGGTAAAATGAATTTATGGTAGAGGTAGAGCAAGACCACAGATTGATCCTCTTGCCATTTAGTATATTTATAAATTCTTTCTTTGCTTGAGGCCATTCGTGATTGGGAGGAATATATTGCCGCCAGTCAAACCCTAATTTCTTAATCTCGGGATTATAACGTAAGTGCAAAGGCTCCCAAACTGTTGGCACAGAAAGTGCATTGGCAACAACATTGGCAAGCCATGTACTTCCACCCCGAGGATCAGAAAAAAGAACATATACCTTGCTACTATCGAACGATATAAATGGGAGAAAAATATGAGTACTAATTCTCATCAATCGAGACTGAGGGTACATGATTGCTACAAACCCAGTACAAAAGTCGAATTAGAATAAAATTTCATGAAAACTTTCAAAGCACATCTGATGGCTTGCAAAAAGTTGCCTTTTCTAACCCAGCTACGAAACAGAATAGATGCTACCTTGCAATAAGTTGGTATCTGCTCTGCGATCCTAATTTTTCGAAAATTGTTAATATTTTGCAATAGCTGAAAATATCCTTTTTCTAGTGCCGCCAAGTCTGTCATTGCAGAAATATGGTTTAGACGATAAGAGTACGTACTTGTCTGGACAGGTGCAAAAATAGGATTAGTGGCAGCTGCCATCTCAATAAAAAATAAAAGATCCTCAGCATGTTTCATTTCAGTACAGAAGCGTACGTCTCCTAAAAGCTTTCTGCGAAACAAGTAACAACCATTTCGAAAAATAGATTCATCCAAGCGTAATAAGCGTCTTAACAGAGGGCCTCGTGGTCCTGGATAACGGAGCCTGAGAAGCGATCCACTTGATGAATCAAATACTTCAAATACACCATCAGCAATGTCTGCTTCTTCATCATTTTTCAGGGCTGCTACACGAGACGAAATACTAGATGGTGGTAATTCATCGTCAGCGTCCAAAAAGGTTAAATATTCGCCATCAGCAACTTCTAGGCCTCGATTGCGTGCTGCACTAACACCCATGTTTTTCTGCCACAGACAAGTAATCCTGGAATCAGTAAATGATCTAACGATGTTTGCTGTCTCATCAGAGCTACCATCATTTATAATGATTAACTCCCAATTAGAATAATCTTGATCTAGAACAGATTGAACTGAAGATTTGATGTATTCCCCGGCATTATAGGCGGCCATGATAATAGACACCAACTGACTATTGTGATTTGTACAAGGTTTCAGATTATTCACAAAAAATGCCGCTGGGTGACAAAGTAATCAAGGAAATCTTGGTAAACTTTATCAAGAATAGATTTAGAGCGCAAATTGAGAGTCGTATTCCTGATACGTGAGCGACCCCTCTCTTCATTTAGAATATCCTTAAGTCTACTAACGGATTCTTGTGAAAAATGGTATGTATTAGAATCATAAAAGATGCCTAGTTCTCGATCTTCAAGCCAATCTGTCTCATCACCAATCCCATAAGGCATAAGTAATGGTAGTCCACATGCCCAATATTCTGCATGTTTTATGGGCGAACAAGCAAAAGACCACGGACCAGGGGACCAGAATGAAATTGCCACATCGGCTGCGTTTAAATATGCATTAACGGAATCGTACGAGGCAAATGAAACGTAATATTCACTAGAGTGCAAACCAAGTTCAGAAAGTTTTGTTTTAATACACCTGGACTCTTGAGGTGTCAGCACAATAAAGAATAATGGGCGATTCATTGCTCTTTTTAAAGCACTAAAAATTGAAAGGCTTGAAAGTGGAGAGTACAAGCCACCAAATTTTCCAACATATATAATTATCAATTGATTCGTGATGCCTAGTGACGTACGAATATCACGTCTTAATTTTGATTCAATGAAATATCTTTGTGGATCAACCCAGCAAGGAACTGTAGAAATCTTGGACGGGTTAACAAACCTTGAATTCTTGAGATAATCTGCAAACTTATAACTCACAGTAATTAAATGTGATGCATAGACCTTTGCTTGAAATTCCCAGAGTTTTTGTACGATAAATTTAGGGTTAAAGCGTGACCATGCACCTGACTGGAGCATGTAGTTGGCATGAGGCTCAAATGACTCAACAACAAATTCAACGCCAAATTTTCTTTTAAGTAGAGCACCATATTGAGAAGTGGTTCCTCGGCATATCACAAGAGAAGGGCAGTATGATCGATAAATATCAATTAGGGATGCTTTAAAAGCAATAAAAGACTTAATTTGGCCAATTAGTGAATACGATCTTGTTGCTTTTATGGGGATATGTAATATTTTTGATGATTTAAATGAAGGCGTATTTTGGCAAAATAGTGATTCAACCTCGACTTCTGTACTGACATATATAATTTGACTTACTCTATTATCGTGAGCTAATTGATCCAAATTGGGATCAACAGTACTTAAAGCCAAGGGGTCGAGAGCTGACCATGGTGAAATAAATAAAATTTTCATTCTTAATCGACTGGTGGTAAATTATTGCGCAACAAATGAGTGTTGATACATTCTAATTGATGCAAGTATGTATTGTCATTAGCAAACTTACGTCGTTCCAGCATCCTAATAGGATCATTCCAATAAATAAGGTTATCCGCCACCGATTTAAAGAGAGATGGATAGTGCTCATTTGATTGGGATGGTGACATAGCCAAAAGATTGCTTTTGTCTCTATATTCTGCCGTATAAGTAGAGATTATGATCTTGCCACTTGCGAGGTACTCCATAAACTTGTGCGGACTGGCCTGATCTTCTTGATGGGAATGTTTGTAGCAGACGATATTAATGTCAACTTTATCTAGTAGAGATGGGATTAACGAGGAGGAAATCTTGCCCCAAAAGAGAACATTGCTATAGGCTTTCAATTCAATAAAAAATGAACTAGATTCACTTATATTGCCAACAAGGTGAAAAAAAACTTCAGGGTTTTGTTTAATTACACTAGCAAGTAATTGATGATCTAGATAAGGAAAATCTAGATTACCTATATAAGCTGCGTTTATACGATGACTCTGAAGAACTCGAAGCTTGTCAGCACATAATTGAGACTGTTTATAGATAGGAGCTAAACCGTGATGTATCTTGTAGACGGAAGAAGAATATTTTCGCAGCTTTTTTAAAATAATATCTGTTGTGCAAAAGCATATATCAGCTGTACTGGCGGCGATACGTGGTTGGAAGTTTTGATTCAAGTCAACTTGATGATATATTTTTAACCGATTGGTTGCAAATCTAAGATTGAAAAATCTTGAATTTTCAAATAACCACACAACGGATATATCCTTATCAATAAGGCTCTCAATTTTTAACAGCCACTTAGATTGTACTAAGTTCACAAGAAAAGGTGGGTAAAAACGAAGCCCTCTAGCCAATGGTGGGCCTTGCAACAGAAGTATTCTTGGGTTTTCCTCTACTTGTATAATTTGGTACTCGCTTAAACTTGAATCTGGAGGCTCTAAAAATAAAATCTTAAAACCTTTTGACGCCAATGCTTGGCTATAGTGATGCTTGCTTACGTGGTGAGCATTCCAAGGCTCCGGGCTTATTATTAATATTACTTCCATAGTTCGCAATATAAAGAATTAAACATTTCGCCAATGATTTTAGGCGAAAAATTCTGACTGGCATTTTTACTTACGTTGGCCGATATATTGCTTTGTTGTGAAATAAAACTTGACATTGCATGAAGCCAAGAATCTTGCGTATTACTAACAGGAGTTCCATGTTTGATGTCAACAAACTCTCTTATAGCTGGCAGATCTGAAAAGAATATTGGTAATCCGCAACACAATGCTTCAGCACAAACTAAGCTGAATGTTTCATAAGCAGACGGATGAAGAAAAGCATCTACCTCTCTCATCTTCATGGCTATGTGAGGACTATCTAGTGAGCCGAGGAAGGATATATGACCTTCTAAATTATTTTTGACGGTAAATTCTCTCATCGCGGAAATTTGAGCCCCTTCTCCGACAATGTTAACCCTAAAGGCAATGCTCTTATGTGCAAGTTCTTTTGCAGCATTCAGCACTAGGAAGGGTAGCTTGATAGGAGCCCAGTTTGCAACCATCAAAAATTCAGTCATATTTCTAGTTGGTTTACGATGATGATTGGGCGGAAAAAATATATTTGAATCAACAACATTCGGGATTATATGAAAAGTCGAGGATATTTGCGGAGCAAATTTCTTGATATCCATGGCAAGGGCTTTAGATACTACTGTAATTGGTAAATTCAAGGAAAACATGCTCTGCATATTTCGCATAGCTCTTGTGTTGGGCTTTAAGTTAAAAGAGGAGTGATACGCCGACCAATGCTCGCCAATTAAAATCTGATTCCCAAAAAGCAAAGAAAAAACCCTCGGAAATCTCAAAATTGGCCAAGCGATGTGCACATGTACACCATCCCACCAACGTTTACCCAATTCTACCCTTACAAAAAAAATCAAAATTATAGTAATTAATTCGGTAATGAAAGAATTTTTTGTAGGAATAAAAATAAGCCTGTATTTTTCAAATTCACTATATTTGCCGAAACACAGTGAAGGAAAACCTTTTCTGTACAAAGCCTCCACATGAATAAGTTTATGTCGCCCTTTCTTAAGAGTAGCCCTAAAGTGAGATTTTATGAAAGTAGCTCTGAATGGATTATCTCTTGATGGATACCACGAAACTAAATGTACAACTGATGCCGAGTTTAGGTCTTGACGCATAAATCCTTTATAGAAGTGGATTAATTGATTTGATTAAATAAATAACTTAATTTACTGGTACGCTCAAAGTTAAAACCACGATTTGCTAAGAAAGTCTCAGCGCAAACATGGACTATCTAAAGTTGACGTTTGCCTGCCTCTCATGTACATGTTATACAACTTGGCGCCGGTGCATGTGGTGTACGAAATGAAAATCAAAGTATTGTAGTATTGAAGTAACCCATGTTCAACGTCAAAGGAATTGGTCATGTTGTATCCACTCGTATCCGTATATTGATAAATAAGGTTGAACAATGTCGTATACCTTATCGACAGTTTTCTGTGGTAATTCATTTCTGCCTCTCCCAACGGAGTTAACATTTATAGGATTTAGTACGTTTTGGTGATGAGCCATTGTCTCAACATCGCCAAGATATGTTTTCTCAATGTTGTCTGATCGCGCAGAAACTTTAAGGGACGTTTGCATTAATGATGTTGCTGATAAATGATCTGCAACTAAATCCTCATATTTCAATATCAACTTATTTTCTGGATGATTGTAATTGCAAAATCTTTGCCATGATTTATGACTGTTAACCCATCGAGTTGCTGCTGCTATCGGGTCATGTATTAGTCCAGACTTCATATATGAATTTACAACATCTAAGGGATGTCTTACGATGAATATGTAGTAAGTGTGCTTGAAAAGTTTATCAAGATTATTTAAGTAGAAGGTGTTGAAAGGTGTTTTGTCGCCAATAAGAGTGTTTTCTTGTCTATCGCTATCATCTAAATATGCGTATACTCCATAAATCAAATGGCCTAGACTTTGTTTCTCCCTGTCGAATGTTAATAGGTGGGCACGTAATTCACTGACCCTAAAGTTAGGTAGTTTATTTATATCCGAGTCTTGCTCAAGCTTTGCTAAACAGAATAAAACAAGATCTTTCCATGAAACATTTCGATTAGTACGCTTGAAATCGCAAATGCTTGGAAGCACATAAGACTCTGGTGGGATGAATATATCAAATCTGCTCATTAGTATTTTTCTCAGAAGAGTATTGCCAGATCGCCCGCATCCAACGATAAATAAGAATTTCTTTGGTGCTTGGTAAGCAACTTCAGCTCTTATTAATGACCTTAATGTAACTAAAATGTATTTTATCGAGGCACGATCAATACCAAATGCCATTACGAAATAAAGAAAAACTTAAGACATGCTACTGCAGATGTGATCTGCTTAGGAGCGACATGAATCGCCTTTTTTTAATATAAGTTAATATCATGTTATTTGTTTGTTGAGGAATCCCCCGGTGAAAGCCATCTGAGACAGGAATGCTTTCGTCTTTCTTTGATTTGAGCCTGAGGTCAGGCCATATTGGCTCTTTCTGCTCTCTTTCGATTTTTTCTGGCTGACATTTGAGCCCGAATTGATATTTCTGGGTCAACTTTATTGATACTCGTGCTGATGTCAGAAGCCGACGCTTTGTAATGACCAATTTTGACCACTCTGCCAGCAAACAGAGGTTGCAGAATTTTTAGTCAAGGACGCCTAGCCGTGTTTTCTGAAAACCGAACTCCTGATTGATCTCCTGTAATGGGTGTTCGACCTTGGCTTTGATGTCGGCCTTTGCTGTTTCGACCAGATTTTGCAGCCTTCCATCTGGCGTATCAGGCATGCTGCGGAGTTTGACTGGCCGCATCGCTACTTTCAATTCCTTTCTAGTACTTGCCATCTTGGGATGTTTGGCGATTTCCTCGCAGCCAGCGTCGCCTTGCCCCATCTTCTCATCGCCATTCAGGAGCCCATCAGCCGGGGTGAGGTGTAAGCATTGGCAGCCGTAACCACCATCCAATGCATAAGACCGGAATCCCTGTCCACGCCCGTGTGGACTTCATGACGAAATACCACTGGTTGGCTTTCTCGTTCTGGTGCATTTCTGGATTGCGCTACCCCCTTGTGGTTCTTGGCTGAGTTGGCCGCATCCATCAAGGTGGCATCCAGATCGTTCCCTGCCGTATCGTTATTCTGCGTGCATTCAAGTGGGCTTTGACGGTCTCAAAGATTTGCTCGCCCCGATCATGCTTCACCATCAGGAAAGGATCGTGGTTTCATCCGAATGCGATAGCTGATCAGTTCAATGCCGGCGCAGCGGCTCATGGGGTGGCGTCTCAATCAGAGCTTTTCCATCACTGGATCGCCTCGTTCACTACTGGTGATGCAGGTTAAACCGGAGCATGGTGGCCAATGGGTCCGTAGGCCGGTCAGCCTGCTTGTTCGTCTTGGGCTAGTTGTTCTGTCTCCCCCGGTTTCAGGAAAGTTGTCACTTCTGTTTTCAGTACACCCGGGGGCTTGAGGACATGACCAATGCGTCGTTACAGCGAGGCCGTTAAAGCTGATGTGAGGAGGCCGATGAGCCCGCCTCACAGACAGAGCGTGGCGCAGATTTCTGCTGAGCTGGGCATTCACATCGACACCCTCTACAACTGGAGGAAAGCCTGGCGGTTGCAAGGAGAGGTGGTGCCGGCATCCGATAAGGACCCTGACGGTTGGAGTGCTGCCGACAAGTTCACGGTGGTGCTCGAGACCGCTGGCTTGAACGCCACTGAACTCAGTGCCTACTGTCGTGAGCGCGGGCTGTACCCGGAGCAGGTGGATCGTTGGCGGCAGGCCGCCCAGGATGCCAACGAGAAGCCAGTGCTCACCTTGAAAGAGCAGAAAGAGCTGGAGAAGCTCCGTGCCCAGGACCAGAAGGAGATCAAGGCCCTCAAGAAGGAGCTGCAGCGCAAGGAGAAGGCCATGGCGGAGATGGCGGCCTTGCTGGTGCTGCGAAAAAAGTGGGAGGCCTTCTCCTCGGAGGACGCGGAAGGCTGACCAGCGCCGCTCACCGGCGCAAGGCGATCGAGCTGATCAGCGAGGCCCATACCGCTGGTGCAGGCCTGGTCAGCGCCTGCGGCGAGATCGGCATCTGCCTGCGCACCCTCAAGCGATGGCGCCAACGCCTTCTTGGTGA
>MDTB01052629.1_pt1 | contig 10521 bp, 6 predicted proteins | sample 811161 | NCBI WGS metagenome assembly MDTB01 (sample SAMN05326650, study PRJNA326480) | marine metagenome | isolation source: seawater | place: Mediterranean Sea | collected 2009
AAAATATGCGTCTATTATAATTTTAATAATTTTATTATGCTGTGCGTTATGAAACAATTGCCAATATTGCAACACCACCATACATCCACATTCTTCTTCCTGTTGCCATTCATCCACTGCAGGTACATGAATCTCCATGTCTCCTAGCTTCCTCAGATCTGGGTATTCGTTGAAAGGCCGATCTACATAAAAAATAATAAATATATTATATTATTTTATTATTATTTTTATTATTACTACTATATATGTTGGCTTATCGGTGTAGACTGTGAGAAGACTTCTTACTCAAACTTCCTATTAAACCAATTTCGTTTGGTTTTCAGAGAGATTTTATATGTTTTTAGTTTAAGTTTGTTGAGATTTCACGTCAAAGTCACTTGAATAGGGAAATCTAGCATAAGTCTAGATTACAGAAGGAACTCATGTAGAAACAGAAGATTTGAAGAGGAGAAACCCATCGACGATACAGCAATAAAGCGACTGTTTGTAGTATACCAGCACACTACCTTGCCCTAAGTCTCGAATCCCATTTTAGCATAGACACAGCAGGTAAAATGGTTTTACGGGATTTGTCTGCTGAATCTTCCAAGGCTTATCTCCGTGGCCAGGGACAAATCGTCCTCCAAAGAAGTTAGTGTTGTAGTATTATTGAGGAGGAGTATTATTATTATTATTATTATTACTACTTATTTACTACGTTTCAGCATCAACACCCCGCCGCGGATCGATCACGATGTGCATGCCCTGTGGTACGGACGATGTGTGGGAGGTGGGCCACACATGCCGGAAAGGATTGAGAATTCTGCACTCCACGCACCATGGAGCGCAAACGCCAACAACAACGGCAACTCATTCATGCCAAAAACAAAAATTCATGGCGGTCGGTGGACGAACAAAACGCTGGAGATCCGACTGCCAACACCAATGCTGAGACCAGTCCTTTTTCCATACAGCAAGAGCAGCGAAGCATGGAAACCGACTTGGATCATTTTTCATTCAATGATACAATGTATCACAACCTCGCGCGTTCTTTGAGTTTATTAGGATCTATTACTTGTGCTGAGATAAGTTTTGGAAATGCCAAATCTTGGAAACAACGACTTCATATAGGCTTTGTATTCTTTTGTTGCTGCTGGTCCTTCCTTGGTTACGTTATAAACTACATGCTCTTTCTCACATCAAAGAAAGATTTGTGCGACGTTGGCATCATCGTTCCCGGATGGAATTACATTCGGAGAGTACGCATCCCAGGCTTTACCGAACAACAGCAACATTTTGCCTGGTTAGAAGGAGTCGTGTGGTTGTTGCCGCTTTTGGCATTCTATAGCAGACCAAAAGAAAAGGCGGCAAGTGTGAGAAAAGTGATGAACGTGAAAGTAGCACATAGACTAAGTTACGTTGGCAATGAAAATCCCAGGAATCGCTTATGCAATATTGATATCGATGAAGCTGTTGATGAGCGTGGTGGACGGAATCCACTGGTTACAAAGCAATGCCAAGGTGCGATATTGGCTTGGACAATATCCTTGATTTGTACCGGACTAAGTGCAGGATGGTTTAATGGCCCAGGGTTTCACGAAAGGCCACCACTTGTCTGGGAAGAATATTTCGATGTGCTTTTCATTTTAGTAGTTACGTTTTTTGCGTTCGCTACGTTTTCATACTGCGCAGTATTGTTTCGCCTAACAGTGTACAACCACCATTTCGAAGTCAAACAGTTGACGGAATCCATCCAAGCTGGCAACTTGAAGGAAACACGTAAAATAGTACGCATTGATAAACAAATTCACAGAGGCATCAAGGCCACGGGGGAAATGCTAGGCATGTACATGCTTTTAATGACTATTGGAGTTGCGCTCATTATTTTGTCCACAATAGTGACAGTCATTGTCTACTTGGAGTTGCACAATGGAACAGTCATACCAGAAATGGATTCATTGCCAAACAACAATACTGCCGCATCTGCAGCCGGACTGGGTAATTGCATTCCAGAAATTGATGGAAAGCAAACTGACACGTCGGTGCGACCTGGTTTTTTCATTCTACGCCGGGTCTTTTTTTGCTTATTGTGCTGTGCGCCTTTTTCTTGGTGTTTGTATGGCGCGGGAAATTTAGGAACCCGGTTTACGTATTTGATACGAGAAATTTTAAATGCTGACTTTGAACATTCCAACAGTATGGAAGGATTAATTTATTTGAATTCGCATTTTCAAATGAGAAAACTCGCAAAAGAATCAGGGCTAGTCATGTTTGGAATTTTGGTGGATATGGACTTTCTCTGTGCGTCCTTTTCGATTTTCTTTTCCGTATGCGCTGTTATAGCGGGCTTTGTGTCTAGCGCAAACTAGTAGGGAAAGCTTGGACAGATAAAGCTCTCTTGCATCGTCGCCGGTGAAAGGTTTTGATCGTAGATAAAAAGGACTTGTGTGGTACCTTCTAGGTTCATTTGATAGATCAGCTGCGAATCTTAGAAACCTTAAAATTATTTTAAATTACAGTTACAATTTTATATATATATAGTGAGATATAAGAAGATATTGATTAAATATTTTTATATAGTGTTCTACCAGACGGTGGAATTTGATACTATGCCTCAAAATTTGAAGCGACGGCTCGTCCCTTTAGGCGATTTTCTTTCTCCATTTCCAACACCATTTTGTTCTGCGATCTTTGTTGTAGTAGCGCTGGTAGATTTGGTACCCCCACGAATCGTTTTGATATTCGTAGCTGTATTGTCTACTGTTCCTGTCAAGTGGTTACCGCTAGCGTTACTTTCATCGCCACTCCTGTTTGGTTTGTACATTCCAAAAAAAGAACCCCTTTTTTCAATCTTTTTCCAGGTTTTACTTGTTTTACTGCTGTTATTGCTCTTACTCATATCGTTTCTGGGAGAGACACGTCTCATAGTGGTTAGTTTAGTCACACGCTCACGTTCTTTGTTGGCAGCTCGCATTCTCTTTATATACTTCATTTCACCTGGGCTGCGAATAAACAGCTTCGGAGCACATATTTTACTCTGCCCTTTCATCATCTTAGCAACTGTTGGCACGCGATCCAGTTGCCTGCTTTTCGACGACGGGGTTGTCTTATTATTGTTAGCCCGAACCCATTGATTATGCCGTGGCGACCGAGAATTGTTTTTCTTAGAGTCCACAATATAAGTATTTTTTGCGTCTAGATAATTCCCATCATCGCCGCTGCGTACCTTACTTGGAGTTGCATCTCTTTGTTTCGCAAATATCCCAGCGATTTCTTCTATTGTTGGTACCTCTGAACCAGTGTTTCGACCGAATTTTATAGGAACGATATCATTCCGCCTTGGATGACGTTGATGATTACTAGCAATGGTCGATCGGGTTGTGGTTTTCCTGAATGGCTTTACTTTGCCCTCACTTTCCATTTGTTTATTGCTTTTCGCTTTAATACCATACGACTGCAGCTCTTCACTGCGTAGGAAGTCTATGACTGAAGTCATCGACAATGGTTTTGACAAATCTGCAGTCAATAAATGGTACAATGCTACTACATCGTTGCTGCTGATGCGACCTTTTGCATCGGTACCTTGTGACAACTTTTGCACACAACTTTGGAATTCTTCCAGTGTGATTTTTTCGTCGTCTTTTACAACAATCAGACTTGGCAAGTCTTGAAACTTGCTACCGAGCCAAGATTTGCTAGCTACTCGTAATTTGCTATGTATCTCTTGAAAATCGTTGTCATCATAGCTAGTAGGACGGAATGGCAGAATAGCTGAAGCTGCATGACCTTTCTCTTTTGTTTGAGTAGACATTTTGTGTCGACCTTCTTCCTTTCTTTCCTCTTCCGCAAACTTTGGGTCTAAATTCGTAGGGCTTAGGCTCCCGTTTGAAATAATGCTGTCACTTCTAAGCTTTTTTACTATTGACCTGCGATTGTAAAATTGGTATGTAAATTCGCCATACGTGATAGTACCGTTGTCATCCGGATCTAGAACATGAAATATGCTATTAATGTCATCATCATTTATGGGAGAGTCTTTGCCCCCACCACAAATATCGTGTACAAAGTGGATGAATTCTTCCCGTTGTATTGTCCCGTCACCGTCTTCATCAATGGCGTCAAATTCTCGCTTCAAATTTAATTTCCCGCGGCTACTCGCATGCGAGAGGGCAGCCTCTCTAATTTTTGACATCGCATAATTAAACTGTTTGACTATGTCATGACCTGAAGAAATATCTGCAATCTTTGTCTTTTTAATGCGATGGTCACCTTTCAGAAACGCTTTTGTCATTTTTACTCCAGTATACCCATGCCCCTTTGCCCATTCTTCGTTCTCAATTTCATTCATCCCTTCACTTGCCTTCAGCCACCCAAAAAATCCATGCACTCTTTGCTCAGGCAAGGGATGCTGCTTTTGCAAGTATGGTTTTGAAAATGCCAAAAGCCCTAGTCTAGCAAAACATTCGACCCACTCGCTATATGACAGCGCGTCAGGGGTCGCAACAGGGTCTCTACGCGCCGCACGAAAGCACATAAACATTTCGGATTTTGTGAGCAAAGCAGGGCTTAAATTGAAGTTGTTCGAAATATCTTCCAGCTCTTTAAAGGAGATTGCCATTGATCGGTTTTCTCCCGGCTCCCAAAATGGTTTTTGATCATGGCGTTTCGTTGAGTAATAAGTAAATATTCGCTGTAATGTCATTTCTTGCTCTTTCAGTATTGAAACAACCTGCACTTCATTTAATTGATTGATTGCTGTCTCCGACTCTTCGTGCCCGTAACCAAAGCATGAAACACGCTTTGCATATTTTAGCACATGCTGTTCCAACATGATAAGGAGCGAATCAGCCAAGTCTAATATCTGCTCGCGATAATTTTCATTCATGTGAATGTAATCCATAGAATCTTCCTCGTCTTCAATTAAATCCAAAAGGCGCTCTGCACGATCGGTTTCAGATTCCCTTGCAACCTTTTGCAACACGTTTGCGTTTTGTAAATTAAAACGTTTTGGACTTGTAGGCTGCCATGTAAGATGTATCGAAGCTTGCCTAGGCTTCGAAGGGCTAAGGAACTGTTTTTTTACCGGCGATTTTACTTGTGGAAAGTCGTGAAGACGTTTCTCTCTCTTTTCTAGGATGTTGAACTTCTTTTCATTCACTTTGTGGTGCCTTAACCCGCCTGTGCCAACCCTGTATTCAAGTATATGTGCCACACGAGCAATGCCTAACTTGAATCTATCATAGCTTATCCATCCATGTGGTTTTTCCATATGCGACAAGTCCGCATAAATAATATCAGCTTCAGCCCGCGATATCCACAAATCGTGCATCTCATCCGCTAACTCATCACCGTCATACGAATCATTGTCCTCCCTCATGAGCTTACTGTCACGAAGGAATTTCATCCAGTTGAAGGAGTCCAGCTTGCTAAAATTTAAAACCTGCCGGTTGTTCAAAAAGCAGTAGTACTCAAAGACTTCTAGCAGTTGGGCGTCGTACGGAGCAAGGACCCGAACGGCACGCTCCAAGGGCTTATCAGCTTTCCACATAGGACTAAAAATAGAACTTGAAACTTTTGAACTCATTAGATGAGATGACTTTTGATCCCACTCATCAGCACACATTTTTTCCTTTTTTGTCAGCCCACCGGCTTGTTTTATTCGGAGCTCCTCCTCATGGTCAGCATTATTCTCTTCTTTACTTACGGTTTTCATCTTTCGACGCGACTTTGGTGGCGAGTGCTTCACCAGCTCAGAAAGTCTTGGGGGGTTGATAATAGACATTGAATCGTCATCGTTACCACTGCTTGCATTTGCAACGGGGGTCGACATACTATGCTTAAGTGGAGAACCAAACTGGTAATATAAACGATGCAATGGGTTTGTTCGCTTGATCCGGCGGTTTTTACCTTTGCCTAGAAACTGGTGCTTTTGCATCTTGTGCATATTTACCTGTTTGCCTAGCTGGCGATTTTCTTCGATGATAAAACGCAGCTTTTCATTATACCGAAACAGCTCCAAAAAGGCTTTCACTTTACTTTCATCCGTAGTGTACTTATCCTTTAAAAACGCCTTCGAGAACCCAACGATCGCCGAACGACCTAAAACTTCCAGAAATTCGGGAAATTCCATCATGTCGTGTTCATGTGCGACATGGTTCCATATTCTAAACAGCTCTAATTTTGAGAGAATTGCTTGAGGAACTTTGAACTCTGCAAACAAGTTCTTCAATCCCTCCTGCCTTAGATATAGACGATCGTCTCTCGTCCGGCAAGGCGTTGCGTAATAGTTATATATTTTCATCATTAGTGCTGTGTTATTTCTCATTACTTCAACCACCTTTTCCTCCAAAAGGAAGTCGGCATCGGGTAAAGGCTTCAAGGATTCAGAATTTACAAATAAGTAATGTGTCACGAACTTTTCAACGGAAGCAGCCAAATCTTGTGCGTTGTTTGCTGATCTTTCCGTTTTGTTGGATTTGAACTGTATGACACACTTGCAAAGACACCGCAGCCAACCCCTAAAAGACACTTGGTTCTTTCGTTTTCGCTTAGATAAAAGGTCATTGCTACTTTCTGTCTTGATATCTACTTTCAACGCTTCTTTGAACGTCACTTGAAGTTGAGCTAGCGGAAAATCTGCTGGAAGGTATTTTGTCTCGCGCATAAACTTCACAAAATTCGAAACTTTCATGGAAATTAAGTTGTACGAGTCTCCATAGCTAGCGTAGAACTGAAATATCTGTGTCAGCTTCTCCAAATAATCGCTATTGCACATTGCTTCGATGATGTTGCCAATCTCATCAACCTCTTCTTCTTCTTCTAAGTGAACATCAACGATAAAATTTTGCTTCTTTATATGCTCTTCATGCACTGGGTGACCCGAATCACTCTTGTCTCCTCCCTCGAAAACCGCTACTGATAAGCGGCGCCCAACCCGTTTCTTTGACAAAATGGTGGACATACGTCTGGATACTTCCCGATTGCTTGGCGAGGATGGCATCTTGATACCCCGTGCCCGTCGGATTCTTTAGGGCAAAATTACCAAAAATTATTTGGCTCACACTCGTACTATTTCCTTGCCTGTTGAAGTTCTTATTCCGTTAGGCCCTAATAGGAAATCCGTGTACGTAACTCGATGATGATTCCGATATTGTTATTCTCCTAACTCACCACACCACAAATAATAATAATAATAATATATAAATAAGGTAGAAGAAGAAGAAGAAGGATAAGGAAGAAAAAAAGATAGAAGAAGACGAAGACCCTCCTAACCTTGAGTGTGTTTTTTGTACTATATATAATTGAAATAATAATAACTAGCTACACTTTTACTTTTTTTTTATTTCATATATAAATAAAAAAAAAATATAATAAATAATATAATATAATAACAATAACTACTAATATATCATCATCAATTAACACATACAGCAATAATGCTATAATATGAATATAATAGTGGTGTGACATAATATATGACGATGGATTAAAATACACCAATGACAACAACAAGGAGAAAGAAAACAAAATACATACATCATCATCAGTCAGTCACATACAGCAAGTGAAGAAGTTAGTAAATTGCTAGTAAGCTTAAGCTGCAGATGATGATCGGTGATTGAAGAACGAAGAAAGAGAAGCCAGTTTATTATACTGCAAGTTCGCCTTTCTTTCACTCACAAGAGTAATAATAAATGCGAGAGAGAGCAAGAGGGGGAAGAATAAATGGCCAAGTTGGAGGAGAGAAAAACATTTCGATAGAAAAAAAAGAAGGCTGTCAACAAGATTGCCTATAAAATGTGTAGTGTACAGACGGTTTCTTGACGTTCATAGGAAAAATAATTTATTGCTACGATTATATTGTACTAAAAATAGAGTTATAAATCATACTTGTTGACTAACGAAATTGTTTGCCTATGAAAATGCGAGAACGGATTCGTTCTTCTTGAATGAGTTTTTTCTCCTCGTCTCCACATTTGGAATCACTGATTGCATCACGCAAACTAGCAGATAATTGAGATGGCAAGTGGCACGTAAATGTATGTCGCCCCCCTTCCCCACACACAAGAGCCACTCAGCCCCTGATTTTTAAACCCATTAACCGCAGCTTCGCAGAGGGCACCGAATTCAACTCCTGCATACTACCATTACTTTTTTGATTGCTTCGCAAACCACCTGAGGCTAATGACATCACCGCAAGTAATTTTTATCACTAACATGCCCTCGTCATCAAAATATGTTTCAGAATATACATTGGCGTATTCTGAGTCCTTTCGCACTCTTTGACGCTTTAGAGTTTTACCATCATCACTCCAACTAGCAATTACGATGTGTTCTTCTCCCTTAGCATCAACTGTGGTTTGTTCAGTGCCGTCAATAGATATTTTGTTTGTAAATGTCTTCATGCCAACAGTCTCCCATTCGAAAGAATCTCCATCATGGTCAATGTTTAGTCTTGCTTTATTTACCCCATAGCCGAAAGCCCACGCAGCATTGCGCCTAAGCATCCCAACTCCAAGGGCTTTCAAAAGCTCTCCGGTGTTTTCTTCTCTCTTGCATAAATATTGCCCAGTAAAGTCCACGGCCGCCATCGACAGTAAACTAGGAGACGGTTTGGAAAACTTTTGTACAACTCACTTTGGGGACGTACTGGAAAACGAAGTGTTCTGAATTCCCACAGCCAGCAATGCAGGAAGAAATGCTCTCACGGGGTCGTTTGATCCTCGGAGGACGGTTATGACTGTGTCATGAGATGACGGTGGGCGGGTTTGGATTAATACTTGTCTGCCTCGACGAGCCTTCTTCTCAGTACAACCACAACACACACACACCAACCAACCCGCCGCATGATGATGGTGGTAGCTATTATTAGTAGTGTGTATTTAGGCACCTGTCTGACCTCCTCCTCCTCCTCCTATCTCCTCCATACTGCTACTACTACTAGACGGACTATACTACAACACCACATTAAGAATGAGAGATATGTTACGTGGTTGGTCGGCCGCTCGTATCGCTGCAGCGTGTCAAGTCTTTATTCGGCGGGCTTGGTTGTTTTCCCCAGCGATTAGGAACTCTTTGCCGCGCGCTTTTCTTTTCGATATAGAGGCATGTCGTCTATTCGAAAATATACACCTTCTGACAATCTGTCCGCAACAGATTGCTTAAAAAAGGCTTTCAGTGACGATCCGCTATTCAGAAAAATGCACGAACATTCCACGAGCAACTGGGACATGTTTGCCACTAGAGCATTTAGTTGGTATAACTATATGTTAGCTATATCGTATGGAATGACAGAAGTCGTTGTCGATGATAAAACGGGAGAAATTTTATGCGTTGCTCAGTGGGAATTGCCCAAGATGACAGTAATGTTTGCTTTGCGCGGCATCGTGTTTGTTCTATACGTATTGAGTATGTATTTTCAAATTCTATCCTGGAATCCACCTTCAACATTATAGCAAACTAGTTACTAACAAAGGCATACATTCTCCAACATAGTTTGTGATGGTTGGAATCTGGTAAAGTGCTATATACGCTTGATGCGTGTATTGGAAAAAAAAAGGCACGAACTGGCCCCTACGGCACATCATCTTCAGATACTAGGCGCAGCAATTCAAGGAAAGGGAATAGGTTCAAAATTAATAAGGATTGGAATTGAACGCGCCGAAAAGGCAGGCGTTCCATGTTATTTGGAATCTAGTAATGTAAAAAATATACCGTTTTACAAGCGGCATGGGTTTGAGGTTATAGAAGAACTTTATCTGTTTGAAGATAAAGCTACTGGCGAGAAAGGTCCCCCCGCTACATTAATGATTCGTCCAGCAAATCATGACGACAAGAAGCAATAGCAAGCAACGGATCCCACGCAGATGTCATTTTCATGTGTACCCTAGATGTTCAACGTTTTATATGATATATATTTACGATGTTTTCATAATCTTTGGTCTTTGAGGTAGGACGACTTCATGCATGATAGTATTTACACAACACCTAAAATGATGTTGCCTTGTTGCCTTGTGACCATTTTTGCAGCTACTAAGCACAGTCTGACGCGAATTCCTTCTTCTTTTTTTGGTAACTGCTGGCCGTCTCCTCTAGATAGATGAAGCACGTCTAGCCTATGTAATAAATTCATATTAAGTATGTAATCATGTAGTCTCTATTCACAAGGGCAAAATCATTGACGCATTAAAGGCTAGTATATGAAGTTACTTGACCACCCACATTTTCCCTAGCAACTCTGCGTTACTTTCCACCAGCAAGCTAAAGCAAAGCCAGAGTAGGAATAAATAATAATATTAAGAAGAAGCTCGAGAGGTTGCGACTTGTCTAGGGTGGTTGCCATTTGCACTAGCCACTATGGGGACAATACTGTCTAGAAGAAAAAAACGTGTGTATAAATTACGACTACACAGTTCGTACCGTACGAAGTGGTGCGTGACAACCGATCTCACGCGAGGCGCGAGGCCACCTCTCCAATACATAGGAGGAGGAGGAGGTCAGACAGGTGCCTAAATACACACTACTAATAATAGCTACCACCAT
>MDTB01206528.1_pt1 | contig 10521 bp, 14 predicted proteins | sample 811161 | NCBI WGS metagenome assembly MDTB01 (sample SAMN05326650, study PRJNA326480) | marine metagenome | isolation source: seawater | place: Mediterranean Sea | collected 2009
AATCTTTCTACAGGAGATGTAATAGATTTTGTATTGGTATTAGGTAACAGCTTAGACATAGGTACTCCTTCAGATAATACTGTTTCACTTGCCAAACTAACAGCAACAGGAACTAAAGATTCTACAACTTTTTTAAGAGGAGATAATACTTTTGCAGTTCCAACAGACAATGGAAAAGTTTTACAAGTAATTCATGGCTCAACTACAACATCTGTTACATCTTCATCAAGTACTGAAGTATCAACTGGTGTTACTGCTCAAATAACACCATCTTCAACATCTAATAAAGTTTTAGTTTTTGGAAGTATAAATGGTATTCAAATAGGATCAGCAACTTCAACTGGTGGAGCTTGGAAAATTAGAAGGCATGACACATCTACCTCTGCAACATCTGGAACAAACATACAAAGCATAGTAAATTATGGTGGATATGATAATGCAGCATCTGACCATCAATATGCTTTAAGTTTTAATGATTTAGATTCTCCTAGTACAACAGCTGCAAGAAATTATACAATTACATTCAATAGAAATAATGGTTCTGGTAGTATTCAAGTTCAAAATAACAGTGCTACTTCAAGCATTACCTTAATGGAGATAGTAGGATGATTATAACAAAAGCAATATTAAAAATAAATCCTAATGCAAAATTTGCAATAACTGGAGAAGACATTGATAGTTGTAAAATTGAGTGGCATGAAAATACTACATCAATTTCTAAAGAAAATATAAAAGCACAGATACCAACTGTAGAAGCTGAAATAGAACAAGAAAAGCAAGACGCAATAACTAAAAAAGCATCTGGCAAACAAAAACTTTTAGACTTAGGATTAACCGAAGCAGAAGTGAAAGCATTGATAGGAGTATAGTATGGCAATCATAACTTTAAATAATAATTCTTTATCTAGTGTAACATCATTACCAGCAGGAGCATAATCATGGCTCTAAAGTTCGCAGTAAATAATTCACTCTCAGCAGTAACATCTTTGCCTACTGCTATTCCAACAGGCTCAATGACACTATTGCAAACTCAAACTGCATCTAATTCATCAACAATAGATTTTACAAGTAATATTGATAGCACTTATGATGTTTATTGTTTTAAACTAATTAATTTCCATCCTAGTATAGCATCAAAACCACAAGTAAATTTTTCAACAGATGGTGGTTCAAATTATAATGTAACAAAAACATCTTCGACTTTTGGTGCTTTTAATAATGAGGCTGGAACATCAGGAGCTATAGCATACTCTACAGGATTAGATTTGGCTCAAGGAACAGGATTTCAACCTTTAAATGGAACACAAGATCTTGATAACGATACAGGTTGTTCAGGTTATTTATTTTTATACAACCCATCATCAAGCACTTTCGTTAAGCATTACATGGCAAATATAAATGCAGTATCTACAGCTTATTCACAACAAGTATTTACTGGTGGCTATTGCAACACAACTTCGCCAATAAACGCAGTTCGTTTTAACTTTGCAAGTGGAAATATAGATTTAGGAGATATTAAATTTTATGGCATTAGTTAAACATAACAACAATAGCATAAGTGCAGTTACAAGCATGGCAAGTCTAAGCACAGGCTCAATGACACTATTGCAAACTCAAACTGCATCTAGTTCAGCTACAATAGATTTTACATCTGGTATTGATAGCACTTATGATGTTTATGTGTTTAAATTTATTAATATGCACCCAGCTACAAATACTGCTTTGCTAACTTTTCAAGCAGATACAGGAACTAATACAAATTATAATCAAACAATGACTACTACAGTATTTAGAGCAAATCAAAATGAAGCTGATGGTGGAGCTGCATTATCATATAGAACAGCAAGTGACCAAGCACAAGGAACATCATTTCAACAACTTTCACAAGCAATTTCAAATGATAATGATAGTGGAGTAAGTGGAGAATTAAAAATTTTTTCTCCTAGTTCTGGCACTTTTGTAAAACATTTTATTAGTGAAACTAATACAGCTCAAGCAACTCCAGATTCACAAGCAACTTATTGTGCTGGGTATTTTAATTTGACTACAGCTTTAACAAGATTTCGTTTTAAGATGAGTTCAGGCAACATAGACAGTGGAGTAATAAAATTATATGGAATAAAGGATTCATAATGGCACTTATAAAACTATCAAACAATGGAGTTAAAAATATTACAAGTGTAGGAAGTGTAGGCACAGGAGAACTAAAATTTATCTCAAAACAAACTGCTAGTTCTTCTGCTTCTATTAGCTTTACATCTGGGATTGATAGTACATATAAGGAATATATTTTTTATTTTAATAACATTCATGCTCAAAATAATGATAGTCAATTTAAATTTAACATGAGTACAGATGGTGGTTCTAATTATAATGTAACTAAAACAACTACATTTTTTTATGCTTATCACTATGAAAATGATAGTGATGCAAATTTAACTTATGTTACAGGTGGAGATTTAGCACAAAGCACTAATGCACAACCTTTAAGTTATGGTCAAGGAAATGAAAATGATGAAAGTTGCTCTGGATATTTGCGTTTATTTAACCCATCATCTACTACTTTTGTAAAACATTTTATTGCATCAACTAATTTTTATAATCATGGAAATGCATCTATTAATCCATACATTGCTGGATATGGAAACACAACAAGTGCAGTAGATGCAGTTCAATTTATTATGGATAGTGGAAATATAGATAGTGGGGATATAATTTTATTTGGTTTAAACTAATTTTAGGATATAAGGAGATATTATGACAAGACATCATTTAATAAATGGAATACAAGTTCCTTTTACAGCAGAAGAAGAAGCAGCTAGAGACGCTGAAGAAGCAGCATGGGAAGCTGGTGCTTTTGATAGAGCTATGTTTGAACTAAGATCTAAAAGAAATAAAGACTTACAAGATTCTGATTGGACTCAGTTGCCTGACACAACTCTAACTAATGTTCAAAGACAAGCATGGATGCAATTTAGAACTGAGCTTAGAAATATTACAGATGGTTTAACCACTGTAGAACAAGTTAATAATATAGATTACCCAGATAAACCTAATGGCTAATATATATAAAAACGCAATGTTTGATCTAACAACGACAAACAAAACAACTGTTTATACTTGTCCTACAAATAGAACAGCATTAATTAAATCTATTCAAGTAACTAATATTCATACAGGTACTGTAGAAGTAGAAGCATTTGCTACAGACGCATCTGATTCTGATGCAGAGCATGAAGTAGCTCACATATCACTTGCATCAAAAACTGTAGAAAATTTAGTTAAAGGTACAATGGTTTTAGAGTCTGGAGATGCTTTAAAGTTAAAAGCTGCATCTGCAAATAACATAGCTGGAATTGTTAGTTATTTAGAAATATTTGACGAAAAGAGTGCGTAATATATAGTTGTTATTAAGCATTTTTTAATGTATTTATGGAATTAGTACGAATACCAATCCAAGAACTTGATAAAGTTTGGGGTGTAGTCGAAAAAGATATAAAAAACGCACTAGCTTATTCAAGTCAACTTACCGATTCAGATTTTGTTTATGATCTTTTGAAAGATAATAAATTTCAACTTTGGGTACTCTGGGATCGAAAACAAAAACTTGCAACAAATAAATATTTTGGTGTTGTAGTTACTGAGTTGATAAAAAGAAAGTTTGGTAAAGTTTGTCATATCTATATTATGACTGGCAGACAAAGACACAAGTGGCAACACTTGATTAGTAAGATAGAAGACTTTGCTAAAGAAGAAGGTTGTCAAATGATGGAATTGATTGCTAGACCAGGTTGGCAAAGAGTTTTAAATTTATTTAACTACAAAAGAACCCATGTAGTTTTAGAAAAGAAAATTGAACAAGAGGAGTTAAAATGAGCAACGAACTTAGAAATAAATTATTAAAATTTAGAGGTACAGTTTCTGAGGCTGAACTTGAAAAAATGAAAAAAATGTTACCTGGTATTAATACTTCTAATATTATGAAAGGTTCAATAAGTGATAAAGAATTTCAATTTTTAAAAAAAAATATGCCTAACTTAAAGAGGTACAGATAATGAGTTTTGGAGGAGGATCAAGTGGAGGCACTACCACATCACAAGTTACCCCTTATGCACCAGCAGAACCAGCATTAGCACAAATATTATCTGAAGCTGGACAATTATATAATCAAGGTGTTGGAGCATCAGGTTACGTTGCACCTACACAACAAACTTTACAGGGTTTAGCTGCTCAAGAACAATTAGGTACAGCAGCACAACAACAACTAGCTGCAACATTAGGTGGTCAATATTTAAATCCTTTCCTTTCACCTTTGCTACAAAAAACTGCTGGAGATATTGCAACAGGAGTTCAATCACAATTTAGTGCAGCAGGAAGAACACCAGGTTCACCAATGTCGCAACAACAAATTGTTACTCAGGTAGCTCAAGCTGCATTACCTTTGGCTTTTAGACAATATGAAACTGAAAGAGGAAGACAATTAGGTATTGCATCTCAAGCACCTAGTTTAGTTCAAACAGGACAACAATTAGAAGCATTACAAAGACAACAACAATTAGCTCCAGCTCAAGCATTACAACAATACGCAGGTTTCGTATCACCGATTGCAACTGGACTACCAACAACTTTAGGATCACAACAAGTATCTTCAAATCCTTTAACAACTGCTTTAGGTGGTGCTGTATTAGGTTCATCTATTCCAGGTGTGGGTGCTATGCTTGGTGGAGGTCTTGGATTATTAGGAGGTCTGTTATAATGAAGATTAGAAAAATTATTTATGACATTCAAAATAACATACAAGAAAACTCTGCTAATCACATTTTAGCTTTGTATGTTTTATTTGTAATATCAATTATTTTATAAGGAATATAAATGAGTTTGCTAGACACAAATTATCAAGATCAAAGGCTAACTCCATCTGAAAAAAAAAGAATCAAACCTGCTATACAAGGTGGTGGATATAATTATTTAGGTAAACAAGAAGAAGTTACTGTACCTAAAAAATGGTTATCTGATCCAGATCATGTTGTTGCAGAACTAGCTTATATTACTCCAAGAGAAAAAAAAATACTATTAGACATAGATTTGTATGGTTCTTTAGATGGGAAACCAAATAATGCACCTGGCGGACTAGATAGTTTACAGGGTGATATGGGTACTATTTCAAAAAGCAGTGGTGGTGGAACTGGTGACACTACTGGAGGTGGTAATAATAATAATAGTGGAGGCGGTGGAGATGATAATCGTAGAGAACAATATTCTGTTGCAAGAACAACTACACCTATAAGTCAACCAGTTAGTTTACCATCAAATGATGGAAACGACTCACCTTATATAATGTCAGGTGGAGAAAGATTTGCTGTAGATGATCCTAGAGTTCCTGAAATGTCAAATGAGGTAGATCAAAGAAATATATTACAAAAGGGTGTAGATAATGTTCTTGATTTTGTAAAAAGCGGAGGAATACTTGGTAATGTATTAGGAGGAATATCATCTTTTTCTGAAGGTTTACAAGAAAAAGCTATTTCATTTTCTTTAAATAAAAAATTATCAGATATATATGAAGCTAATCCTGACTTTGAAGATTATGAAAGTTTAGATGAAATACCTGGTGATATTGGTGCTAAAGTAAGAGATTTAGAAAGTGATTTACAAGGTTTAAGAGATGGAACTTTTAAACAATCTGATTACACTGCAAAGTATGGTAGCGGAGATGTAACAAATCCTTTAGACGCATCATTTAATCCAAATTTATTATCAGATAGAGATGAAAGAAATTTACAAAATTTATTTACATCAGATTTTGCCTATGCTTTATCTGGAACTACACCACAAGACTCTATGGTAAACCAATACTTTGCTAATATGGGTATGAGTAATCAACCCTTAAGTTCTAATTTGCAAACAGATTATAATAATGCTAAAAATAGCATAAATAGTATTTTGGGTGTATTACCCCCTAGTCAGCAGTTTGGCTATTCTGCTGATCCCTATGGCGGTCTAATGGCATCAAATCTGACTACCAACCCTTTTAACATAGACTATTTAAGGAGATTAGGATTAATATAATGGCAATCAATTTAAGACAATTATTATTAGACAGAGCTGCTAGAGGTATTGGAACTGGCGGTGGATTATTAAACAATAAAGCTACTGGTGGTTTATTAGGTAACTTAAATCCTTTGTTTTTAGGAGCTAGTATTATTGGTTCTGGTATGCAAGGTAGAGATCCTTTTTCATCTGTATTACCTGCTGCAACACAATCAGCACAATTACAACAATTATTGACACCTGAAGAAAAAGAAAGAAGAATAGTTACAGGTGCAGATGGTTTTCAATATTATGCTGATACTGGCGAAAGAGTATTACCTGGAGTAAAAGCATCTTCTAAAGATAGAAAAATAGTTAAAGGTGCTGATGGTTACCAATATTATGTAGATACAGGAGAAAGAGTTTTTCCTAATGTTGTAAAAGCAAAAAAAGATCCTCTTGTTAATATAGAAGGAGATAAATATGAATCTCAATATGATAAAGATAGAGGTGCAGCAGATGCAAAATATATACAAGGTTTAAATGAAAAAGCAGAAACCGCACAAGAAAATATTGGAAGATATGATCTTGTTAGTGTTTTATCTCAAAATGTAAATAGTGGTGCTTTTGGAGAACAACTTTTATCTTTAGCAAAAGCTGGAAAAAGATTAGGTATTAACACTGATTGGATTACTAGAACTGATGCTAATGGTAATATTGCTTTAAGAGATGGTGTTGCTAGTGCTGAAACTTTAGAAGTTTTACAAGTACAATTTACTTTAGATAAAACACAAAAAACAAAAGGTGCAATATCTGATAGAGAATTTCAAACATTTTCACAAACATCACCTGGATTATCAATGACACCAGAGGGTATTCAAATGTTATCCACTGTTAATAAGAGTCTTGCTCAAAGAGATATAGAGGTTGCTGAACTTGCAAATCAATGGGAAGCTGATTATGGTAGACTTAGAAATAAAGGTGATACTCAATATGGAAAATTATCATTTCAACAATTTTTAAGTAAATGGAAAGAAGATAATCCTGTCGTTACTAAAGAATTTTTAGAAGATATGCGTAAAATGTCAAATCAAGGAACTGGTCTTTATGAAGAAAAACAAGTTTATACAATAGGTGGTGTTAAATATAGAAAATTAAAAGATGGTACTGTAATTAGAATAGGAGCTTTGTAATGGAAATAGTAACAGACTCTAATATTTTAAGAGCAATAGAACAACAAGAATTAAAAAAACAATATAATATCAAAGATGGATCTATTGTTACAGATCCAAAAATTATAAATAAAATAAATAAAGAAGAAGAAAAAAAAAAAGATTTAAAACCAAAAAATAGTTTTTACAGTAAATATATTTCAGGAGAAGACAGAACTGAATTCAAAAATTTTAAAGAAATAGGACAAGTAAATATTTTAAATATAAATGGTCAAAGTGATTATGGAAAAAATGCAGCTATAGCTGTTGCTTTAAGTTTAACACCTTCTCAAGATGCACAGATTGATATGATTAAAAATATTGTTCCGAAAACAATAGCATCAAAAGATAAATTTGATAATGTTCTTTTAACATTTCCAAAAATAAATGGTGGAGAAACAGTTTATTTAAATAAACCAGGAATTTCATTTCAAGATTTGACTCAAACAGCTTCTCAAGTATTACAATATATTCCTGGAGCTGGTTTTGTAACAAAAAAAGTTGGTGGTGGAATATTTAAAAAATCATTAGCACAAGGAGGAATGGCAGCAACTACAAGTGTTGCACAAGATATAGCTGCTATGCCATTAGGTTCAGAACAAGGTATAGAAAAAGATAAGGCAGCGATATCATTTGTTGGTGGAACTTTTGGTGAACCAGTTGGAAGATTTTTGTCAAGATTTACTGTAGAACCAGTTAAAAAAGCTACAGGTTATGTTACAAAACAGGTAATTGATCCATTATTACCATCATCAATGTCTGTAAGCCAATTAAATATTTTTAGTGGTAAAGGTTTATATTTAAACAGTAAAGGTGTTATTACAAATAAAACAAAAGATTTAGCAAAAAAACATGAAATTGATATAAGTAATACAAATTCTCAAGTATTAAAAGAATTTGCACAAGCACTTGAAGATGGTGTAAATCCAAGTTTAGTAAAAGAATTAGTTGGTGCTAATAAATTTGGTATCTCACTTTGGAAAGCACAAGCCTTAAACGATAAAGGAATGTTGAAACAAATTCAAATGATGAGAGAAGGTGCGTATGGAACTGAAGCAAAAGCAATTATTGATAATCAAGATCAAATACAAATTAAACAATCTTTAGAATATTTAAATAATTTTAGAGATCAAATTGTAAAAAGTAAAAACATTTCAACTCAAGCTCAACCTGGATCTAAAATAGCAGAAGATGAATCTATTTCTACATTAACAAATTTAATTAAAGAATTAGAAGTAAAACAGTCAAATTTAGTTTCTCAAAAATACAAAGCTATAGATTTTGATAATTCTTTCAAAGCACCAGTTATGAAAAATTTTGTACAGAATGTAAAAAATGCTTTAGAAGACAGTGATTTTGGAATAGGAGCTATTCCTGATTCATCATTTGCACCAATAGCAAACAAATCGTTATTACAATTAGAAAAGTTTGTTAAACCTTTTACAACAAAAAAGAAAAAATTAACAAAAATAACTTTAAAAGAATTAGAAAATGAAAGAAAAAGAATTAATAATTTTCTTTCAGTTGCTAAAGATTCAACAGATCGTAGAGCATTATTTGTAATTAAAAAACAATATGATGATTTTATGCAAGAGACTATTGAAAAAGGACTAGCAAATGGAGATAAAAGTGTGCTTGAAGCTATAAAAAATGCAAGGTCTGAAAAAAGAATTTACAGTGAAATGTTTGAACCACAAAATATTTTAAAAAAAGGTGGAAAAATAAAAGATAAAGGTGGTGAATTTATACAAAATGTTACTAGAGGTGATTATACACCTGAACAAATAGCAAATTGGATTTATGGAAATGCAAGTACAGGTAAAGCATATTCTAACAAATCTATTGATGTTTTAAAAAAAATGGAATCTCTTTTTCCTAAAGGATCAGATGGTTTTGAAATTTTAAAAGATGGTGCTTTTTTAAGATTAGTTAGTTCTGGTTTTAAAAAAGATGGTGCTAAAGAAATTTTCAATCCACAATTATTTATAAAATCTGTAAATGATGCTATGAATGGTAGTGGGAGAAATATTAGCAATATTATTTATACAAACAGTGAAAAAAAAGCTTTAATAGATTTTAGTAAAGAATTACAAAAAACATTAACACCAGATATTTTAAAAAATCCATCAAAAACTGCATCAACATTAATAGATACTATTGGTACTTCTACAACTAGATCAGGTTTAGGAGTTATTGCATACAATTTAGGTGGAATACAAACAATGCTTTTTACTAGATTTGGATTTGACAATTTAGCTAAAGCAAGTGCAAATAATGCTGCTAGAAATATGGTTATGGAGGCATTGGAAATAAACAAATTACCAAACATTACTGGATTTACAGGTGCAATTACAACTGGAGTTGAGCAAAGACCAGTTATTCAAAAAGATAGAGATTTAGATAGAACACAACAAATCTTAGAATTACTTAAACAAAATTAATCATGGACAACTTACCTCAAGAAAACGAAAAAAAAATAATCAAACTTGAAGGTGAGCTAAAACTAATCCACCACAAAATTGATGTGATAAAGGATAATCACCTACACCACATTGACCTAAGAATAAATAACATCTACAAAATCTTATGGTTCGTAGCAGCACTAAGTCTATCAAGTCTAGCAAATCTAGTAATAAGTCTGCTAAACTAATCTCTGACAGACAAAAAAAAACTTCAATAAAAGGTACAGTTGGCGAATATTTGACTATTGCCAAACTCACAAAAGAAGGCTTTTATGTGGCTAAAAGTGTAGATCCTGCTTGTCCTTTTGATATTGTTATCGTTAGCAAAAATGGTAAAATACAGCTTTTAGATATTAAAACAAACACCTATCGTAAGCACAGAAAAGGTGAAAGTTTAAAAGATAAGCCAAAAGGCTCATACAAAATTCATAGAAGTCCTACAAAGGAGCAAAAGAAACTAGGCATAAAATTGTATATGGTAGATTATGAAAGTTAGTGAAAACACAAATGTTGCTATGCCAATCAAAAATATGGTTGGTATTATTATAGCTGTAGCTATGGGTATCTTTGCATATACTGAGATTACTGCAAGACTAACATCACTTGAGACATCAAGAGAATTGATGACAGCAGACTTATTAAAAAAATCAGAACAAACTACTGTGGACAAAGAACAATTCTTACTTCTGGAAGACCTTTACGAAACTGTGGAGAAACACCAAGAGTTATTAGATAAAAATATTCACAATCAAGTTATGCTACAACACATTGAGAAGATGTTAGACAAAGCACTTGAAGATATTGAAAATTTAAAAGAT
>MDTB01100292.1_pt1 | contig 10520 bp, 9 predicted proteins | sample 811161 | NCBI WGS metagenome assembly MDTB01 (sample SAMN05326650, study PRJNA326480) | marine metagenome | isolation source: seawater | place: Mediterranean Sea | collected 2009
AACCGCTTGCGTCCCGTTCGTCTAGTGGTTTAGGACACCGCCCTTTCACGGCGGCAACACGGGTTCGAATCCCGTACGGGATGCCATCTTATTCAGCAAACAACTACAGTAAACTATATGTCCTCAGTACATGAGCCTGGGGACTCTTTTGAGATGTGTTTAAATTTCGACGAATGAGTATTTGGTCGAGTTCGTCAATTAAAAACACGGTATTATATACAGAACTAAACACTTTCTATCACGTAGAAGTAAATAGCATGTAGGTTCGCTATTTTGAATTGGCATTCAATAAGCTTTTTATGCTTGTTGGATAATCCCATTTAAGAACTGTTACGTTTCTTTAAATAGCGTCTCAACTAAAGAACCTAGTTTTTTCGAACAGAAAGTATAATTGTGCCTTTTGCTCTTAAAAGTCCTCAGAGTTGGATAAACATAAATCAAGTTGTGCATACTGAACCTCCTCGTACAATAACACCGTTTGTATTTTGGTGTCTCCGTGGGACACATATTTCATTGGCGATCGCGACTTTGGCTAGTGTAACAATCGGAGTCGTCGAGACTTACATAGCTGCGATGATCGGGTATATTCTGGATCTTGTTTTAAAAACAGAGCCAAGCTTATTAATTTTGGAAAAATGGCCTTTAATCGCATTAGCTTCAGGCTTCTTACTATTCGTTAGGCCAGTATCGTTTTTTCTATCGGCATATCTGCAGTCTGTAGTGCTGAGTCCAGGCGTTCGAACTCTGGTTGCTACTCGTTTGCATCGTTGGACCATGGGTCATCCAAAAAGTTTTTTTGATAACGATTTTGCCGGCAGGATTGCTCAAAAAGAAATTCAGGCGTCAAACGCTTTAGCTGATGTCATTGTTGAAACAATTCAGACTGTTTTTTTTGCTATTGCTTCGGTTATAGCATCTTTTTGGATTATTAGTTCTGTTGATTTGGGCATAGGTTTGGTTGTGGTTCTCTGGCTCATCGGGTTTTATTTTCTGATGCGTTATTTCTTGCCGCGAATAAAAACAAAATCTGCAAAAAGAGCTAATGCACAAGCAGTAGCTTCAGGGCAGATAGTAGATACGATTAGCAATATAGGTATTGTAAAATTGTTTGCAAATTCAGTATTTGAAGATAAGTCAGCTTTAAAGGCTTTCGATAGTCTAAAAACCTCACTTTGCATATATGGAATGGAACTGGTTCGGTTCAGGGTATGCATGGTATTTTATGCCAGCCTGCTTTTTTTCCTTGTTATGGCAGGTTGCTCGTTTCTCTGGGCTCAAGGAACTATATCAACTGGAGAAGTTGTAATTGCCGGATCGGTCTCTTTAAGAATTATGATGATGGCAGGTTGGGTAAGTTTTTCCTTATTGACGATATATACAAACCTTGGTGACGTTCATGATGCAATGGAAACATTAGCAGTGCCTTATAGTCTCGTAGATGAGAAACAAGCCCCGGCTCTAAGAGTAGAAAAAGGGGAAATTGAGTTCGAAGATGTTACATACGCTTATGGAAAACACATTGGTGGTATCAAAGGTATCTCACTTCGTATAAAGGCCAGAGAGAAACTAGGAATTGTAGGGGCTTCTGGAGCTGGAAAATCTACGTTTGTCTCCACACTTTTGAGAATGCATGACCCAGAGAATGGGTCTGTTTTCATTGACGGTCAAAACATAAGAAATGTAAATCAGGATAGTTTACGCAAGCATATAAGTATGGTTACTCAAGAAACTTCCATGTTTAATAGGAGTGCCCGTGAGAACATTCAATATGGTAATCCTGATGCAACAGAATATGAAATAATTGAAGCATCAAAGAGAGCTGGCGCGCATGAATTTATAAGGAACCTCGAAGATAATTATGGGCGAAAAGGATATGAAGCGCATCTTGGTGAAAGAGGTGTAAAATTGTCTGGCGGACAACGTCAGCGAATTGCCTTGGCTAGAGCTATATTAAAAAATGCTCCAATATTAATTTTAGATGAGGCCACAAGCGCGCTGGATAGTGAGGTTGAGGCAGTAATACAAGAAGCACTTGTTTCTGTGATGAAAGGAAAGACAGTAATAGCAATAGCACATCGGCTATCAACAATATCGCATATGGATAGGATTTTGGTTATGCAGGAAGGAAATATTGTTGAGAAAGGTAACCATTCTCACCTCCTGCAAAAAGACGGTATTTATGCTAGTTTTTGGAAACGCCAATCTGGCGGATTTCTTGGAATTCAACCTGCTGAATAGGATTGTTGTAAAAACTTAAATTTCTTAAGTTTGTGGTTATAGTTTTTCATATCGAATTCAGAACTTTAGCAAGTTCTTCACTCGTTTGTTTATCTTGGAAAAGCTGAGTGGAAACAAATTTTTCACTCGTCATTTCACTTTCACTCATAGCCATTTTTAGCATTTGTTTTGCAATGTCATCATTGCCCAAAGCTTTATTGCAGGCCGCGCAATAAAATAAACTGGTTCGTGTTTCAATTTGCATCTTTTTAAAGGTTGATAATGCTTCCTTATGCTGTCCGAGTAAATAATGGCAAAGGCCCTGTGTCTCTAGTACTAAATCCGAGCAAAATGGATCTAAACGAAGAGCCCTTTCTATTTGGATTAAACCTTTCTCAGGATTTCCCAAATAGCATAATAAAACCGAATAGCGAGCGATATGGTATGTGTCACTAGGGCAAATCTCGATCGCTTTTTCATGATGAAAAATTGCCTTCTCCATATCTCCTTCAAATAATAGTTTTATTGCGCCCATGATCCGATGAGCTTCAGGGTCGTTGGGGTCTAATTCCATAGCTTTATTTACTGATGCAAAGGCTTCGTCCATCCATCCGTCTGGCATCTCTTCCTGAAACCATTCGGCATTATTTGCCAGCGAACACGTTTTCCAAGCATGCGCTCTGGCATAATTTGGATCTGCTTCGATTGCTTTATTGAAAAAAGATAATGCTTTTCTGTTATTGTCAGCATTAACTGAGCTTCTTCGGTGATATTCTAGACCTTGTAAGACAAAGTCATACGCTTGTAGGTTTTCCGGTTTGGCATTAGCAAGTTTTTTTACTTGATCCCTCTCAACAGACCCCACAATTACAGAAACAATTCTCTCTATTATCGCATCTTGCACATCAAATATTTCGTCAATCGTCGTGTCAAAATTATCTGACCAGATGGCCTCTCCTTTTTCGGTTGATAATAAATTTGCGCTTATGCGCATCTTATTTCCAATTTTTCGAACCTTACCTTCAAGAAGATATCGCACACCAAGTTCTTCCCCTATTTCGAAAGAAGTTTTATCCTTAGTCGAATAAGAAAAACTGGCGTTACTCGATATCACGAGCAGTTTTTTATAACGAGACAATGCAGATATAAGGTCGTCAGAAAAGCCCTCACAAAAATAGTCTTGATCCTCGTCGCTACTAAGATTTTTAAACAACATTATTGCAATTGAGCCGGCATCTTTTTGAGTGATTTTGATTTTGGGTTTTGTATCTGCGCTCACTAATGCTCTTTGTGCACCTCGGCATTTTAAGACATTATAAGCCTTTATAGGTTGTTTTATGTTCTTGAGGCTTAATTGTCCGGCATCTTCATAAGAGACTTTTACTTTTAAATTGACAAACTGATAAACACTTTCAGAAATACATATTCCATCGGCGGGTGACTGCGCCTCCAGCCTAGCTGCAATATTAACAGCATCACCAAAAAGATTTCCATCAGAATTCATTACATCACCTAAGTTAATGCCGATGCGGAAATGCATTTTTTCTTTTTCTTCGAGGTCAAAATTATTTGCTTGAGCTTGTCCCTGAATCTGCACAGCACACTCAACAGCCTTTACCGGACTAGAAAATTCAGCAAGCACACTATCACCCGCTGTATTGAAGATGCGGCCTTGATTGTCTTTTATGGTGTAGTCAATCCTTTGACGATTCTTTTCCAGATTTTGAAGTGTGTGTGCTTCATCCTCTCCCATCATTTTGCTGAAGCCCACGACATCGAGAGCCAAAATCGTAGCTAACCTTCGTTCCATTGACAAATTTCCAGTTCCGTAATGACACGATTATTAAATTTAATATTGGGTGATTTAATTTTTTTTCAAATTTTTTGGTCAGTTTTATATTTAGGTGTTCAAGAGGGTAATTTTAAACTGACAAAGTTTGTCTTAATAAGTTCGTGTTATCTATTATTCTTGTCAACTGTCCCTTTCTAGTGATTGTTTGAATCTGATTTATGTAATGCACTTGGCAAGCAGACAAACGTGGCAACTTTTACCTAAGTAATTTAGCTTTGCTCAGTCCAGTCTAGTCTAGTCTATGCCATGGGTCACCATAGTCGTCCATACCGATCCAATCGATCAATTCAGACTGCTGAAAATACCAGCAGATACCCTTCGCAATCGAGCTTTCACGGCGCTAATACGATTTCAAACCCTGAACGCGATGCTATTTCTTTAACAAGCGTCAAAAGTTAGTGGCGGGGTTACTTAGGTTTTCAATTAACTGCTGTTTGACTCAAATCTTATTATCGCCCAAAAGGTAGTTTAGATGCGCCTGCGCCAGCTTGTTCAGCTCATCCACGGATTTTATTTGACACTGACTCTTCTGATTTCGCCATTTCATTTGGAGGGTTTTCCGGTTCAGGGTCAGCCCTGATTTTCGGTTTACCAGCTCATCAGGTGTTTTGCTGAGGCCAATTGGCGGCGCATCAAAGCTAACTCTATCATCATTAAATGAGGCGACCAGCATACGGCTTTTTTGAACATTAATGACGAAAAAATTATCTAATGCCCTATCTGGAAATACAGACTGACAAAACAGGCCTGTATGCCAGACCTTATCAAGGTCGGTTGCTGTTGCGCCAGCAAATGGCCATAACATTACAGCAGTCAGGCAAACCAATATTTTGTACATCTTGCTTTTTGCCTTTGCCCTAAAAATTTCTCAGCCGTATACTTTTTAGGTATGATGTAAGTGTGGCTTTTTCAAGGGGTGGAGAGGTGATTACGGCTTTCCGAAAACGAGCCAGGCAAGGCAAGATCAAGCCAAAAATACTGAGCAAGGTCAAAATATGAAGGATGTGATTACAGCCAGCTTGGCTCCGCATGGAGTGATGCGGGCAGCTATAAATATGAGTAATTTCCTGCTTGTATCGGGGCAGACAGAATCTGGGCAGCCAGATGGACTATCACCTGATGTTGCAAATGAACTGGCCCGTCGGCTAGGCGTTTTATGTGAGTTAATTCCATTTGAGGGGCCTGGTCTGCTTGCCGATGCGGCAGGATGTGATATTTGGGATATTGGCAATATTGCGATAGAGCCAGAAAGGGCTGAGGTTATTGATTTCAGCTATCCCTACATTCAGATCGATGCAAATTTCATAACACGTAAAGGCAGTACACTTGCAAATAATGTAGATGTTAATCAACAGGGTGTTGAAATTGTGTTGTATAGTAGAAGTGCCTATGATTTGTGGCTCAAGGAGAATTATACGGCGCCGTCTTATTTGCGTTTTTCGTCAATTGCTGAATCGGTATTTGCTTTTGAAGAGGGGCAAGGCGACGTGCTGGCCTGTCTAAAGCCAAAATTGATGGCGATGCAGTCAGATCAGCCAAATTATCAAATTATTGACCCGCCCTTTACAGCAATCAGACAGGCAATTGGGTTGAATAAGGGGCATCCTGAAGCGCTAGGATTTGTGAATGAAACAATTGCTGACTTGCTGGCAAATGGATTTGTGGCTGACAGTCTGAAACGGCATGGTGTTGGGAATAAATTAAGTCTTCCAAGCTGAGTAATAAACGGCCGGGGGAGATGGATAAGCGGTGAAAATCAACCTCAACTACATAGAACTTGAGTTGATGTTTGCACTAAGTTAAAATAGTCTCAGGGGTCAGGCATTTGATGGTGTCCGGCATTAATTCATACGATATTACCTGACGGGGAATAATTTTCATGGATCCAACAATCGGTCTGTTGCTGGTTATCGGCTTTCCGCTGATATTATGCATTGCGATCTGGGCTTTTGGCCGCTCATCTATTGAGCCTGAATAAGCACTGCTATCAGTATTCATTAAATGTTCAAGGCCTCAGATGTGTACTGAGGCCTTTTTTGTCTTTTAATGAGGCAAAGTTTGTCACACTCTTTTAAATTTATCAGCTGTAGAAAATGCAAGTGTTACGCATTTATGCCTGTTCTTGATAGGCCGCACAGGGGAGAAGCTGTCTAACCCATTTGGGAATCTCACTGAGATTTGCGTATCATCCTTTCCCGCAAGCCAGCTTGTAAGCGCTGCATGATAGCTTAGAAGAGATGAAATGTTTTGGCCCACTACAATATCAAGCCAGAGGCCCGCGCCTGCTTCACATAAAGCACAGCCTTTTGCTTCCGCATGAGCGGCGATAATCATATTATTTTCTAACTTGATAGTAGACAGGACACGATCACCGCATACTGGATTGTTAACCTCTGCCACATGTGAGGGTGCACTCAGAACGAGTGAGCTGTTGTCACGCACGCGGCGGGCAAGGGCAAGAAGTTGATCCTGATAGATAGACTGCATATGAGCTGACCCTATCCCCGCTCGATAATTTGTTATGCCTTTTTAGGCAAACATCAGAATGTAGATTGCCCCGCAAGCGCACAAGAAAGCTAAAATTACAGTCCAATGCAAACTATGATATTCGTTTTCTTCTGGAACGCCTGCTGGTAGTTCTTTCTTATTTCCCATTATTTATACCCCGATATAAAATTTTATTTTCTACTGCCAATAAATAGGTGCATTCCTGCAAGCCTGCCGGTGCTCGTTTTCACCTCTCAGGTTATCTTTTTCACACCTATGACCTTTGCCACGCCGATTGATATAAAAACAGCACCAAAGGAGAATAGTGCACCCATTTTGGCTGCATCCTGAACAAGGCCTGGCGGGAAGGCAACTGCGGAGATGAACAGTGAGACGGTAAAGCCAATCGCGGCAACAAAGCCAATAATCAAAAGGTCGATTATACGCATGCCTTCAGGCAGGCCAAGTCGCATTGGCGCGGCCGCAAGCCAACCAAAGAACAAAATGCCTAGTGGTTTGCCTAGAATAAGGCCAATCAAAACCAGCCATGTTGCTTCCCCAATTGATGAAAAAACCACTCCGGCATTTGCAAATCCAAACAGCATCAAAATTACCTCAACTGGAGCTTTTAAGCCGTGTTCAGCATCATTAAGCATATCATGTTTAAAGCTTTCTTTCTTCCCAAACAGACCAAAAGGCGTGTCGGCATGAGGAAGAGCAGGAATAATTGGAAGCAGTCCAAGAGCAGGGTGAATGCCTGCTTGTTGGAAACCATACCAGCTTAATGCTGCAGCAACCACATAAGGCCAGAAGCCAAAGCGGGTCCGGACCTTTGATGAGACTGGCCGGGCGCTGTCGCCCTTGTCCATCTGCCGGGGCAGATAATTAAATAGATACCAGACTACCAATGCTGCACCCACTGACAAAAGCAACCATTCAGGTGAGAGATCGCCCTGCGGATAGAACACAGCCAGAATCACAAGGCCAGCCGCATCGTCAGCGATAGCTAGCAGCAGCAAAAACCCAACAGCCGGGTGTTTGGCCCCAAAGATAATCCGGCCGACAAGATAAGAAAAAGCAATGTCTGTGGCAATCGGTATAGCCCAGCCATTTGACAGGATGGCTAGCTTGCCCAACATATAAGCTCCCAGAAGATACACGCCTGCTGGCCCTATAATGCCGCCTGCTGTAGCGATTAAGGGTGTCATAGCCTTCTTGCCCCTTAGAGAGCCTGACTTGAGGGCTACTGCTTCCCACACCTCTTTTCCGGCTATAGCAAAAAACAGCGCCATCAGCACATCATTAATCAGATAATGCAGAGTTAGGGTGCGGTGGCCATCATGAAGATGACCAATAAAGAAATGGTCGATCAGCACCATATCTACAATATGATGATAGCTGTCGTAATTAATGTTCGCCCAAATCAGTGCGCCAAAAGCCCCAAAAACCAGAAGAACTGAATATTCCTGAATAAAGTTCCAGAGCGAGCCATTTGATGACGATGACATGTTTTTTATCCTGTGTTAAACAACTTGATATTTACTAGACGACTTCGGGTTAGCTTACATTAGGCGCGATGAATTAACTAAGCCACGATTTAGCTTTTTGCATTATAATGACTAAAAATGAGAAGATTTCAACAGCAAGATCAGGTTTATCCGCCTCTGGGTGTGTTGATTATGTATTTTTTGGCTCTGATATTTTTCGCGGATCTGTATATGGTGAAGGACATCCGCTAAATATTGCTCGGGTCTGGCCTGTGATCGATTTATGCCGTATCTTAAACTGGCTTCCAGATGAATGCTATCAGCCTGTTGAACCAGCGTCGCCGGAACAACTGAACCTGTTTCATGATATGTCCTACATCCGTGCCCTGCAGATGGCTGAGCGGGATCAGGCATTGCAGGATGCAGACATGCAACGCTATCGGATTGGGCTTGATAACAACCCTATCTTTGCTGATGTTTACCGCCGGCCAGCAACAGCTGCTGCAGCCAGTCTAATGGGTGCGGATGCCTTGTTTGAGAGCAGAGTGAAAACAGCCTTTAACCCTTCTGGGGGAACACACCATGGCATGCCGAACAAGGCAAACGGGTTTTGCTTTGTCAATGATCCTGCATTGGCGATTTTGCGGCTGTTGCTCAAAGGGGCGCAGAAAGTCGCTTATGTTGATATTGATGCACATCATCCTGATGGTGTGCAGGCCCATCTTTCTGGTGATGAACGTGTACAATTATGGTCTATTCATGAGAAAAACCGGTGGCCGCGGACAGGGCAATCAGGAGATAATGGTGAGGGTTTTGCTAGGAATTTTACCCTTGAGCGGGGGGCTGGCAATGATGAGTTGTTGCGCTGTGTGGACCAGTATATCCTCCCTGAGGTCGCGCGTTTTGCACCCGAATATATTGTGTTGCAAGCTGGCTGTGACGGTCTGGAAGATGATCCGCAATCCGGGCTAGTTTTTTCAAATATTGGCTATTGGCAGGCTGCAGAGAAGATTTTAGGGCTGAACAAGCCAACACTGGTTCTTGGCGGTGGTGGCTATAACCCGATCAGCACGGCACGGGCATGGGCTGGTCTTTGGGGTTTGATTTCGGGGAACGACCCTTATCGATGTGACTTACCGGAAACGGCAAGCAGACTTCTGGCTGGGCTTGAATGGTCACATAGGTGGGCGCGCAACAAACCGCGCCGCTGGTTTGAAAGGCTTTATGATGATGCGTCTTCCTAAAAGTGCGCGATTGGTGCGTTTTCTGACTGCACTGATTATTACCTTTCAGGCAGGAACAGCGGTTGGTGATTTGGCCAGTTTTCCGGTTGTGATTCAAACACCTGAAGGTAAGCAATTTTATTATCTGCTTGAGCTAGCAGCCACCCCTGCAGCGCGCCAAAAGGGGCTTATGAACAGATACGATTTGGGTAGTGGGGACGGGATGTTATTTGTCTGGCCGGGAGAAGATTACAGAAGCTTCTGGATGAAAAACACGCCTATCAGTCTAGACATTCTATTTTTTTCTTCTGAACTGATCCTAGTATCTCGTCATGAAAATACCGTACCCTTTTCCAAAAAGGGGCTGCCGTCTGGCAAACCAGCCCGTTATGTGGTTGAATTGACAGCCGGTCAGGCAAAATTGCAGGGCCTGAAAACAGGCAGTTTACTGATTCTGCCAGAAGTATTGATGCGTGCTCTAGAAAGCCAGAGCTGAGCGTCAGCTGTGCTTTTTTGCAAATGCCGGAAGATTTAGGGTTGAATTTTCTTCTTAGGTGGGTGTAAAACCGGGCTGTCGGAGTGTAGCGCAGCCTGGTAGCGCATCTGGTTTGGGACCAGAGGGCCGGGAGTTCGAATCTCTCCACTCCGACCATTTTTCATCCGTATAATGTCTTTGTCACTCAAGACTATTAGATGATGGCATATACCGGGTAGATAATGCGAGGATCGTCATGCGTGTTGCCAAAATCTACAAGCCTGCAAAGACAGCAACGCAGTCAGGCCGTGGCAAGACAAAAAGGTGGGTTTTGGAGTATCCTCGTGCATCTAAAGTGGTGCCTGAGCCACTGATGGGCTGGCAGGCATCAGCTGATACAGCCCATCAGGTAAAGCTCTATTTTGAAAGCTCTTACGCTGCTATTGCTTATTGCAGGGCACATAATCTTGCTTTTGAGGTGGTCAAACCGAAACAACGAAGGCTGCGAAGGAAGGCCTATGCCGATAATTTCGCTTTTGACCGTGTGGGCAGCTGGACACATTAGTCTAAAGTCTAATTTTTCATAAAGACATCTGGCAATTTCTTCTGGTATCAGAATGCTGGCTTGATTCTGTGTTGCCACGCGATTACAACAAAACTGTGGCTCCGTAGCTCAACTGGATAGAGCAGCTGACTTCTAATCAGCAGGTTGGGGGTTCGAGTCCTCCCGGAGTCGCCATCTAATTAATTGTAATAATTCAATAAAAAACCATTATTTG
>MDTB01043496.1_pt1 | contig 10519 bp, 16 predicted proteins | sample 811161 | NCBI WGS metagenome assembly MDTB01 (sample SAMN05326650, study PRJNA326480) | marine metagenome | isolation source: seawater | place: Mediterranean Sea | collected 2009
CTTGATGTAGGAACATTGGTTCTCGTTGCAGTAACGATAGGTACCGTCATCTATCGAACTTTGCAGATGTTTCTGCATGTCCGATCCAATTATCTCGTCTAAACTTTTTATCTGTAGATTGCCTATGCTCTGCGGCAACCATGACTGGCACTCACAGGCATAGCACGATCCCATCTTGTCTATCAGCACTGTGTCATAGGGTCTCGGACACCTGTTGTTTATTTGTAAATTCTTATGTGTGTCTATGCGATAGTGTTTGAATAATCTCTCGTTTATTGTCTTTCCGGTCATTTGTTTGGATCAGTTATCATGTCCAGCGTCAGCACCACGTCTTCTGGTATCGTGAGATCTGACTTGGGAGCGTCGGCCTTCTTTTTCTTACGCCTACGTTCCTCACGTTCCTGTTGCTTACGCATCTTCTTGTCACCTCTGGTGCTCTTGTAGTCGTAGTGAATGCCCATAATGTATCCTCCATCTATACCGTAATTATGCACACAAAAGACAGGGCGGTAAATTTCCATATGGTAAATTAAGTGCGTACTTATGGTTGTATTTTTGATAAATATGTCTTACAATCCAGAGCGGTCACTAGGCCTGTGATCGCATATATCATATAGACACAAGGAGAAAAATATATGAAAATTACTAAAAATAAAGTGGCTCTAGGTGTGGCTGTCATTATCGCCCTAGGAATACTTTGGAGCGTTCTAAAACCTGCTCCAGCAGAAGCGGCAGACGTGAATTTCACGATTGGTGCTGAAAGAAAAATAGAAGCTGAGACAAATGCTATGTACCTGGACTCACACGTTGAGTTATGGAACACGGGCATTGGCGCAACTTCTGGTGTTAACTACGATGTTGACAACGACATGAATGCTACATTCAACAGTTTTGAATTAGACTTCGACAAAGACATCGGTGCTAACGCATCTCTATACGTCAATAACGATTTCGACGTAAACCTAGATCACACTGAAACGGTGGTTGGATTCAAATACAAGTTCTAATTTGTATCAAAAAGGCAGGCGGTCTATTCAAGGATAGGCCGTCTTACGCATTTTAACGCTTCGCGTTTTCTTAATTAACGCATATTTGGTAATTTACGCTTTACGCTCTCTTGGTAATTGCTCTACGCAACTTCTCTACATCAGTTGGGAATGATATCTCTTTAAATTTATTATAGGTCCACTCGTCTCTTTTGTGTATACCGGAACCCCTATTACGTAGTCCTGTTGTATCTTTTTTGATTTTCTTGACCCTTACAGTGATATCTGATCTGTATTCAAATCTATCTATTGCTTTCGCTAAATCGCCACTCCATTGATCTACAAACCAGTGCCAAAACATAGGACCCCAGAAATATCCTAGTGCCTGTCTCCATTCCTTAGTAACGACAGGTGTAACATTTTCATCTAGTCTACTCTGTCCTCGACCGCAATACATGGACATACAGAATATACCATCTGGGTATTTTTGTTTTGTTTGTTCAAACTTTTTATCCCAATCCTGTGTTTCAAATATTACCTCGTCTCCGGCCAGCATGTAGTAATCTGCCTGTGTTGAATCACATATCTCCTCCCAACTTAATACAGTATTTTGATCCGGCCCAATCTTCCAATGTACTGAATGCTCATATTGTTTTTGTAATTCAGAGAGTATACTTTCGTATTGTTTTATATCAGGATCGTTATCATTAAGATAGTATTGTATTGATACATTTTTTGGATCACTAGCTGTTGTTAATGCTGATGATACTAGTTGTTTTAAGAATTGAGGCCTACCTCTAGAGGGTATAGCTATACAAATCATATTTTCAATACAGCTTCTATCATTTTTGAGAATCCGGTTTCTCTTTCTTTTGGTGACATCTCTTTGTCTGCATATTCGAAATGATCTGACACTGTGTTTACTGATAGTGCTGTACGTCCAAACTCAGCGGCAAGTAAATATAAAATATAAGTTTCCATTTCTACTGCCAGCGTTCCGTATCTCTGTAAGTCTTTCCACCATCTCCCAGATGACTGATAGAAGAAATCGTTAGATACTATACTTCCAACATGAGCCTCTGGACATTGTTTTAGAAATTTAGATAGCAGTTCATAATTTACACTTGGACTTAATTGGAATCCTTGTACAAGGTTTTTGCCCATAGCACTGTCCGTACTTGCTGTTGTGGCCGCAACGATGTCCCCAATTTCTACTTGTTTAGCAATACCACCACAACTTCCAACACGTATAATTGTTTTTACATTATACACATTGAACAGTTCTGTGATATAAATTGCGTTACTCGCCATACCCATACCACCTGCTTGTACTGATATTCTTTTTCCGTTGTACGTTCCTGTATATCCTAAACAGTTTCTAACACCGTTAACTTGCACAGGATTAACAAAATATGTTTCTGCTATCCATTTTGCTCGTAACGGATCTCCCGGTAGTAATACTGTTTCTGCATAATCTCCCGGCTTTGCTTCAATGTGCGGCGTCATATAGTTCACTCCAATTTTTAACTCGTTTACCGTTCCATCCCTCACGATTGTAAGGATGATCCATCATGAATGTATTAAGTCCTACTTCTTCTCCTTGTATTGCATAATCAACTCTATCTTCTACCCAAATATAATCTTTACCTTTGTATCTTTCTTCTAGTATTTCTTTCTTTGGTTTTCTAAAATCTCCTGCACAATAGATGTAATCAAACACATCACCAAACAAATGTTTGAGGTTTGCTTTTCTTAGTTGATGTGCATACTTGTCTTTGCCTATCATTGTGATAACTTCAAAACGCCATCCTTCTCTTGCAAATTTTGTTACAAACTCTACACTATCTTTCCATGCAGGAACAAATCCTAATACACCAGTTTCGTTAAATTTATGCACTTGTTCTAGTGCTTCGTCCTCAGGAATACCGTATCTTTTAGTTTGTTCAAAGTATTGATCTGTTTCTGGAAACCTAACGTAGCCTTGCTCTTTCATCCAAATGTCAAAAGCAAAACACCAGTCTAGCAGTACGCCATCACAATCAGTTATTATTTTTTTCATTTATTAGTAACCTTTTTATTTCATCCCAAGTACCCAAGTCTACATAATCCTCAACATCAATTGCTTTAGAATTGTAGATTGGTGTTGTACAAATTTCATCCTGTTCAACTTGTTGTTTAAGTGTAGACTTCTCCATAAAGTCCATACACGATTTAAATGCTCTTCTTCTAAAAGCAAATGCACACCAGAATGCATTGAACTTATCTAAGTTCGTTTGAGGTTTGTCCTGATAATCCTTTATTATTTTTTCGTCGTCAACGTGTAGTGCACCTTTTGTTTTTAGCACGTCTTTGTTTACTTCGTCTTTGTATAAGAAAGTAAATCCTGTTTCTGTCAATGAGCTTTTTACAAGTTCAAATAAGTCATTACCATTCTTTAGTTTCATTATAGTATCTGGTAGTAATACTAAATTGTATTCTCCAAATAAATGACTTGCACTCTTAATAGCACCTGTATATTCTTTCTCATTTGGATTTTGGTATACAAAACTTATATTGTATCTGTCTTTGTACTTTGCTAGATATGTTACAAGCTCAGTTTTGTTTTCGTTTATTACAACAACAAACTCGACATCTTTACGTCCATAGTCTCTAAAAAAATTAAATGAATAATCTATTAGTGCCTCGTCGTTATTAATTCTAAGTATTTCTTTTGGATAAGGTAAATTAAGCCTTGTTCCTTTACCTGCCGCTGGTAGTACTACTGTTAGATTGCTCATTATTGTTCTTCATCAGAGTGCAATTCATTAAGCAACTGTCTTAGTTTCCCGCCTTCTACAGTAGCTTTTACTTTAGTGCCCATTGTATCTCCCTTACGAGGATCCGGCATTTCTGTTCTAGCATCTTTTGGTGAATCGCTTTTAACCTTAGATGTTTGTTTTAAAGAATCATAAATTTTATTCTTACCTTGCTGATTGTAACTTTGTGAATCCTCTTCTTCTAAACTAGTAATTCTCAAGCTATCTACATTAAATTCTAAATCTACTTTTTGTCCCACACCAGAACTTGATCTAGTTTTCATAAACTGTATCTGATATCTGCCACGTTCTTTCATTGCTCTACTAGTAAAGATACCTATAACGTTATCTGCTGTCTGTATTTTTGACAGTCCACCCGATATATGGGAGTGGTCAAATTCTATTTCTTCTACCGATGCTCTGTTTAATTGTGACGCAGTTGCTAATACACACTGTTTCTCTACAACCAAATTTCTTAATTCTTCTGATACATATTTGTCTTTTATGAATAAATCTGCTGGCGATATTCTTTTACTCTTTGGCATCATTAAATCTAGATAATCAATTAATATACAATCTATTTTCTTTTTATTTTTAAGTTCTAATTCTTTGATATATGTTCTTACATCTAATACATTACTGCCACTTGGCAAATATTTTATCTGTAAGTTACCTGATTTTTTAGCTAACATCTTAACCTTCATCTCAACATTTTCTATTTCTGGAAATACTTTACGTGTTGGAATATTTGTCATCATAGCATCAAGCCTCATAGCAGTTAGTTGTTCGCTTAATTCAAATGATATGTAACAAACGTTCAGACCAGCAGTGGCCCAGTTAACTGCAAGATTCTGTAAGAATAAACTTTTACCTGCGCCTGATCCACCTGCAAAAATGTTTAGTTCTCCTCGATTAAATCCACCGAATAGTTTCTTGTCTAAGTTAGCCCAGCCTGTGCTGATCTGTCCGTTGTTTGCCTTGAGGGCTTCTAGTCTTCCTTTAGGATCCTCAAAGTAGTCTGTACCAAGATCACGTGTTAGCCCTACGTTCACTGCTTCTTTGACCATGTCCTCAACCGGAGCATAGTCTCCTTTTTCTAATAGGTCAGCCGATTGTAGTATTGCATGTTCCAACGCCTTGTGTCTTGAAAATGTTTCAAATTCATCTAGCAACCAATTAAAATGACTTGGGTCTAGATCTTTTGCTGATTTTAATTTAATATCGTGTTTTGCATTTATTTGTTCTACATCTGGCATTACCTTGTATTCGTCCATGTAGTCTTTTACAAACTTTGCAATAGGTTGTAGCTTACGATCAAACGCTTCCGGTTTGAAAATATTTTGTGCTCTAGCAAACGATTCTGCATCTGCCAATAGCATCTCTATATAAAGTTTCTGTACGTCAAATGTGTATTCAGCCATTTATCTCTCCACAAAATATTTTACAACATTTATTTGCAGTTTGCAAACTCTTTGTAGACTTATAAAAGTCCATTACCATCTTGTCTTGTAAGATATCCTTAATTCTTTTATGTTTTATATTAAATGTTTGTTGTTTAGGATTCCAAACGGACTTATACTGATAATTGTATGTACCCATATAACAACATGGGTAGTAATCTCCAAACACTGAAATAAATGCATCCATTTTGCCCTCACCTTTTTTCTTTAGGCACATAGGATTCATACTAGTTGGTTGTTTACCATGATAGATATCACCCTGGGGTGTTATTCGTTCATCATGATATTCGTCACTTGGGATTAGTTCTTTTGGATAGTCGGGACTCCAATTTCGATTGCTCTTTATTAATTTAAAAGTGTCTATATTTAATTTTTTAGAAAAGGCTTCTGCTTCTGCAATTTGATGTTCGTTATGTTTGAATACAATAAATTTCCATTCTGATTTTATATCTGATTCTCCTACTAGTTTTAAGGCAGGATATATTGTGTGCCACTTTGAATTCTTTCTATAGATATGATTGGTATCCTCAAGTCCATCAACACTAAACATAATTGTATCGGTTGGAGAAAGTAATTTAATAAGTGATCGCCAAAAAGATATCTGTTTACCGCTTCCGTTTGTAGTAATTATAATTCTTATCTGCATTTCTTTTATTTTCTTTATCAGCTCAAGAAATTTCGAGTGATAAATTACATCTCCAGTATTCCCTTCAAAGTGTACCTCTTCTGTTACTCCTTCTAGAAATTCACAAAGCATATCTATATCCATTTCGTCAACTTGTTTTATTTTTGGAAACTTTTGTTTGAACCATGTTCGTGGACAATTTGAACATTCTATTACACACTTGTTTGTTATTTCTATATGAAAAGTATGTTTCTTATCCATACATTTTTCTTTTTAAATCTATTTTTAATTTATTTTTTTCTGTTGTTTTTAGTATTGATTGTATAGTAAATAATCTGCCATATTTTTTAACAGCGTCAGCAACATCATTTACATCATCGTCCCACTCTGGGAAAGCCACACTCCAACCAAATTCTGTTGCTTGATTAATCAATTTTTCTCCTGGGGCATCTCTATCTGGCACTACAATTACTTGTCTGCCAAGCCCATCTATAAGCTCTCGTTGTGTATCATTTATCTCTGAACCTAAGATACTAACACCAGAAATGGTAATTGCATCAAATGGTCCTTCAGTTACTATAACAAACTTTCTTGTCCAATCCTGTGCATCCATGTTGAATATGTAGCCAGGTTGTACGTCAGTGTAGTATTTGACTTTGTCTGATTGTTCGTACATCCTTCCTGTGAAACCTACTACGTCACCTCTCCAGTAAAAAGGTATCAGTAATCTTTTATCTACGTCCCAGTGCTGTTCCGGAGACCACATAAAGTCGTACCACTCTGGTCCAATACCTCTGCTTTCTAAATATTTTAACAGACGATCAATTTTATTCCATTGTGGCTCTGTAAGATCGTTTCCAACATACTTCTCTAGCCACACATCTAATTTGTGTGCATTCTTTGGCAGTGTCTTCTTTTTAAACGTTACAAATTTTTTCTTTTCATACTTAACATCACTTTCTTCTTCACGCATGGCCTCAATAGCCAACTTCCTTATTGTATCGTCTGGTATGCCAATATATCCCATAAAAGATCTCATCTTTTGAGATAGCTTTCTACCAATAACATAACTTGCCTTGAAACCACAGTTGAAACAGTGATAAGATATAGTTCCATCAGCACTTGTCATTATACCACCACGTTTCTTTTTGTCTGCTGTTTCTCCATTGTGTACGCAACACGGAGCATTGAATGAAATCCACCCACTGGGTGTCTTTTTTCTACCCGTAGGTAGCGATGTCATGATTGTGTTCTGGATCAGGTTCATACCTTGTATTATACTATGGATTCTTGGAAAAGTAAACTGGAACTACTGTCTGTAAAGTATCTTATTAATGTTACCAGTATTACCACTTTCATTGCCCCAGGTAAATCTAACATTCTGGAACACTCCAGTAAAATTTAATGTGGTAACATCTGATGCATTGGTAAGTGTTGTAGAAGCAACCTCAAAGTAATCGGTATTGCTTGGTGAACTTGCCATTGTACCTTGTACTCTTAATGTGCCACTAAAGTTGCTAGGATAGATAGCAATGGTATGTAATGCTTTGTTATTGTTAATACCGGGTCTTGCATCTACGGAGCTAGATGTATTCCCCAAAGAGATTGTTCCACCATCTGCTGTAAAATTTGTAATTTCTGTACTTGAAATAAATTCAGGATATGCACCGTCTATTAATTCTATTGTACCGGCCGCCGCGTAACCTGTATCAGCATACGTGACCTCTCTGCTACCATCTGTTTTTACTTCACGTACTGAGAAGTTGTAGAACTTGGCATCTAGTGGTAACAAGTCACCTTCAGTAATTGTACAACTAGCATCACCTGTTGTGCTTACAGTTGATCCGTCGTCTAATATTGATAAAGTTTTTGTAATTACGGACTTCTTTGTCTCTGAGTCAATAACATTTAATTCGTAGGTTTTTGACACTATATTCTGTGCTTTTTGATCCTCGTTCTTAAACGTGAATGTAATAGGGTTATTGACCCCTCTGTGTAGTGTTAAACGCCTATCGTACACTTTTGAATTCCTTCCGTGATAACCAGAAATATAACCAATTACCAAATTTGTGAGTAAATACCTCGATACTGTTTGCATAATACATATTTAACAGTATTTATAGAATAGAATGAACGAGATTTTTAAAACATTAAGGGATAAATTTCCATTTTTAAGCCTAATTCGAAAAGGCGATCTTGAATATGTTGGTATTATTCAAAATGAAGATGCCAATGTTATTAGCTTTTACGACTATGGTAGATTGATGTTACCACAAGATAAAATGAAATATTTGAAATGTGGTGAAATCTGGTGGCACGAGTCCAATCGTAAACTACCAATTAACATATTCCTTAAAGGCGATTTTAAATATTTCCGTACTACATTGGTAACACTGAACTCAAAGGATGTTGAGATAGTGCATGGACCAACTGTGAAACTTTCCGATATATCTAAAAAGAGGGTGAAAAGGCGTACTATTCAGTTAGTAAGAAGACCTGTTTAAACTTCTTTCTTTTCAGGAAGTATAGCGCCTGTTGTAAGATAGTGTTGTGTTAAAGGACTATCTGGCTGATAACTATTATTCTCTGAACGATATGAAGATTTGGAAGTTTGTTTTTTCTTACGTTTTTTGATTTTACGTTTTTGATGGTGCATCAAAACTATATTTAGCTTTGCTCATCAAATTCATCTGTACAACAATAGCTTGGGCATATGCAACTGCATGTGATTTCTTAAAGAAGTATGATCCGTCAGTTGGTTTAATCCATACATCTTTCATAATGTCTACCCAATCTTTGTACATCAGTCCTCTTTTGGCAGGACGTATAATTGCTAATACAGCCGCAAGTTGTTCAATAGTTTTAGGTTCCAGTTTGGATACTATATTGAAATGGCCATTTAGGTGAAAAAGGTTTTCCACTACTTTTGGATCCTTTAACATATCCCAATCTGGTTCTTGTATCATTAATTCAACCAGCTCCTGTTCTGATTTAACATCCTTGTATATGTTAACGTTCAACATATCTATTTTGAAATACCCTCTATCCTCTGCTTTTTTATAATCTAAACTAGAATTTCCAGTAACTGGATGTTCTGGAACTGCATGGAAGTATACTCCTGTCTTGTGTTTCTCAGTTTTATCGTTTTTGATAATTGTTGCAGGAGTGTGTTTAAATAATTTTAGAACTCCGTCTCTGTCAAAAAAATCTATGTCTACATCAGGCATTATATTGTTCCTTGCAAATAATTTAATAAAAGTGCTAGTAGATATATGAATCCACCTATGTACACGATACCAAGTAAATTATTCATTGTTAAAAATTTTCGAATATAAAACATTAGTGTATACTACCTTTATCTTTTTCATTGTATTTGATAAACTCTTCTTTAGCACCAGGTTGTAGTAAGTCTATTACTTCTAATAGTGATCTGTATCCGGCACTGCTTATCATTGCTGTATCCATTTTTGGTACTATAATTTTTCTTATCTCTCCGCTTTTGCTTATGACAACACAACTGTCACCATCAAGAAAATCTAATTCGTCTGTTTGTTCTAAATCTATTTTAGACAATTTTAGCCTCTTTCGCTGTATCACCAACCAACATATGATCGGCAGGAAAACTTCTAAATTTGTTAGCCCAATATTCTGGATTGATAAATCTTTGTGTCATTTGTAATTGTTCGTCGCTAAAAGATTTTAGCATTTTTTTACCTGCGTTGCAACCTAACAACATCCATGGACTTATTTTACCTTGTTGGATATGTGCCACTGCTCTGTTTGTGTTTACAAGTCGGAAGTAATCCGACCATTGTGCATTTTGCTCATTAGCCCAGTCCATCATGGTTGCAATACTTCTTTGCAGGGCTGATTCAACTGGTTCAGACTTTAATGTTTCGATTAAGTATGCTTCGTACAAATCATCTCTAGCCCAGTGATCTAATTTAATTTTAGATTGCAAAACATAGTCTATATATTTTTCTGGATACAAAGGAGTAATATGCATAATATATCTTCCAAATTTTACAAAGGCATTGTAGTATGCACTCTTTACAAAATCATCATATGTTTTTGTCTTACTATTATGTTGATGTATCTGATAGAATCTTTGGAATACCATGAATGCATTAATCACCCACTTCTCATCTCGTTGTAGATATCTTCTTTTTGGTTCGCAAAGATGTACTTGCAGTGTTCTTTCTTTGGCAAATGTCTTGCCACAGTAGGTGCATTTATTTTGATTCGATGCCATGTGCTTCAATTAACTCTTCTAGTTCTCGGTCAGTAATAATTTTATCTAGCGTTTCAAGATCAGATTCTTTCCACGTGGGATATATTTTTTGTAACTGTTTTAGACTTTTGTTTGGCACACGTTTCATTGGTTTTATCCATGGATGGAATTGTTGTTTTAACGCACCACACATAGCAGTTAGTATCCATAATAGCTTTTTATGTTTTGATCCTAATGTAAAACAATGTTTATTAACACATTCATTGACCATTTCTATATAGTGCTCCACATAAAATTTATCTTTCGAAGATATGCTAGAAACATATCTCATCAACATATACGGAGAATATAAACTCTTTTCATGATCATCAATTCTATCATAGTAGTCCTTATTCCTAAAGTCTACTGCTTTAAGTCCATTA
>MDTB01172836.1_pt1 | contig 10519 bp, 1 predicted proteins | sample 811161 | NCBI WGS metagenome assembly MDTB01 (sample SAMN05326650, study PRJNA326480) | marine metagenome | isolation source: seawater | place: Mediterranean Sea | collected 2009
GGCAGCACAGGGAATAGCCGGCTTAACTGCACAAGGACAGCAAATGACTGGTCAACAGCTAGGAATGTTAGCAGGTGTGGGGGATGCACAACAACAGATGGGGCAGGCTGCACTGGATTTAGCTTATCAAGACTTTGAGTCTCAAAGAAGATACCCTTATGAACAGTTACAATTCTACATGGGTGGTTTGCAAGGTTTCCCAAGTTATATGGTTCCCGGCACTCAAACACAGACAACCACATCGCCGTCTATGAGTAACTTTGGCAGACTGGCAGGTTTAGGAATTAATGCATTAGGAATGTATGGAATGGGCGGAGGCTTTTCACCAGACGGTTTTAGCTTTGGCAACTTATTCCCATACGGTTAACAGGAGATAAATATGCAGGGTGCAGGAATTAATCCAGCGAGAATACAATCAGTATTAAGACAGGCAAGTGATCAACAGTTAATGATGATGTTGCGTAGACCAGACAAGATACCATCCATGTTTGTTCAACAGGAACTTCAAAGAAGAAGAGCCATGAGGCAAAACGCAAAAGCGGAACAAACAAAGATGCAAGCTCCAATTCAAAGACCTCAACAAAACATGAACAACGTTTCTCCACAGAATTTTGGAAGAGACATGAACATGGCGAGACAGCCTATTGGTCTTAAACACGGAGGTCAACACCCCACACCACAAGAAATATTTAACAAGCAATCGGCAATAGACCGCACCATTGGTGCAACTAAACCATATCTTCCTTATACAGGATTAGCAGGATCAACTCCATATCAAGCTAGAGGTTTAATAACAGCGACTGACATGAAGTTACGTTCTGGTCAAAGTGACAAAGATCTGTACGAAGATTACTATAATTATCTTGAGGGCAAGGATGCTGGTATAAAAAATCTAGAGACTCCCATGACCAACCTTGCGGTAAAACCTGTAGGGTTTACTGGTCAAACAACATCAGCGGGAGCACAAATACCATTTGACATAACAGATTATATTAAGCGTGATCCATCAGTAGCTAAAGATGACTTAGATCCAGAGGACTTGGGGCAAGTTTCGGCATCATATATTCCGGGCACGGACGAGTACAAAAAAAGAATTGATGAAGAAAGAAAAAGAAGTGGATTAGACACTGATTTAAAAGGACAAAAGGAATCGTATCCAAACCCTAATGATGTTTTCAACATTGATGATTACTTAAAAAAACAAATGCAATCAGGCAAGAAAGACATAAATCTCCCTGATCAAACAAGCATGAAGACAACGTTAACTAACCTTGAAAATACTTTAACCGCAAACAATAAAGCGGCTAAAGATCAAATTGACGCTAATATTAAAAGAGACAGTGGCATATCCAAAATTAGAGGTGCAGAATACGATAAATACAAAACCACCCTTGAAAAAATTAAAAAAGAAAAGTCTGCTTTGTTTGACACGAAAGAGATGGAAAAGTTGTACGATGGCAGAAAAGAAGTTCTTAATGAAGCATTAAACTACATAGAGAATGATAAAACTATTATCAACTCACAACAAAAATTACTTGATGCAATGAAACCACAAATGACACCTGCACAAAGATTTTTTGGATATGTGGCTCAGATAGGTGCTGATATTGCAGGTTCTGATAAAGATACTTTTTTAGAGGCTGGTGGATCTGCTTTAAGTCAAGCTATGAAGGATTATAAGTTTGACAATGAAAAAGAACGAGAACGTTTTGTAAACAATGCGAAGCTTATGTTGGAGTTTGAATACCAAAAGCAACAAAACAAAATGAACGTTTACAAAATGAAAGCCGACATTTTTGGTCAAGATATGGAATTTCATGAGAAGAAAACAAACATGAAGTTAAATGAGATTCAAAGTAGAGAGGCTTCTGAGTCTGGTATCTTTACCCTAAACAAAGAAAAGAATGCAATGTTTGATCGTTTCAACGATAAAGCAGACAAAGGAGTGCTAGACAAGTTAAATCTTGATTCGTCTTATGCTAAAGATATGTTCTCAATTGTTTCAACCAAAAGTCAGATGGAGCAGGATCAATTTGCTAACGCTCTTGCACTTGCAAGCGATGACAGAGCAAGAATAGATACTATGGTAAAATTCTTAACACCAGAAGCTAAAAACTTTAGAATATTACAAAACTTGCCACCAGATCAGCAAGCTTCATTTTTAAGTTTGTTTAAGAAAAATTCTGACAAAGGTGCAACACCTGACGTTACAGCTAGAGGAATTTTGTTAGACCTCACTACACGAATAGGCAAAGCTAAAACAGACGCAACAACTTCAGATTTTTCTGATGTCGATGCAGCTAAGCAAGTGTTAGGTGATGCACTCTATGCTCAAGTCAAGAATGTTGACGGATCTATTGATACCATGAAGCTCTACTCGGTTTTATTTTCAAACGTCTACCAAATACAAACAACGGGAGGAATGGGAACGGCAGGAACAGCATCTACGTCATATCAAGATTATCTAGCACAATTTCCAGCGAGTAAATAATGCCAATAATTCAAATGCCAGACGGTTTTGTTGTTAATTTTCCTGACGACATGCCAAGATCACAAATAGTACAAGCTATACAAGACTCTCAATTTAGAGTTAACGAGAATGAACGTTTAAAAAAAGAAGAAGAAATAGAGCGTAAAAGAAATGAAGTTGGTATTGCTGGTGCTTTTGGTCGTGGTTTAAGCAGAGGCATGACACAAACTGCTGGATTATTATTTGATGGGTTGCCTGCTCTTGTTGGCAAGGGTTTAGGTGCAGAAGAATATTACAATAAGCAAATTGACGAGTACAACGCAAGAATGGAAAAGATGGAAGAGGAAAGACCATCACTTGTGCCGTCATACAAAGACATAGACAGCGTTTCTGACGCAGCTAAGTATGGACTGGAAACTGTCGGTATGCTTGCACCGTCCTTAGCAACATCTATTTTGGGCGGTGGTGTTGGTGCTGTAGCTGCAAAACAAGGTATAAAACAATTACTTAAAAAAGGATTGGTAAAAGAAGCTGGTGCTGTAGCAAAAAACGCACAAGCTATTGGTAACATAGGTGGTGCATTTGCTGGTTCTGGAGTTCAAACTATACCAGAAGCTTTCTTAACTCTTGAACAAGAGACAGGTGATGCAAGCGTTGGAGCATCTTTACTTGTTGGCTCTTTTAACGCCGCATTAGACAGTATTGTTCCTGCAGCTTTCTTGTCTAGACTGGGCAAAGGAGGAAGAGAAGAACTTGCTAAGGGTATGTTGGTTAGAAGTTTGCAAAAGCTAGGAACAACGCAAGCTAAAACAAAGAAGTCAGCTATGGCACAACAAGCTTTAAAGAGTGGTATTGTTGAGGGTATAACAGAGGGATTACAACAAACAACTCAAGTTTCAGCCGCTAGACTTTTAGATGATAATGAAGAGTTTTTCCAAAGTGGTGATTTTTCACAAATACTAGATGCAACTATAAGAGGTGCTATAGGTGGTAAAGCTTTTGGAGCTGGTGCAGGATTTTTCACAGAAACAACGGTTCAAAAAGAAGCTAGAGAAAAAGCAGAAAAGAACTCAGGTCTAGTTGACGCTTTAGAAGTTGTTAAAGAGGGCGGTGGATTTCAACCTTTGTTACAACTTGATTTTGATCAAGACACCGCAGATGCCGAAACGCAAGTAGAAGAAATTAAAAAAGTTAAAGGACTGCCAAACAAAGTTAGAACCATTCTAAACAGCAAAACTCTTGAGGCACAAGAAAAACTTAAAAGAGTTGCAAGCATACAAGAGGCTCTTAAACAAAAAGTTGATCCAGAGACAAAAGAAAGAAAGGATAGAGAAGACAAGGCTATAAAGACCTTTGAAAGATCTGGTTTGTCTGATAATTTAATTGATCAAATAATTGAACAATCAAGAATAATAACTCTTGACGACAAGACCCCACCCTTACTCCAAATTGAATTTAATCCTGATGCCGTCAATACTGAGGCAGAGTTAAAAAGGGTTAGAAAGATAGCAACACAAGAATTGCCTTTGCGTCATGCAATGAAAAAAATATTGGACAGCAAGAAAATATCAACACCTGACAAGCTTTATGCCTTTAACAGATTTATACAAGCGGAGAGAGCAAGGTTAGATCCTAAGACAGAACTTGAAAAAGATTTAGAAGCCGTAGATAAAGTTGCAGGGTTTGAGGTAACTAAAAAGGACATTCAACTTACAGACGAAAGACCTACAGAATATAAAGTGGTTGATCTTAAGGGAAAAGATCAAAAAGTACCACCTTTTGCAGATTTAGAAGAAGCTAAGACTTACATTCAAGAACAGGACAAACCAGAAAAATTTAAGCTACAAAATCAACTAAATGATGACGTTTACAACGGCATAGCCACCAAAGATTTGCCACCTACGGAAAGAGAAGTTGACACAAAGACAATTTTAGAGCAGAGAAAAAAGATCATGCTCGGTCAACCCATTGGTAAGAGGCGTGTACTATCCACAAAAGAAGCACAAAAGTTGCTTTTGACTGGTCAATTAAAGGATTCTAGCTACTTTGAAGAATCTGAGCGTGGAGTAGACCCAGTTGAGACAACTGAACAACAAGAAAGTTCATCCGCTGTAGATTATATTTTTAACTACTATCAAAACTTTCCAAATTACCTTGAGGGCGAAAGAGGACTAAGCAAGCCTGAGATAATAAAAGCGTTGAATATTATCAAAGAGAACTCAGGTCAATATGCAAATTTAATTGAATCAGGATTTGACAGTCCAATTACAAGGGATGCCGTTCTTTCTATCGTGAGAGAACAAGTAAGAGCAACTCCCACTGCACAACAAGCACCAACGAGACAAGCTTTTGATGATGAGGTTCAGCAAGAACAAGAAAAAAGAGTAATTACAACAGACAGTAAATTATATCGTAATGCTGTTAAGGTAGTAAACAATAGAATTGATGAAATAGAAAAGCGTGGCGAGCAGGGTAAGTTAAATGCAGATGCACTGCGTGAAGTATTAGACGACAACAAGAGAACTGTTGGTGAGCTTTTTGTAGCCTTTGAGGTTGCAGACGTAATGACAAAAGTTTTGCCTGAGAAGTCTGGTCATGCAATTAAGTTTGTTGAAGCATTAAAAAGCATTGACAAACAGACTGGTGAGTTAATCGAAGGCACAGAAGGTCAGGTGCAGGGCAGAAGAAATGCTCATGCCAAACTAATAAGTCTTGCAATGAAGACAGGAACAATTTCCAAAGATGGAAAAGTATTTTTAGAATTTAATCCAGAGATATTACAAGAAACAGCAAGTCACGAAGCTTTTCATGTAATGCAGGACTTCTTTATACAATATGATCCGCAGTCAAAAAAGATCCTAGATCAAGAGTTTGGCTCTACAAACAAAGTAGACACCTTAGTAGATTACCCAACATCAAAATCTGCTAAATGGATAAAAAGAACAAATTTAAAATTACACGAAGATCTTTTAGCTATAAACACTAGGAACGGTGGTATAACAGGAAGAGAATTACAAGCTTATGCTTTCAGTGCTTATAACAAATCAAGACAAGAGGGTAAAGTTCCAGTCATGGCAGGCGGTCTTGCTCGTTACTTTCGTTTTGTTTCGAGCTTTTTAGAGCGGTTAAGTAATTCATTCAAGGGTTACGGATTTAAAAATGCAGAAGATGTATTCGAAGCTGTAGCAACAGGCGTTGCATCTAAGCCGTTTAATAATAGAGGGTTGCAGGAGAGGTCACAAGACCCTATATCTGATCTTGAAGAGTCAGCTAGAGCACCGTCAGACGATCTTTTGACTGGTCCAAACGGACAAAGATACGCCACTGACATCAGAAGAAGTCAAACTCTACTTAAATTAAACAATAACAGCACAACTATTGCAAAGATAGGCTTGCGTAAAAACGAAAAGAAAAAGAACATTGTCCTACCGCAAGGTGAAAGGTATTATTCAAAAAGAAAAGAAAAATTTGGTGGTCATGGTGCTGACATAATTCTACATCCGAGCAACGTAAATCTTATTAAGCTAAACACACCACACAATAATGTTGTCTCCTTTATTCAAGACGTTGTAACGAACGGAAAGATAGAAAGAGACAGTGAAGGATTTATAAACATAAGATATAAAAATCCATCCTATAAACAAATAGGCGTTGTTAGATTACAGCAAGATCCTCGTGACGAAAACAACATGAATGTCATGCATGCTTATTCAAGAGATGACAAAAAGCTTGCTCAAGAGACTGCTAGAGTTCAACGGCAACAGTATCAAAAAATACAAGACCGACAGACAGAGCAAGCATCTCAAGAAGATATTGAAGCATACAGAAAAATGCGAGACACCGAAGAGTCAGAAAGAGGACTTCGTGGCGTAGAAGCAGGACGGTCTGTAAGTTCAAGGATGCCAACAGCTAAGACAGCTACTGAAAATGCATTTAAAGATTTTCTTTCTATTGACTCATCGCCAGTTAGACAAACCCCAACTGCATTAGCTAAAACGGCAAGACAGTTAAAGGGTTATAATATAATACAAGAAGGTGAGACAGACGGACTAAGTGATAATGAAATTTTAGATTTGTATATAGATAGAGCGAAATCAAATCTTTTATATATATATAACAATATTCCAGAAAACATAAGAGGAAGATCAAGGTTATGGTATGAGGGTGCAAACAGGATTGCTAACAGGTTTGCAAGAATACCTATGGAGTCTTACAAGAAAAATAGAAATCTTACTGTTGAACAGACTTCTGGTATTTTAGCCGCACTTAGTCCACAAAAAGATTGGTTTCAAAATGCCTCTCTAGCAGAACGCTTAATTGACATTATGACCTCACAAGCTGGTGTAAAATTTACTCCAGAAATGGCTGTTACAGCTAAAAGAATTTTTGGTAAAAAACAATACAAGCCAATGTTGGATGAGATTAAAGACAAATCATTATCAGATTTAGAATATAACGTTGCAACCAAACAGCCTTATCAAGCAACTTATAGAGCTATGTGGATAAGAATATTTGACGAAACTTACAATGACAGAGGTCACAGAGTTATTTCTCCAGAAGGGGAGTTCTTAGACTTTGCTAGAAGGAAAAGAACAAAGAAGCAAATTAAAAACGGAGAGTTAGGAACTCCCAAAGCAACTGGATGGGGCAGTTTAGTAGAAATTGCCAAAGCTGTTAGAATGTATGAGAACGATGAAATAGACGTTATATCTGCCGAGCTTGGGACTGGTCATAAGATAAGAAGTTTTTACAACAACATAGCAAATCCTCTGGACGAGAAGGGTTCAGCTACAATTGACACTCACGCCGTAGCCGCTCTTTTCTTACAGCCGTTCTCAGGTGCTTCTATTCCAGTCAGTCACAACTTTGGTGTAATGTCATCTAAGACAAAAGGGGTTGAGGGTTCTGCATCGGTAGGACCGCTTGGATCTAAGGGCATGTATGGAATAAACTACGAAGCCTATGTAATGGCGGCAAGAGAAGCTGGCGTATTGCCCAGAGAGATGCAGTCAATTACATGGGAAGCTGTTAGAGGTTTATTTACACCAGAATTTAAAACAAAAGAAAACGTTGCTTACATTGAAAATGTATGGAACAATTACAGAAACGGTAAGATCACTATTGATCAAGCAAGACAGGAGGTAATGGATTATGCAAACTCAAAAACCGAAACCGAATCTTTTGGTAGACCAGATTGGGACAGACCCACTGATAGACGTAATGAAGTATCATTCGATTCCTCTTACAAGAAAAAATTACTTAGAACTGGCATTTCCAGAAGGGACAGAGCTGACGGCAGAACTAGAGGAACAGATCCCAGAGATGTTCAGAGAGTAACTGAAGAGTCTGAAAGAGGAATAACACAATCAAAACAGGGAGAGTATGATGTTCTTGAATTTAACATGGATGGCAAAAAGGTTGGAGAGTTATTTTTAAGTAACGTTCGTGGAGAAAAAGAAATTGAATTGTTGCAAGTAGATCCTGAATATAGAAGAATGGGTGTGGCGACTGCGTTGTATGATCAGGCAGAAAAAATAGGAGCTAAACCTAGCGATAATTTAACATTAGATGCTTATCGTTTTTTAAAATCAAGGAATCCTAAACTGGTAAAGGATAGCTTATATAGATATTATGATGACCTTATAGGTAAAAAAATAAATTCAGAAAGCATTAATGGTGAGATAGTAGACGTAAGAAACAACAATGTTTCTGTTAGGTCTGAGAGGGGTGGAATATTTCCACTAAAAAAGGATGCATTAAGGCAATTAAACTTAATTCCAGAACAAAACATCTATGATCAACAAATTAGTTTAAAAGAAGAACGAAAAACATTAAAACGTAAGGACGTTCTTTCTGGATTAACTCCAAGCGAACATGACAGAAGACGAACTATAGAAAAAGAGTTAGCTGAAATAAATACACAGCTAAGTAGACAAGTCGGCAATGCTAGATCAGAAGGCTTAAAGGAAGAGGCGGACACATCATACCGACTTCAGCACCAACCTAGAGGTCCTCAGGACGAAGATCCAATTAGGTTAGATGATCTTACAATATCAACAAATGGTGAACAAGCTGGGTATCCAAGTGATTTTTACTCACCAAGAGGCAAGCAACTATATGCTACCGCCACAGGTGAATTTGGGATAGCAAACAATGAAAGTTATCAAGCTATATTAAAAGCAAGAGGGAAACCAGACGCTGAAGTTACAATCTACAGAGGTGTTCCAAATGAAGATTCCATAACAAGCATAAACTCTGGTGACTTTGTAACGCTTAGTAAAAAATATGCTGAGCTTCATGCAAGATCTGGTTATGGCTTGGGCGGAAATCAAAGAGGCAAGGTTCTTTCACAAACAGCATTAGTCGAAGATATTTATTGGGATGGCAACGATGTAAACGAATTTGGGTATTTTCCACCCAACCCATACATACCCTACATAGAAGACTCGAAAAGAGGATATGCCCAGTCATGGGAAGAAACCGTTGTGTCAAACAATGACAGTGCAATTAATAACTTTATTAGTGGCATGAAGAGAGTGTTCTCAAAAAGAGATAGATTTGTTGGAGAGTTTATAAGCTCTTCAGATGAGTTTGGAAGAATAGAAGAATTTGTCAGTGAAAAAACTATCGGCATAAAGAAAAGAATGAACGTTCTTGAGGGTGCTCAACGTTACATGGAAATGGTAATGAACCGTGCTGGTCGTGTTGAAATGATTATGAAGTATGGCGTTCCTGTTATGAGAAAAGATGGAGGAATTAGTTTTGGTAAAGAGAAAGGCTTATTTCAAATATTTGAAAACTACACTATCAAAGAGTATCAAGATTGGGAGAAGTATGCCAAAGCAAGAAGAGCACAGGCTTTGGGAGACAAAGAAAAGTTTATTGGACAAAAGCTAATACAAGATGGACTAGCACTTGAGAACGCAAAATATAAAAAATCTTTTGACGAATATCAAAAATTCAATACTGGTTTATTAGATTTTATGGTGCAAGCTGGCATGCTTGATCAGAGACAAAGAGACAACTTAGCAAAATACGATTACTTGCCATTCTACAGAGCGATAGAGGAAGATACATACAGAGGCGGTATGTTGTTTAAGTCAGATGTTAGAGGTCCTAACACTACAGCCGTTCTTAACAACCCACAACCAATGATACAAAAATATTCTGGAGGCAGAACTCCAATAGGCGATCTCGCAGAAAACATGTTTAGAAACGCTCATGCTCTTATAGATACTGCCATGAAAAACAAGGCTATGGAAAAAGCGGTAAACCTCATGGAAAGAGCCGACATGGGGAAAAGAGTTTCCAGTGAACAAAGAAAACTATTAGGAGAGAAAGGTCTTGTCGTATCGTTTAGAAAGAACGTTCTTCTTAAGACTGGTAAGGTTGCAAACAGGACTATTCACTATGATATAACAGAGAACCCATACGCTTACGCCTCACTAGCCGCAATGACACCAAGACAAACTGACGGCTTATTTAAAATGATGGAAAGTTTGGGTAGAATATTTAGAGAAGGTATAACTCACGCACCACCATTTATGATTGCAAACTTAATAAGAGGTGATATGGCGGCATTTGTTACTGTGGACGCACCTCTTGTTCCTGTAACAGATACAATGGTTGGTCTTAAGAACGCTTATCAAGAGAGCGAAACAATCAAAGAAATGAAACTTATATCAGGTGTGGGTGGTTATACATTTGGCGATGATTTTCGTGACTCTGCAAGACTTTTAAAAAGACAAATGAGACAAAGAAACAGAGGGTACAATGTTGTCGGTGACATGCAGGGATTTACAGATCTTATAAAAGCTGGATGGGGTCAGTTAACAAAAGCAGGCGAAGCTACAGAACTCGCAACTCGTGAGGCTATATACAGAAAACTAGTAGATACTGGTATGTCAAAAGAGGACGCAGCTTATGAAGCCTTAAATGTTATAAACTTTAACAGAAAAGGAGCGGCTCAAACAAAGGTCGGCGTATTTGTTAATTCACTTTTACCACTTGTGCCGTTCTTAAATGCAAGATTTCAAGGTTTGTACAGAA
>MDTB01185739.1_pt1 | contig 10519 bp, 9 predicted proteins | sample 811161 | NCBI WGS metagenome assembly MDTB01 (sample SAMN05326650, study PRJNA326480) | marine metagenome | isolation source: seawater | place: Mediterranean Sea | collected 2009
AAGTATCCCATTGTTGGTCCAGTAAAATAAACTAAACCAATACCCTTTTCCGGGGTTCCGGCAAAAACAGGTAGTCCAGATATACCTTCAAGCAAGTATAGAGATACAGTAAATAAACCAAGTTTCCATCCGTAAATAATACCTATTAAAAGAACAACAAAGGTTTGCATAGTCATAGGAACAGGCCAAAATGGAATTTTTACTTTAGCAGATATTGCCAAAAGTATTGTACCTACTACAGCAAGGAAAAAGCTCTTTACTAGAGAAAATTCTTTTAAGTTTTTAATTAATTGCATATTTTGATTCTTACTTTTATTTACAAAAAAATCTACCTATTTGTTAGTTTAAGAAAAATATCCTCTAAATCACCTTCATCGGTAGAAATATCAAGTATTTCAGCATTATTTTTAACTACGTTTATAATTTCATCAAATCTAATCTTATTTTTATTGTAAGTAGCAATTATTTCAGAGTCCATTTTAGAAAATATAACTCCATTTAGTTTAATTTTTTCTAAATTAATTGAATTTTTCACCTTAAATTTAATTTTTTTACTTTCAATACGATCTAATAATTTTTTAGTTGTATCTAATGCAACTAAATTCCCTTTATTTATTATTGCAATTCGATTACACATTTCCTGAGCTTCATAAAGATAATGTGTTGTTAAAATAATAGTAACACCAAGATTGTTTAATTTTTTAACATTTTCCCACAAATTTTTCCTTAATTCTACATCAACACCAGCGCTAGGTTCGTCAAGAACAAGAATTGGAGGTTGATGTACCATTGCTTTAGCAACTAATAACCTTCTTTTCATTCCTCCAGAAAGACTTCTTGCATATGAGTTAGCTTGCTTATCTAAAGAAACCATTTTTAAAATTAAGTCTGTTATTCTATCTTGTTTTTTTACACCATATAAACCTGCCTGAAGTTCTAGTAATTTTTTGGGACTAAAAAACGCATCCAAATTAACTTCTTGTGGCACAATACCTATTGATGCTCTAACCTGCCTTGGATTTGTATCAAGATTAAAACCCCATAATTGAACTTTGCCAGAGGTCTTTACTACTGTCCCACCTAAAATATTTATGAATGTTGTTTTGCCTGCTCCATTTGGTCCAAGAAGACCAAAAATTTCCCCCTGCTTCACTTCTAGGTTTAATTTATTTAGAGCTAAAATTGATTTATCGGACGCTTTATTTTTTGAATAAATTTTTGTTAAATTTTCAGCAGATAATGCAATTTTGTCCATAATTTAATATTATTATATCATGAAAAAATTTAAGATATCATTAATTGATGAAAGCAATTAAAAAAACTGACCACTTTTATTTAGTAGATGGGTCTGGATATATCTTCAGAGCATATTATGCACTCCCACCTTTATCTAGAAAGAGTGATGGATTGCCAACTGGTGCTGTAAGTGGATTTAGCAGCATGCTCTTTAAGCTCTTAGAAGACTCAAGATCTGATGACTCAGAAAATAAACCGAGTCATTTTGCTGTAATTTTTGACTCAGCAAGAAAAAACTTCAGAAATGAAATTTATAAAGACTACAAAGCTAACAGATCAGAAGCCCCGGATGATCTTGCTCCTCAGTTTGAATACATAAGAAAAGCTGTAGATGCTTTCAATGTTCCGTCAATTGAGCAACTAAATTATGAAGCAGATGATTTGATAGCCACTTACGCGAAACAGATAATAAAAGCAGGCGCAAAGGTAACAGTAATCTCATCTGATAAAGATTTGATGCAATTAGTTTCTAAAAATATCAGATTGTATGATCCAATGAAAAGTAAAGTTATTGGAGAAAAAGAAGTGCATGATAAATTTGGTGTAAAACCAAATCAAGTAATCGATGTACAATCTTTGGCAGGAGATTCCTCTGATAATATACCTGGCGTTCCAGGTATAGGAATAAAAACGGCTGCAGAATTAATTAATAAATATAAAAGTCTTGAGACTTTATTAAAAAGAGCAGAAGAAATTCCTCAAAAAAAAAGAAAAGAGACTCTCATCAAAAACAAAGAGTCTGCTTTAATTAGTAAAAAATTAGTTACTTTAAAAGATGATGTGCCTGTAAAAGATAAAATAGAAAATTTTGCTATAAAGGAAATTAAAAAAGAAAAGTTATATAATTTTTTAAGGGAAATGGAGTTTAATAGACTTTTAAGTCAGGCTATAAAATTTTATGGTGAAACAGACAAAAAAGTAGAAAATATTGAAATAAAAAAAGAAATTATTGATACAAACAAATATGAAACAATTTTAGATGAAAAAAAACTAGAAAAATGGATTAATGAACTTAAAAAACAAAGTATAATCTCTGTTGATACCGAAACATCATCCTTAAATCCTATCGAAGCTGATTTAGTTGGAATTTCATTTTCTTACGAAGCTAATAAAGCTTGCTATATACCGTTAAAAAATAAAAAAGAGAAATGTTTAAACTTAAATTTTGTTATTAAAAAGATTAAACCAATTTTAGAAGACCAAAGTATAAAAAAAATCGGTCAAAATATTAAGTTCGATTATATGATTTTAAAAAAAAATAAAATTAATATAACTCCAATAGAAGATACAATGTTGGCCTCTTATACCTTAGATGCAGGCTTAAACCGTCATAATCTTGATATATTATCTGAAATACATTTGGGTCACAAAACAATTTCTTTTAAAGATTTAGTAGGTAGCGGCAAAAAAAAAATTACTTTTGAAGATGTTGAGTTAAAAAAAGCAACACAGTATGCAGGAGAAGATGCAGATTTAACTTTTAGATTATTTCAATTATTTAAAAAAAGGTTAGATAAAGAAAAACTTACAACAATCTATGAAGTTTTTGAAAAACCAATGGTTGAATTACTTGCCGAAATCGAAATGAATGGTGTTAAGGTGGATAAAGAATATTTAATAAAATTATCAAAAAAATTTTCAGAGAAAATTTCAAAAATTGAAAAAAAAATTTTTTTATTGGCAAAAAATGAATTTAATATAGGTTCACCAAAGCAACTTGGTGAAATTATCTACAACGAGCTTAAGATTGCTAAACTTAAAAAAACCAAAAAAGGAAGTTTAGCAACGAGCGCAAAGATTTTGGAAGATCTTGCTTTTAAAGGACATGAATTTCCAAGATTAGTTCTTGAATGGAGGCAGTTATCAAAACTTAAAAATACCTATTCTGACGCTCTTCAAGATCATATAAATAAAAATACAAATAGGGTACATACTTCTTTTTTATTAGCTGCAACAAATACTGGGCGACTTGCGTCCAGTGATCCTAATTTGCAAAATATACCAATCAAAACTGATGATGGCAGGGAAATAAGAAAAGCATTTATATCTGAAAAAAATAACGTTTTAATATCTGCTGATTATAACCAGGTAGAGATGAGAATTTTAGCTGACTTAGCGGACGTTAAAGAATTAAAAAAGGCATTTGTTAATAATGATGATATTCATAGTATTACAGCAAGCCAAGTTTTTGACGTTTCAATTAATAAAGTTGACCAAAATTTAAGACGTAAAGCTAAAGCAATTAATTTTGGTATAATTTATGGAATAACACAGTACGGTCTTGCAAAACAAATTTCAGTATCAAATAATGAGGCGCTAGAATTTATTAATTCATATTTTAAAAAGTTTCCTGAAATAAAAGATTATATGCAGGCAACAGTTAAGTCCTGCAGAAAAAATGGATATGTTAGTAACATTTTTGGAAGAAGAATTCATCTTCGAGGCATAAATGATAAAAATTTTAGCGTTAGAAGTTTTCAAGAAAGAGCTGCCATTAATGCCCCTATACAAAGTTCGGCTGCTGACATCATAAGATTAGCTATGATTAAATTACATGAACTTTCGAAATCTAAAAAAATAAATGGCGCAAAAATGCTTTTACAAATTCATGACGAATTGGTTTTTGAATGTTTAAAAAGTCAACAAATTGAAGTTGAAAAAGTTATTAAAAAATCTATGGAATCAATCTCAAGCTCTGATTATCATATATTTACAATTCCGCTAGATGTGAACATTAATTCGGGAAATAATTGGGATCAAGCACACTGATGCCTAAATTTTGACAATTTGTTTTAAACTATTATAACTCTATAGGATATTAAGAATGTCAAAAACTATTGCACTTGTCGATGACGACAGAAATATTCTTACTGGAATCAGTATAGCTCTCGAGAGAGAAGGTTTTAAAGTTCAAACATATATTGATGGAGAAAGTGCTTTAAACGGATTAACCAGGAATCCTCCTGACCTAGCTGTCGTTGATATAAAAATGCCTAAAATGGACGGGGAGGAATTGCTTAAAAGAATAAGAAAAAAAATGTCTATACCAATTATTTTTTTAACATCAAAAGATGAAGAGGTAGATGAGTTGTTAGGTTTAAAATTAGGAGCAGATGACTTTATAAAAAAATCAGGAGGTTTTTCAATAAAAGTATTAATTGAAAGAATTCGAGTTCAATTAAGAAAGAAAATGAACCCAAATGATGAGTCAAAAAATTTAATAGTACATGGAAAACTAAAACTTGATCCTAATCAGCTTGAGTGTGAGTGGAATGGGAAGTCACTTCCTGAAAAATTAACTACAACTGAATTTTTAATTGTTAAAGAACTTGCAAAAAGACCTGGGGTAATCAAAGAGAGAGCTCATTTAATGGATATAGCTTATAAAGAAAACACTGATATAGAAGACAGAACGATAGATAGTCATATAAAAAGGATCCGAAAAAAATTTAAGAAAGTTGATGATAAATTTTCATCAATAGAAACACGTTATGGAAGCGGATATAGATGGAATATTAGTTAATGAAGTTAGTTAAAAGTTCATCATCTATTTTAAGAAAATTTTTAATATTTAATTTTTTTGCATTTTTAATTTTAGGCTTGTTTACTTTTTTTTATTTAAAAAGTATTAAACCAAATTTAGTTAAACAACGTACTGAAAAGCATTCGGTTATAATCAATAACACCTCAAATCATATTGAAAGACTTCAATTAGATTTCAAAGCAGAAAGTATTAAAAATTTTTTACTATCAACCAGGTTTTTATTTCAAAACCTTGAAAGAGTTCAATTTTATAATTTAGAAGGATTCTTAGTTGCTGATACTAACGTTTTAGATTTAGATCAGTCTGTTTTTAAAAAGACTGACCAAGTTTTAGAAGATAATCTTTCTAAGAAATCCATGTTAGATACAAGTGAAACTAGTGGAAGTAAATTAAATGAGTATAAAAATAAAACTATAAAAAATTTAATTGCCAACAAAAAAAATAACGAACCATTATTTTTTGAAACAGAGGAAGGAGATAATTTTTATGTAAAAACTCTCGACGAGGTTAAAGTTGACGGAAATAGTATAGGTTTTATTATGGTTACCGAACAAGCAAATGAAATATTAACCGCTGTCGATGAAAGAAAAAATTTTATTTTAAGAACAGTTTTAGCAATAGCTATTGTAATTTTTATTTTTTCAATTTTCTTGAATAGATATATATTAAAACCAATTGCAGGATTGGTGGGGTATACTGAGTCAATTAAGGCTAAAGATGCTTCTATGGGAAAGATTGAAAAATTTTTATATAGAAGTGATGAATTAGGACTTTTATCAAGATCTTTAAACAACATGACACAAGATTTACAGCAAAGAACACAGCGCGCAGAAAATTCATCGGCAGATCTGGCTCACGAAATAAGAAATCCACTTGCCTCCCTAAAAGGAGCATCTGAACTACTTGATAATACTACTGATAAAATAGAAAGATCAAAACTGATTAAAATTCTAAGTCACGATGTTGAAAGAATCGAAAGGCTTATAACAGATTATTCTAAGATGATTAAAGATGAAGCGTCCTTATCTAGAGAGAAAATGAAAGTTTTAGATATTAAAAATCTCGTACAAAATGTAGTTGAGGAATTCAATAATAATTCTACTGTTATAGAAAAAAATATTAAGTTTAAAATTAAAAACAAAAGTCTAAATGGAAAAAATCTTGTGGTATTTGGAATAGAAAATAGACTCGAACAAGTTTTGGCTAATTTATTTGATAATGCAGTTTCATTTAGCCCAAAAAATAGCGAAATTATTATTGATATAGAAAGTAATAAGGAAAAAATAAATGTTAAAATAAAAGATAATGGTCCAGGATTTAGTGAAATTAATACTGAAAAAATTTTTAAAAGATTTTATAGTAATAGACCAGAAAAATTTGGTGAACATTCTGGTTTAGGTTTAAATATTGTTAAAAGTATTGTTGAAATGCATGGGGGGAATGTTAGAGCTATAAATAGATCTGATATGAGAAATGGAGCCGAAATAGAGTTACAATTCCCTAAAAGAGGCTAAATCAACGCCTTGATTGGTCTAAATATTATTGTTAAAAGATTTTGATTATGAGTGAAGATTTTAAAGTCAAAGATATAAAATTAGCTGAATTTGGAAGAAAAGAAATCTCAATAGCGGAGACAGAGATGCCAGGATTAATGGCTCTTCGTAAAGAGTATAAAAGCAAAAAACCTTTAAAAGGAGCAAAAATTTTAGGATGCCTTCACATGACAATTCAAACAGCTGTTTTAATTGAAACTTTGGTTGACCTAGGTGCTGACGTAAGATGGTCTTCTTGCAATATTTTTTCTACACAAGATCATGCAGCAGCAGCTATAGCAAAGGCTGGTATCCCAGTTTATGCATGGAAGGGTGAGACAGAAAAAGAGTACTGGTGGTGTATCAAACAAACTATTGAAGGAAAAAAAGATTGGAAACCTAATATGCTATTAGACGATGGTGGAGATCTTACTGCATTAATGCACAAAGAATATAAAGAATTATTAAAAAACATAAAAGGTGTTTCAGAAGAAACAACCACGGGTGTTTTGGCCTTAAAAAAAATGGAATCAAACAAACAATTAATGATACCAGCTATTAATGTGAATGACTCCGTTACAAAATCAAAATTTGACAACCTTTATGGCTGTAGAGAAAGCTTAGTAGATGGGATTAAACGAGCGACAGACGTAATGATGTCAGGGAAAGTTGCAATAGTTGCTGGATTTGGTGATGTAGGTAAAGGAAGTGCTGCATCTCTGAGACAGGCTGGTGCAAGAGTAATGATAACCGAAACTGATCCGATATGTGCTTTACAAGCTGCGATGGAAGGATACGAAGTAGTTCTAATGGACGAAGCAATTAAAGATGCAGATATTGTAGTAACAGCGACAGGCAATAAAGACATTGTTACCGCTGATCATATGAGAGATATGAAGGATAGAGCAATTTTATGTAACATAGGACATTTTGATAACGAAATTCAGGTCGATGCTTTAAAAAATTATAAGTGGGATGAAATTAAACCTCAGGTCCATGAAATAGAATTCCCAAGTAAAAAAAGAATTATTTTATTAGCAGAAGGCAGGTTAGTAAATTTGGGTTGTGCAACGGGCCACCCTAGCTTTGTTATGAGCGCATCTTTTACCAATCAAGTAATTGCACAAATTGAATTGTGGAATAATGCAAAAAAATACGAAAAAAAAGTATATGTTCTACCAAAACATCTGGATGAAAAAGTTGCAATGCTCCATCTCGGCAAAGTTGGAGCAAAATTGACTAAAATGTCAAAAGAACAAGCAGATTATATTAGCGTTAAACAATCAGGACCTTTTAAACCAGATACTTATCGCTACTAAACAGTAGCCAATGTTAAAATATAACTTATCTCAAATAGATATTATTTCTAAAAAAATTTTGTCTAATTTATCTAATACAGACTGCATTTTTCTTTTTGGAGAACTAGGTAGTGGAAAGACAACTTTCACCAGAAGTTTAATTAACGGACTCCAAAAAAAAAATAAAGTTAGCAAAACAGAAGTTCTTAGCCCAACATTTAATCTGCTCTACGAGTATGAAATAAAATCACTTAAAGTTATGCATTATGATTTGTATAGATTAGATGCTTTAAAAGAGGTAGATCAGCTCGGTATTTTTGAAAATTCTGAAAAAGTAATAACAATAGTTGAATGGCCAGAAAAAATAAAAAAAAATGTTGAGAATAGACTTGAAATCACATTTTATTATGAAAACGATGAAGAAAATAGAAAATTGAAATTTCAAGGTTTCGGAAAATGGAAAAATTTTAAATTAGATGAAATTTAAACTTAAAAAAATTAGAAGCGATGCATCCTTTAGAGAATTTTTTAGATTACACAAAGGAAAGAAAACCTCAATTATTGTAGCAGCTAAAAAAGAACGCTTTAAAAATCTTATAGTTTATTCAGCAATAAATAGATTTTTAAGAAAAAAAGGAATTTACACTCCAAAATTAATTAGCCAGCACTTTAAAGAAGGAATTATGGAAATTGAGGACTTCGGAAACAATACACTCTTGTATCATGTAAAGCGGTCTAAAAATAAATTTAATATTTATAAAAAATGTGTAGATTTAATATTAAAAATTCAGAGAATAAAACCGATAAAAAGAATTAAATTTAATTCAAATAAATATTTTAATTTAAATAATTATAATATGACGAACTTACAAAAAGAATCAAATTTATTTTTTGATTGGTATCTTTCTGGAGTTTTAGGTAAAAAAAAAACTTTAAAATTTAAGAAAATAATAAATACAGAATTAAAAAAACTGTATAAAAAAATTTTTTTCAAAAATCAATTTATTGTTCATCGCGATTTTCACGTATCTAATATTATGCCCACAAAAAAAAAATTAGGTATTATTGATACTCAAGATGCTATTTTAGGTAACCCTATGTACGATCTTGCTTCACTAGTGGATGATGTGAGATTTAAAGTTCCTTTTAAAATAAAAAAAAAAATATTTCAATATTATGTCAAAAGTTGTTCTATTAAAAAAAAAGAAATTGCTTTATTAAAAAATGATTTCGATATCTTATCTATTCAAAGGAATTTAAAAATATTAGGAATCTTTTATAGACTTTACAAAAGAGATAATAAACCACAATATTTAAAATATTTGCCTTACACATGGAAACTAATTGAGTTAAGAATGAAAAATAAAATTTTTAGAAATTTAAAAATAATACTTAAAAAAGTAGTTAATAAAAAAATAAGAAAAAAAAGAAGTTTTAAATGAAAATTAAAAAAGCAATAATTTTAGGGGCCGGTTTTGGAAAAAGAATGCGGCCCATTACAAAAAAAATTCCAAAACCACTTGTAAAAATTAATGGTATAACTTTATTGGAAAATAGTATTAAATTTTTAGCCTCTTTAGGTGTTAAACATATTATAGTTAATGCTCATTATCTTCATAAAGAGATAATTAATTTTGTGAAGGGAAAAAGATTTTATTCTAAAGTTAATGTAATTGTAGAAAAAAGAAAAATATTAGATACAGGTGGAGGAATTTTAAATGCATCTAGGAAATTTAAAAAACAAATATTTTTTGTTTTAAACCCGGATACTCTTTGGAGAATAGGATATAAAAAAGAATTTAGAAAACTTGAGAAAGTCTATAAAAAAAATAAAAAGCCAACGATGCTTTTAGTTTCAAAAAGTAAAAGTTATGACCGATCATTTAAAGGTGATTTTAACTTAAATTCTAAAAATGAAATTTTAAGGCAAAAAAATAACAAGTTTATTTACACTGGAGCTCAAATTATTAATAGATCGATTTTTAAAAAAAGAAAAATTAAACCTTTTTCGATGAATAAAGTTTGGGACGATTTGATCAAGGACAAAGAGCTTATTGGTGTTGCAAGCAAACAAAAATTTTTTCATATAAATAATTATAAAATATATAAAAAACTAAACAAAAAAATTATTCGTTAGATATTATTTTGGTTTCTCTAGATTTATCTAAATAATTTGCGCTCACGAGTTTGCCTGAATTATCAAAGTGGATTACCAATGGATTTCCTGTTGGTATTTCAAGTAAATTAATACTTCGATCAGATATGTTAAAAATTTTTTTACCTAAAGCCCTAATCGTATTTCCATGAGCCGATAGAATAATATTTTTATTTTCAGTGAGATATTTTTTTATATTTTTTTCAAAATAAGGAACAACACGTTCATACGTATTCTTCAAGGATTCACTGTTAGGTATATTTTTTAAACCTTTGTACAAAGGATCATTATGCGAACTGTATTTTGAATCTTTATCAAGGTTTGGTGGAGGAATATCCCATGATCTTCTATATTTTTTAAACTGTTCCTCACCTAGTTTTTTTTTAGTTTCAGCTTTATTTAAACTTGTTAAAGCACCATAATGTCTTTCATTAAGCTCCCACGCTTTTGTGTATTTTTCACTTTTTCCTATAACCTTTAACACTATCTCCAAAGTATTTATTGCCCGCTTAAGATATGACGTGAAACACATATCAAAATCTATATTTAATTCTTTTAACAATTTTCCAGATTTTTCAGCTTCTTGCACTCCTTTTTCTGATAGATCAACATCAACCCAACCTGTGAAACGATTCTCAGCATTCCAGGTGCTTTGTCCATGTCTAATTGCTATGAGTTTACCCATTGAATATTA
>MDTB01011816.1_pt1 | contig 10518 bp, 8 predicted proteins | sample 811161 | NCBI WGS metagenome assembly MDTB01 (sample SAMN05326650, study PRJNA326480) | marine metagenome | isolation source: seawater | place: Mediterranean Sea | collected 2009
ATTTTATCTGTTTTACTAATTTGAAGTTCATTTATTATATTATCAATAAAAAATTGAGCATCATCATAATTTCTATCATCATATAAAATATGATAATACTTAGTATTAAACCAGGTCTTAAACCAATCTTTTCTATAGTGCATGAAGCAAATTTAAATTAATTTTGATGTATGAGTGTTGTCAAACAGAATGATTTTAAAATGGTTGCCAAAACTTTTTTTGGCCTTGAAGATATACTTGAAAATGAATTGTTGTCTCTTGGTGCAAAATCTGTAAAAAAAGGTATAAGAAGTGTTAGTTTCTGTGGTGATAAAGGTTTTATGTACAAAGCTAATCTTAACTTAAGAACTGCATTATTTATTTACAAGACAATAAAAACATCTACTATGAAAGTTGATTCTGATATATATTCTGTTATGAAAAATATTTCATGGCAAAAATACATGAATGTTGAACAGTCTTTTTCTATTAAAACAACTGTTAGTCTAAATAGATCACATAATTCTATGTATTTCGCGCAAAAAGCAAAAGATGGACTTGTGGATAAGTTCAGAGATTTGTTTGGTAAAAGACCTAATGTTGATAAAAAATTTCCTGATATACATATTCATTTATACATAAACGAAAAATCTGTTGAAGTTTCTTTAAATAGCTCAGGAAATTCCCTACACCAAAGAGGATACCGATCAAGAACAAATATTGCTCCTATTAACGAAGTTCTAGCTGCTGGACTAATATTATTGTCTCAATGGGATAAAAAGACTGACTTTTTTGACCCCATGTGTGGTAGTGCTACTTTGTTAATTGAAGCTGCAATGATAGCATGTTCAATACCTCCATCATTAAATAGAAAAATATTTGCATTTCAAAAATGGATTGATTGGGATAACGATTTATATACTAAGATTGAAGACTCTCTGGTAAAAAGAATTAAAGATTTAAAAGTTAGTATAACTGGAATGGAAAAATCTCCATCTGCAATTATTAAAGCCAAACAAAATATAAAAAATGCAAATCTTGAGGATTTTATTGTGTTGAAAAAATTTGATTTCTTTAAATCATCTAAAATAAATTTAAAAAAACCATTACAAATAGTCTTTAACCCACCATACGGTGAAAGATTGCCAGTTGATGTTGAATCCTTTTATTCTAGTTTAGGAAATACTTTAAAAAAAAATTATCCAAATTCCAACGCATGGTTTTTAACCTCAAATTTACAGGGAATAAAATTTATTGGTTTACGACCTTCAAGAAAGATTAAACTTTTTAATGGTAAGTTAGAAAGTAGGCTTCTGAATTATAAACTATATAAAGGGTCTAAAAAGCAAAAAAAACAATAAATTATTTTTTGTAAAGTGGCAATCTATATGAAATAGTATAATTTATACCAGATCCATATCTATTGTTGGTTAATACTTTATTAAATCCAGGAATAAAAAGATTTTCGAAGTTAGTTGGGTCTTTATCAGAAATTAAATAATGAACTTGAAGGGATATACCCATATAAAAATTATTTATAATTTCTGTTTTGACGCCAAATTGTAGTTCAGCCCAGTTCGCATTTAAATTATTATGTTCAATATAATCATTTAGGGTTAGCCTGTTATCTTCATTCCAATAATTGTTATAATCTAAAACATTATAGCTAAATAATCTCTTTTTATGTTGACTTCTTCCAAATCTAAAACCAACAATAATTTGATTATCCATTCCAGTCCAATTTTTGTAAACATTATAATCTACGCCAAATTTAATATAGGTTCCTTTAGAATTATATTTTAAAGCATCAAGATCAATGTGTTTATTTTCGTTGCCAATTTCAGAAGCGATGTATAAATTTTTTGTAAACCTATAATCACCAACAAATTCAACACCCTTGTAATTATCTTCAATAAGCATTCTGATTTGTTTTGAAATATCAATTCCTACTCTAAATCCATATTTATATTTATTAATTGTATCGTTTTTGACTTCATTTTGGCAAAAAAGATTACAAGAAAATAAAATAATTAAATATCTAATGTAATATTTTAATATTTGCATTGTTATTGCTTGATAATGTGTTATTTAGTATAAAAATATTTTTAATCCAATTATTGCTATTTGATACATTTAATTCTTCGAAAATTGTTTTAAAACCACAAGCTCTATTAATAAAAATATCTTTCGGTGTATAAAAAATAGTTAATTCATCAACTATCATATTATTATCATTGTTTAGAATAAATCTATAATTTGTTGATGATGAAAACTTTCTTAAGGGTAGAGTTATGCTGTCGCTTGCTGTAAAAAATAAAGACTCAAAATCATTTTGATTAATAGATCCTACTACATTTAGATTTTGAATTTCCTTTCTATCATCTGGGTTATCAATGTCATGAAATATAATTATCAGTTCAGACGTTCCAGTACTTCCCTCAATACAAATATCGTCTGGCTCGCATCCAATAATTAATATCAACACTAATAATAAATATTTTTTAGCAATCATTTATTTGTCAAAAGTACAATATTTTCAACGTGTGATGTTTGTGGAAACATGTCAATTGCTTGACTTAAAGTCACTTCATATTCACTACATAAGATTTCTAAATCGCGTGCTTGAGTTGATGGATTACAGCTTATATACAGTATTTTTTCAGATTTAATTTCAAGTAATACTTTAATTATTTTTTTTGTCAATCCTTGTCTAGGAGGATCAAGAATTATTGCATTTGGTTTTCCATATTTTCTTAGCAAATCCATTTTTGATATGTTATTTATGTCTTCTTTTTCAAAATAAATATTTTTTAATCCATTTATTTTTGATGATTCAATTGCTAGTTGTATTGCTTCATCAATTATTTCAATACCTACTACTATTTTGCAATATTGTGCAACATATTGTGATATTGTTCCTAGTCCACAATATAAATCATACACAATATCAGTTTTCTTTATTTTAAGTATTTCTAGTGATTTATTGTACAAAACACTAGTTTGATATAAGTTAGTCTGAAAAAATGATTTTGGTGATATCTTAAAGGATAATTTGCCAATCTCTTCCTTTATATAATATTCCCCATGATATTTAAATATACTTAGGTCATATATACTATCATTTTCTTTGTTATTTATTACATAAAGAAGTGAACTAATATTTTTAAATCTAGTTCTAACAAAATTTAACAACATTTCAATCTTTTGTTTGTCGAAATAATAAAAATGAAATATTAACATCATTTCACCTAAAGATGTTGTTCTGAACGTCAATGTTCTTAAAAAACCTTCTTTTTTACTATGATTAAAAAAAACATAATTATTATCAATGCAATATTTTTTTATTTCATTTCTAATTTCATTGACGTAATACTTCTGTAAGTGACAATAATTAATATCCACTATTTTATCCCACATTCCTGAAATGTGAAACCCAATGGCATCCCTGTTTTTAATTTTCTTTTTGGAACTGATTTCTTTTTCAGTAAGCCATTTCTTTGATGAAAAACTAAATTCCATTTTATTTCTAAATCCATAATGTTCTTTACATTCTACAATTGGAAGATACTTTTTGATTTGAATATTGCCAATTTTCTTAAAAATTTGTTTTATTTCAATGTCTTTATGATGTAATTGCGCATTATAATTCATATTTTGCCATTTGCACCCTCCACAAATACCAAAATGCTCGCATTTTGGAGTAACTCTATTTTTGCTTAAAAATTTAAATCTTAATATTTTTCCGTGTAGTTTATTTTTCTTCTTTTTGAATACTTCCAAATCAACTATGTCACCTGGTATACAATTTTTTACAAAAATCACTGTACCTTCATTTGTCCTTGCTACACCGGCACCGGAACTTGTAATACTTTTAATAACAGCATCACTTAATAAAAAGGTTTTAAACTTTGATGACATTTAACAAAATTAAAAATCTTTAACGCTCATTTTTTTTTTTATTAACAATAATTTAATTTTACAAGCCCTAAAAACATGCTATGAAATTATTTAATACTACCATTTTCTTAATATCATTTTTAATTTCTCCAGTTTTTCTTTTGTCTCAGGAAAAATTATCTGATAAATCTATTGATTCTGCAATTAATAGTTTAACATTTAGAAGTATTGGACCTGCATATATGTCAGGAAGAATTGCCGATATTGCAATTGATTCCTCAAATGAAAATATATGGTACGTCGCAGTCGGTTCTGGTGGTTTATGGAAAACTACTAATGCAGGTACAACTTGGAACTGTATCACTGAGAAACAACCTTTTTATTCAACTGGATCAGTAACACTTGACCCATCTAATTCACAAATTGTTTGGCTTGGTACAGGTGAAAATGTTGGAGGTAGACATGTAGGTATAGGCCATGGAATATACTACAGCTCAAATGGTGGAAAAAATTGGATTTCTAAAGGACTTGAGAAATCTGAGCACATATCAAAAGTTATTGTACACCCTACCAATTCTGATATAATTTGGGTAGCTGCGCAAGGTCCACTTTGGAGCTCGGGTGGTGAAAGAGGACTTTACAAATCAATCGATGGTGGAAAAACATGGAAGCAAAAAATTTTAGGTTTAAATGAGTGGACCGGAGTCACTGATATTCTCATTGACCCAAGAAATCCAAATATATTGTATGCAGCTAGTTGGCAAAGACATCGCAACGTTGCTGCATATATTGGTGGTGGTCCAGGAACAGCTATATACAAGTCTTTAGACGGTGGTGAAACATGGAAAAAATTGAAGTCGGGTCTTCCATCTGGGAATGTTGGCAAAATTGGACTAGCCATTTCACCAATAAATCCAGATGTTATTTATGCTGCTATTGAACTGGAGAGAAGAAAGGGTGGTATTTACAGATCTGAAAATCTTGGAGAAAGTTGGACTAAAATGTCTAATACTGTTTCTGGTGGTACAGGTCCACACTATTATCAAGAGCTAATACCATCTCCTCATGTGTTTGATAAAATATTTCTCATGAATAACTATGTTTTAATTTCTGAAGATGGTGGGAAAACTTTTTATCAAATGAATGAATCACAAAAACATGTTGATAGCCATGCATTGGTTTTTAAACAAGATGACCCAAATTACCTTCTATTTGGTACTGATGGCGGATTATATGAATCTTTTGACGACACAAAAAGCTGGAAATATGTTAGTAATCTTCCAGTTACACAATTTTATAAACTAGCAATCGATGACAGTTATCCTTTTTATAATGTATATGGAGGAACCCAAGACAACAACACACAGGGAGGACCTTCTGGCACATTTAAATCGGATGGTATATCAAATTCTGATTGGTACGTTGTATTGGGGGGTGATGGCCATCAACCTGCCACAGAACCCGGAAATCCCAACATAATATATTCACAATCACAAGAAGGTAATATCTATAGAATAGATAAAACAAACATGGAAACTACATATATTAAACCTCAAAATTCTTTAGGTGAAGATTATGAAAGGTTTAATTGGGATTCACCTATACTTGTTAGTAGCCATGATCCAAAAAGATTATATTTTGGATCACAAAGACTCTGGCGTTCAGAAAACCGTGGTGATTCTTGGGAAGCTATATCAAAAGATCTAACGAAAAATGAAGAAAGGCTTAGTCTTCCAATTATGGGCAGAAAACAGAGCTGGGACAATGCATGGGATGTATATGCCATGTCAACTTACAACACAATTACTTCTGTTTCAGAGTCTTCTGTTGATGATGATATAATATTTATTGGAACTGATGATGGACTGATTCAATCAACATTTGATGGAGGTAGTAATTGGATAAAAACTCCTGTTTCAAAGTTGCCAGGTGTTCCTGAAACATCTTTTGTAAATGATATCAAAACAGATTTATTCGACAAAAAGGTTGCTTATGTTGCTTTAGATAATCACAAGTTTGGAGATTATAGCCCATATTTGTATAAAACAACCAACGGAGGAAAATCATGGAAATCAATTTCAAATGGTATTCCTGATGGAACTTTAATTTGGAGGATAGTCCAAGATTTTGTTAATCCATTATTAATATTTGCAGGTACTGAGTATGGAGTATATGTTTCACTAAATGGAGGGAATAAATGGCATAAATTAAGCAATGGGATGCCTACAATTCCCGTCAGAGATTTAGCTATTCAAAAAAGAGAGAGTGATTTAGTGGCTGCTACATTTGGAAGGGGATTTTATATTCTTGATAATTATAGTCCACTACGCGAGATTTCGGAAGAATTATTAGAAAATGATTTCCATATTTTTGAAATCGAAGACGCATTACAGTATTCTTTTACGTATGGTGGCACAAGAAGTCAAGGAAATACATACTTTACATCTAAAAATCCACCGTATGGGGCAACAATAACATATTATAACAAATCCAGTTTATCAACCTTAAAATCTGAAAGGAAGAGGAAGGAATCTAAATTAAATAAAGAAAATAAAGACGTACCATTTCCTGGTTGGGATTATTTGGATAAAGAAGAGAGCGAAGAATCACCTAAACTATTTTTTGAGATTTCAGATTCTAATGGTAAAGTTGTATCACGTGTAAGTGGTAAAAATTCTAAGGGAATAAATAGAGTTTCATGGGGATTAACTTCCCCATCTGCTACAACTATTGATGCCGATTACTCTCGCTCAAGAGTTTATTTTCGTTCATATCGTGTAGAGCCAGGAGATTATTATGTTCAAGCTTTCAATGAAAAAAATGGAATTATTTCAGCATTATCAGATAAAAAATCTTTTAATGTTGAAAGAATAAGGGAGGGATCGCTGAAAAATCCTATATCTCAAGATAAAATCAATGAGTATACGGAAAATCTGTTAAAATTATATGTCGAATATTCTGTTAACAGAAAAAAATTAGAAAATTCAAAGGATAAGATTGGTACTTTATCAAAGGTCTCTAGTTATTTTAAAGAAAATAAACAGGAGCTTTCTGAGGAAATATTTGGTATTCGGGAAAGGATAAGGTTATTAGAAATTAGTTTAGATGGATATGAAACCAAAGATGAAATTGATGAAAAAGATAACTTATCTTTAAGCTCTCGTCTTTCTGTTGCATCTAGAGGTCTTTCTAATAGTTATGGTCCAACTAAAATGCATATTCAAAGCTTTAAACAAGCTAAAAAACTACTTGAAAATGTGATACCAGATATTATTGAAATAGAAATTGCTGTAGATAAATTAGTTATGAAGGCTGAAAATTCTGGTTCTCCAAAAATTTTAGATTAAAACGAAACCATCAATTTTAAATAATTGATGGTTTTATTTTATTAGTTTAACCACTTCAATCTCGAAAATAAGAGAGGACTTTGGTGGTATTGCAGAATTACCTTGATCTCCGTACGCTAAATAATAGGGTAGGTAAAGGATTGCTTTTTCACCTTCTCTAAGTAAAGACAAACCTTCTTTGAATCCTGGAATTAAAGATACTTCGGGATCAATTCTTGCCTCAATTGGGCTGTATCCACCACCATCTTTTCTTCTTTGATCGAAAATATTATTACTCTGTGCTATGCTCTCAACTGAAGTATCAAGTAATTTTCCATCCTCAAAATAGACGCTGTAATTTGTAAGTGCCGTAATTCCATTTGTAATTTTTTCACCATCGGTTTTCTTTAAAATATAATACTTTAGTCCCGAATCAGTTTTAGAATATTTATCTTCTAATTCTATAAATTCCTCTTTTTTTAGTTCATGAATTTTAATTAGACTTTTCTCCAGTTCTTCTTTTCTTATTTTGATGCCCAAGAAATAATCATTAAAAATATCCTTTGCATTAAATTTTTTAGCATCGCTACCCACTTTTACAATATCCAAAGAAACTATCTTATCATCTTGTTCAATTTCATCAACAACATCTTGTCCATTTATAACTTTTCCAAAAACACTGTGTTTTCCATCAAGCCATGGTGTTTCCTTATGGGTTATAAAAAACTGACTTCCATTAGTATTTGGTCCAGAATTGGCCATTGATAATATTCCAGGGCCGTCGTGTTTTAAATCTTTATCAAATTCATCTTCAAAAGAATAACCAGGATTTCCAGTACCTGTTCCTAGAGGATCTCCAGTTTGAATCATAAAATCACTAATAACTCTGTGAAAAATAATACCGTCATAGAAGGGTTTATTTTTGTAATCAGAACTAACTTGGGTATTATTACCTTCTGCAAGTGAAACAAAATTTGCAACAGTAATTGGTGTTTTATCATAGGTTAATTTTAGAAGAATTTCTCCTTTATTTGTTTTTAATTTGGCATAGATTCCATTGTCTAAACCGTTTTTTGATGTAGAACAGTTTGAGGTCATAATTATAATTAATATGCTAATAAATATTTTTTTCATTTTTAATTTTTGGACTGAAATCTACGAATTTAATAATTAGCTGTTTTTTAAAAAACTTTCTAAATGCTTATTAACTAATTCAATGGTTTTTTTTAGGCTATTCTTTGATATTCCACCAGCAGCATTTTTATGCCCCCCCCCATTAAAATATTTTTTAGCAAAATCATTAACAGTAATATTACCTTTACTTCTAAATGACATTTTTATTTGACTTTCCTTTTTTTCCTCAATTAGTATGATAGAAAGTTCAATATTTTTTATAGATAACCCAAAATTAACAAAACCTTCATAATCTCCTTTTTTATAATTGCATTTTTCTAATTCTTTTTGGTTTAAGGTGGTTATACAGGTTTTAAGTTTTTGATTAATGATAATATTTTTTAAAGCTATTCCAAGTAATTTTAATCTTTCAGGACCATTTTGGTCTTTTATTTTATTTTGAATAAAGTCACTTTTAGCTCCTTTTTCCAATAGTTTAGATACAATTATATGTGTTCTTGGAGTTACACTTGAAAATCTGAATGAACCGGTATCTGTAAATATTCCAGTATACAAACATGAAGAAATATCTTCATCTAATTTTTCAACTTGATTTATTCCTTCGATAATTTCATAAACTATTTCACAGGTTGAACTGATATTTGGAAATGATAGCATTAAATCGGCATAATTTTCTGGATCTTGGTGATGGTCGATCATAATTATTTTTCCAACTGCACCAGAAATCTTTTTTTCCATAATATCAATTCTTTTTAGTGAATTGAAATCTAGAGTAAAAATTAAATCTGCACTATCAATAAAATCATCACATATGGATTTTTTATTTTCATAAATCATTACATCATCACTTCCAGGCAACCAATGCAAAAAACCTGCGTATTCATTTGGAGAAACAACAACCGATTTTTTATGCAGTTTTTTAAGTATTTGATTAAGAGCCAAACAACTACCTATCGCATCTCCGTCTGGATTTTTATGTGGAATCAAAATTATATTTTGTGATTCTTTTATAAGACGTTGTAATTTATCAAGTTTCTCTCTTTCCATTATTCAAAGATAGCTATTGTTCTCTTTTATGACCTTTTCGTAAATTTGTTTATAAACTTAAAAGTGAAAATTTCTTTTTTCAAGCAGAGAAAAAGTAGAAGATTTAATTACACTCCTAGATATTTCAGAGGAAAAGACGAATTAAATAAATATGATTTTGGTTCCTTAATCGAAAAGTCAAGGGATACATCAAATATTAATGATTTTGGAACACATTGGAGTGAGGTAAGAAAATTGAGTAGAAACAGAAAAAACTCAGGCATTTCATATAGAATTGTAATTATTTTTTTGATTTTGTTGCTTTTTACTTTTGGTTTGCTTGGGTTTGATTTATCAATATTTAAATAATAATGGGTGATATTATTAGTTTACTTCCTGAACACGTAGCAAATCAAATTGCCGCAGGGGAGGTTGTTCAAAGACCTTCATCTGTAGTTAAAGAGTTATTAGAAAATTCAATTGATGCAAATTCTAGAAATATCATTGTTAATATTCAAGATGCTGGAAAGTCATTAATTCAAATTCTAGATAACGGCATAGGAATGACTAGAAAGGATGCTAAGCTATGTTTTGAAAGACACGCTACCTCTAAAATCAAAAATGCTAATGATTTATTTAAAATTAAGACTAAAGGTTTTAGAGGTGAGGCTTTAGCGAGTATTTCTGCTGTTTCTCAAGTTGAATTAATTACAAAAACTAAAAATGATGAACTTGGATATAAAATAAATATTCAGGCTTCCAAAATCAGTAATACAGCTGAAGTAACATCATCTCTAGGTACATCTGTTGTTGTAAAAAATCTTTTTTTTAACATACCAGCAAGAAGAAATTTTTTAAAATCTAACCATGTTGAATTTCGACATATTATTGATGAGTTTCATAGAGTTGCTTTAATACACAATCAGATACATTTTGAGTTAAATCACAATAATACCGAAATTTTTCATTTGAAAGCTAGTTCACGGCGACAACGAATTGTAGATATCTTTGGAAAAAAATTTGACGAAAGATTAGTTCCTGTTAATGAAGAAACCGAAATCCTAAAAATTAATGGTTTCGTTCAAAAGCCAGAATTTGCAAAAAAATCCAAACATCAGCAATTTTTTTTTGTAAACGATAGGTATATAAAAAGTCC
>MDTB01075641.1_pt1 | contig 10518 bp, 11 predicted proteins | sample 811161 | NCBI WGS metagenome assembly MDTB01 (sample SAMN05326650, study PRJNA326480) | marine metagenome | isolation source: seawater | place: Mediterranean Sea | collected 2009
TTTATTAGATAATGTTGTATATTTATTAAAACAATAATTTCAATGAATAAATTAATATTTCGTAAATTTTCACTAGATATAGTTAATTTTTTTTTAATTGCCTCTTTTAGTATTACTTTTATTGTATGGATAATACAGGCTGTAAACTTTCTAGATTTGGTATCAGATGACGGACATAGTTTAAGTGTTTATTTTTATTATGTTTCATTAACTTTGCCAAAAATATTCAGCAAAACTATAGTTTTTGTATTTTTTATTTCTATTTTCTATGTAATTAATAAATACAATAATACAAATGAATTAATTGTTTTTTGGAATAATGGCATTAAAAAAATCGAATTTATAAATTTTATTTTTAAATTTTCACTTTTATTTTTAATTTTACAGTTAATTTTAAATTTATTTGTTGTTCCAAAATCTCAGAGTCTTGGCAGAAATTTTATAAAAGAGTCAAATATAGACTTTTTACCAAATTTAATTTCAGAAAAAAAATTTATAAATGTAGTTAAAAATTTAACTATATTTGTTGAAAAGTATCATAAAGATGGAAAGCTTGAAAAAATTTATATTAATGAAAAGATAGATCCTGATAAATCAAAAATTATTGTTTCAGAAAGTGGCAGAATAATTAGGATTAATAAGAAATATTTTCTAAGACTTTTTAATGGTGGAATTACTAATATAAATAAAGGTAATACCTATACTCTTAAGTTTTCTGAAACTGATTATGACCTATCAGAATTTTCTACAAAAACAGTTACGGACTCAAAGATTCAAGAATTAGACTCAATAACAATGTTCATGTGTATTAAAAATATTTTTTTAACCAAGAAATTAAATAAAGATGAAATAATTAAGAAGCCAGAAAATGAAACTTGTCATTTAAGGACGGTAAAATCTATAGGTGAAGAACTCTACAAAAGATTTATATTACCATTTTATACTCTTATAATTTCTCTTGTAGGTGCAAGTCTTGTCATTGAACCAAAATCTAGATACCTAACAAAATTTCATAAACTTAATATATTCTTAATAGGAATTGGAATCATTATTTTATCACAATTGAGTCTAAAATTTTTCTTAGACTCCATTAATTTAACTTATCTGATATTGCTTATGCCTTTTATTTTTATTCTAATTTTTTATTTTTTTTTATTACTTTTTACCAAATTTAGATTAAATTTTTTATGATGCTTAAACAATATGAAAATTACTTAACAAAACTTTTTTTGAAGAATATTTTAATAATTCTAATAGTATTTATTTTTTTAAGTTTTTTTTTAAATATCTTTGAAGAAATAAAGTATTTTGAGAATAAAGAAAATGAAATTTATTATCCAATTGTATTGACTATTTTAAATATACCATCGATAATTTTTGAAATTCTTCCTTTTATTTTTTTGTTAGGTGTTATGTTTTTTTTTATAAGTCTTTATGAAAATGAAGAAATAGAATTACTTAGATCTAATGGGATTAATAACTTAAAAATAACAATGATAATTTCAATAGTCTCATTGGTAACTGGAATATTGCTTATCGTCATTTATTACTCATTTTCAGCTAATCTTAAAAGTCTTTATTTAAATATAAAATACAAATATTCGAATACAGGTGATCATTTAGCTGTTGTAAATGAAGATGGTTTATGGATGAAGGAAATAAGTGAAAATGGAAATAGAATATTTATTATAAATGCCAGAAATTATAGGGTTGATAATTTACAAAATTTAAAAATAACTGAATTGGATAACAATTATAAACTAATAAATACGATTGTATCTGAAAATGCAGATATTACTGAAAAAAAATGGATTCTGACGAATGTAAAAATTTTTTCCGAAGATAAAAAAACTCAAAATTTAAATATCTACCAATATGCATCTTCATTTGATGGTGAAATTATTTCGAATTTATATTCAAACTTAAATTCATTAAATATTCTTCAACTTATTGAATTGAAAGAAAACTATAAATCCATAGGATATTCTGCTACTGATGTTAAATTACATCTAAATAAAATTTATAGTACGCCATTTTATCTTACCTTGACTACAATAATTGGAGCATTACTTATGTTTAAATTAAGTTTTATAAAGTCAAGATTTTTTTTGATAGTTATTGGTGTATTGGTTTCTGTCATTTTTTATTATATTAATTATTTCTCAATTTTATTTGGAAAAAATGAAACATTGCCAGTTGAAGCATCTATATGGTTACCACAAATACTTATTTTTCTTATTTGCGCATTAGGGTTAACAAGATTAAATGAAAATTAAATCTTATATATACTATATATTGTTTGTTTTAGCATTTTCTAACTCAAGTTTAAAAGGCGAAACAATATTTTTTGACTCTAAAAACATTAAGGTTGAAGAAAGTGGAAATATGGTGTTTGCAACGAAAGGTAAGGCAAAGATACCTTCGAGTAATCTAATAATTGAAGGTGAAAAATTTATATATGACAAAAAAAATTCTGAATTAATAATTATTGATGATGTAAAATATTATGATGTCGAAAATAATATTTATATTGAAAGTCAAAAAATTATTTATAATGAGATTGAAAACAAAATCCTTTCAAAAAGTGAGACATACATTCTGAGTGAAGAAATTTATGAAATTAACTCGTTTGATGTTTTATATGATAGAAATACCAAAAAAATATTAAGTAAAGAATTTACAACTGTTAACGATAATGATGATAATAAATTTTTGTTCAATAGTGGGTTAGTTTTAGATTTAATTAAAAAAATAGTATCGTCGAATGAAGTAATTGTTACAGATAAAAATAATAATAACTATTTTTTTGAAAATTCTAAAATTAATCTTACAATGAATGAAATTGTTGGCAAAGAGGTTAAAATAGAATTTGAAAATTCTTTTTTTGGTAACGAGGATAATGATCCTATTTTAAAAGGAAAAAGTATAACTTCAAATAACGAAAGCTCTAAAATTTATAAGTCAGTTTTCAGTACTTGTAATAAAGAAAGTAAAAATTGTAGAGGCTGGGAGCTTGAAAGCCAAGTATTTAATCATGACAAAATTAAGAAATTATTTCAATATGAAAAATCATGGCTTAAAGTTTTCGGTAAAAAAGTTTTTTATATCCCTTATTTCAATCACCCGGACCCATCTGTAAAAAGAAAATCTGGTTTTTTAACTCCTTTTTACAAAGGTTCAGATAATTTAGGAGCATCAGTCAGCGTTCCTTATTTTTATAATTTGTCAAATTCTAAGGATTTAACTTTTAAACCAAGATTTTACATAGATAATGATTTTATTTTACACACTGAATACAGAGAAGCTTTTGAAAATTCAAATTTAATTGCTGATTTTAGTTTTAATAATGATGAAAGTAATACGAATACTCATCTATTTGCTGAATTAAATGGTAATATTGATGAAAAAACTAAATATGAAATTAATATTCAGAATGTCAGCAATGATAACTATTTAAAAATTCATGACATAAAAGATTACACAAAAATAATTGAGAGCGATAGTTATCTTAAATCTTACATAGAATTTGATAGAGACATTAATGAAGATACTAATTTAAAAAACTCTTTTATAGTTTATGAGGATTTATCAAAAGCAGATAGTGACAAATATCAATTTGTATTTCCAAATTTTAATTTTTCAAAAGTGATAGATGTTGATGAGGATTATAACGGTATATTTAATTTCTCGTCATCTGGATTTCAAAAATTTTATGACACAAATAAGCATGAAGTATTAATAAATAATGATTTTAATTTTAATTCACTCGATTTTATATCATCAGATGGGTTAGTAACTGATTACAATTTTTTGTTGAAAAATTATAATACTTATTCAAAAAATTCCTCAATATATGAGAATAAAAATGACCATGAGATATTTGGAACATTTTTAGTAAGGTCAGAATTTCCAATGAAGAAAAATTTTAATGATAGTACTAATTTTATAAAGCCAATAGCTCAGTTTAGATTTAGCCCTTCAAATGGAAAGAATATTTCTGATACGGGAGGAAAGATACATTATGATAATATTTTTTCTTCTAATAGAATAGGAAGATCTGATATGGTTGAACGAGGAAAATCTCTGACATTGGGAATTGAATACGAAAAACAAAATTTTAAGAATGATAAAATGATTGGCATCAATTTAGGAAATATTTTTAAAGATAAAAAAGATTTAAGTTTGCCAAAAAAATCTAAATTGGGTCAGACCAGGTCTGATATTGTTGGAGATATATATTACAAAATTGATAACAAAATTGAATTTAATTATAATTTTTCATATGATAGAGATTTAAACTTTTCAAATTATGACTCAATAACAGCAAAGTTTGGTGGAAATAATTTTGTTACAACCTTTGATTATATTACTGAAAACCATGACTTTGGCAATACAGAGACTATAAAAAATAATACAATTTTTAAGATGAATGACGAGAACTCTGTTCAGTTTAATACGACAAAAGATTTAAAGGACGACTTTACACAATTTTACAAATTGTCCTATGAATATGAGACAGATTGTTTATTAGCCTCATTTCAATATCAAAAAAAATTCTTTAGAGATGGAAGTCTTGTACCAGATGAAAGCTTATATTTCCTAATAAGATTTATTCCTTTTGCTGAATTGAGAGGTTCAGCGAACACAATATTTGAAATGAAAAAAGATGAGTAAATTAAAAATATTAATATTACTAATTATTTTACTTAACTTTAATAAATATTCAAACGCAAATCTGATTGATATTAAAGTCAAAGTTCAAGATGAAATCATTACTAATTTAGATATACAAAATGAAAAAAGATATTTATTTTTTTTGAATCCTAAATTAAAAGAATTAAAAACATCAAGATCAAATAGTATAGCTAAAGAATCACTAATCACAGAAACAATTAAAAGAAAGGAAATTGAAAAATTTTATGATTTTAATAAAAAAATAATTTAATAAATACTATTGAAAAAAATTTACTTTTAAAAAAAAATATTAAAAACAGAGATGAACTGAAAGAAATTTTAGAAAATAAAAAGATAAATTATGAAGATGTAAAAAAAAAATTACTTATCGAAACACTGTGGAACAAACTTGTTTATGAAAAATATGTAAAAAATGTAATTATTAATAAGGAAGATTTAAGGAAAAAAATATTATTACAATTTAATAATAAACAAAAGAAGTTTGATTATAATTTGTCAGAAATTGTCATAAGTGAAAACATAAATAAAAATTTTAAAAAAAAATTTTCAATTATAAATAAAAGTTTAAAAGAAATTGGGTTTGAAAATACAGCAAATATTCATAGTATTTCAAATACTGCGAATAATGGAGGTTTAATAGGCTGGGTAAATGAATTACAGATTTCTACTCAAATAAATTCACAGATTAAAAATTTAAAGATTAATGAAATAAGTAAACCAATAAAGATTGCTAATGGTTATATCTTGATAAAAGTTAATGATAAAAAAGAAGTTAAAAATAGTATTAATATAAATGATCAGCTAGAAAAAGTGATCATTAGAGAAACAAATAGACAGCTTAATAGTTTTTCAATGATATTTTATAAAAGATTAAAAAAAAACATAGAAATATATGAGTACTAAAATTATCCTGATTGTACTCGGAGAGCCCTACTCAACATTTACAGAGATACTGATGAAATATTTCAATTCTGATAACTTTAAAAAGGATAAAAAAAAAAATTATTTTGATTGGAAGCTACAAATTATTTAAAAATCAAATGAAAATTTTAAAATTCAGAATAAAAATTAAACTTATTAAAGATTTGAATAGTTCTAAACATGAACTAGTAAATATGATTAACGTAGATTATAAATTTAAAACAATTTTTGCTAAAATTTCAAATCATTCAAACAGATATATTGAAAAATGTTTTAATTTAAGTTTAAAGCTAATTAAAGAACATAAAATACATGCGTTAATAAATGGCCCAGTATCAAAAAAACATTTTTTAAAAAAAAAATTTCCAGGAATTACAGAGTACATAGCTAAAAAAACAAACTCTAAACAACCAGTGATGTTAATATATAATAAAGATTTAGCAGTTTCTCCTTTGACAACTCATGTACCAATTAAAAAAGTTGCTAGCTTTATTAAAAAAAAGGAAATCATAAATAACATAATAAAAATTGATAATTTTTATAAATCGAGACTTCAAAAAATTCCCAATATTGCAGTACTTGGACTAAACCCTCATTGTGAAACTAACCATAAGATAAGCGAGGAAAAAAGAGAGATCATACCTGCAATAAATTTTTTAAAAAAAAAAAATTTTTTAGTAACTGGACCAATTCCTGCTGATACGTTTTTTTTAGAGAAAAATATTAAAAAGTATGATGTCGTGATTGGCATGTATCACGATCAAGTACTTTCACCTATTAAAACATTATTTAAATTTAAAGCTATAAATATAACTATTGGATTGCCTTTTATAAAAATTACTCCTGATCATGGACCAAATCATGAAATGGTAGGAACAAATAAATCTGATGCAACGTCAATTTTTTATGCTTTAAATTTTTTAAATAAATTAAGATGAACCTTTTTCCAAAAAAAAGTTTAGGTCAAAATTTTTTAATTGATAAAGAAATTATAAATTTAATTATTGAAACTGGAAATGTGAAAAAAAATGATTTAGTGCTTGAAGTTGGTCCTGGTAAAGGAAATTTAACAGAAAAAATTTTGGAAAAATCACCAAAAGAACTTATAGTCATCGAAAAAGATTTAAGATTTACAGAACATTTAAATAGTAGATTTGGTGAGAGAATAAGAATAATTCATGAAGACATGATGAAATACTCTTTCGATAGTTTTAGTGAAAAAAACATCATTGTATTTGGAAATCTGCCCTACAATATTTCAACTCAAATACTAGTTAAATGGATAAAAATGAAGAACTTAAATAATTTTTGTAAAAAATTTATTCTTATGTTTCAAAAAGAAGTTGCTGAAAGGATAAATGCAAATGTAAATACAAAAAATTATGGAAGACTTTCTATATTATCAAATTGGAAATTTAATATAGAAAAAATTGTAGATATATATCCAAGTAGTTTTAAACCAAAACCAAAAGTAGATAGCACGTTGTTAGTTTTTACTCCAAAGAATGAATTTTATAACTTAAAGAATTCAAAAAATTTAGAATATATAACAAACATTTTTTTTAGTCAAAAACGTAAGATGATAAAAAAACCTTTAAAATTTTTATTTAAAAATTTTGAGGATATATCAAAAAAATTATCTTTGGATTTAAAGTCAAGACCGCAAAATCTGGATAACCTAACATACTATAAAATTTGTGATATATACGAAACTTTAATTAATTAAATTTTGAATATGATTTTTAATTAATTTTTTATTAATTTTTAAGATACTTTTTTCATTTTTTTTATTTATAAAATTAATTATTTGTTTGTAACATTTTTCAATTTTGTCATTAATAACAGTGAAGTCATAATCTTTCCAATGCATTACATCAGTCTTAAATTGTTTCATTCTTTCTAGAGCTATTTTTTTGTCCTTTTGATCCCTTTTTAACAATCTGTTGAATAGTTCTTTTTTAGATGGAGGAAGAATAAATATTGTGATTATTTTATACTTCAATTTTTTTTTTTTTATTTGTTTGGTCCCTTGCCAATCTATATCAAATATAATATTTTCACCTTTATTCAATTTATCAATAACTGTTTTTTTATATGAACCATAATAATTTTTAAAAACTTTAGCATATTCTAGAAGTTTTTTATTTTTTATCAGTTTTTTAAATTTTTCATTATTAACAAAATAATAGTCTTTACCGTTTTTTTCTTTTGCTCTTGGTTTTCTTGTAGTGTGTGAAATTGAGATGCTAAATTTATTTCTTTTTGAAATTTTTTTAACTAATGTTGTTTTTCCAGCGCCTGAAGGGGATGATATTATAACTATTACCCCAGCTTTTTTTTCGGCCATTTAAGTAAAAAATTAGTTAGCTTTATTTTCTATAAATTTTACTGCATCTCCAACAGTTAAAATTTTTTCAGCATCACTGTCTGATATTTCAGATCCGAATTCTTCCTCAAAAGCCATAACTAATTCTACTGTATCTAAACTATCAGCTCCAAGATCATCAATAAAGCTTGATTCTTCATTAACTTTTGACTCGTCTATACCTAAATGATCTGCAACTATTTTTTTTACTTTGCTTGAAATATCTTCTGACATTTTGTTCCTTTAAGTTATTTTGTTAATAAATATTTTATTTATTTTGTCAACTAAAATACATTCCTCCATTAACATGTATAGTCTCACCTGTTATATAATCTGCTAGATTGGATGATAAAAATGCAATTGTATTAGCAACATCGTCTGGATTTCCAAATTTATTTAAGGATATTCTGGATTTTAGTAATTCTGTATGCTCTTCAGTTATTTTATTCGTCATATTTGATATTATAAAACCTGGGGATACACAATTTACTGTAATATTTTTTTTTCCATATTCTAAAGCCATACTTTTTGACATTGCAATTATTCCTGCCTTAGACGCCGCATAATTTGCCTGACCTATATTACCAGAGTGTCCCACAACAGATGTTACGTTAATTATTTTACCATTTCTATATTTCAACATTTTTTTTATTACATTTTTTGTAATTAAAAATGTTGAAGTAAGATTTAAATCAATAACTTTTTTCCACTCTTCATCTTTCATTCTAATTGATAGATTGTCTAATGTAATACCAGCATTATTTACTAATACATCAATTTTGTTTGATAAAACTTTGTTACAATCTTCAACGAACTGTTCTATTTTTTTATGATCAGCCATGTCAAATTTTAAAACATTTATACTTTTATACTTATCTTGTATTTTGTTTAAATTTTCTTCATTCGTACCTGTGGCCAAAATTCTTGCTCCTCCCTCAATTAATTTATTCAATATTGAATTACCGATAACGCCAGTCGCCCCAGTCAAAATTACATTTAAATTTTTTAAATTAATCATATATTTTTAAGATCATCTATATTGTTTACTTGAATTAATTCTACATTTCTATCAATTCTTTTTACAAGACCAGACAATACCTTACCAGGACCAATTTCAATAAACTTTTTACTTCCAAGATTTATCATATTTATAATACTTTCTCGCCAACGAACTGGTTTTTCTATTTGATCTATTAGAAGATTTTTAATTCTATCTGGATTATCTGATGGTAAAGCAGTTACATTTGAAACAATCTTATTTTGTGGAACTAAAAAATTTATCTCTTTTATCTTTTTACTCATTATTTCAGTAGCAGGTTTCATTAATCTACAGTGAAATGGTGCAGAAACTGGTAATTTAATATTTCTGATATTAAGTTTCTTAAGTTCGTCTATAAAATTATCTAGATCGTTTATTTTTCCACTTATTACTATTTGTCCAATTGAATTATCGTTAGCTAAAAAACACTCAAATTTGCTTTTATTATTTTTAAGTATCTCCTCAATTTTACTAGTGTCTACTCCCAACACAGCAACCATTCCACCTTGCTTTTTTGGAACTGCATTTTGCATTGCGTTTCCTCTTATTTTTAAAAGTTTAATTGTTTCATTAAAATTTATAACATTTGAGCATGCTAAAGCTGAATATTCTCCCAGTGAATGTCCAGCAAAAAAATTTGCAGTAGTAATATCAAATGATGTTTCTTTTTTTATTACATTAAAAATTGCATAACTTACCAAAAAAATAGCTGGCTGAGTATTTTCTGTTTCATCAAGTATTTCTTTTGGTCCTTCAAAAATTAGTTTACTAAGCGAAAGACTCAAAGTATCGTCAGCCTCTTTAAAAAGATCCTTTACATAATCAAAATTATCATATAGATCTTTCACCATTCCTACCGATTGTGAACCTTGGCCTGGAAATAAAACAGAAAACATAGAAAATATAAGCAAAAACCTTATTTTTTATATTGTAATTAAAAAATTATAATAGTATATCCTCTCTTTTTTAAAAGAATTATTATGAACTTATATGAGCATACGATTATAGCAAGACAAGACGTAAGCCCAGCACAATTAAAGCAGCTTGAGGAGAAATACTCTAAAATTGTTGAAAAGCTTGAAGGTGATATTGTCAAACTAGAAAATTGGGGATTAATGAACCTTTCATATTTGATAAAAAAAAATAAAAAAGGAAATTACATACATTTTAAAATTAAAGGTGATGGAAGTATTATCTCTGAATTAGAAAAAAATGAAAAAATAGATAAAAATTTACTCAGATATTTAACTGTTAAAGTCAATAAATTTGACTTGGAAACAGATTACTTTAAAAAAAACAATGAAAAAGATTTCGTAAATAAATAAATAATGAAAAGGAAAAATAATAAAAAAAAACCTAGGCAAAGTAACTTTGCTAAGTTAAGTATTTTTCAAAATCAAAAATACAAATTTAAAAAAAAATGTCCTTTATCAGGCAAAGGAGCTCCTGTTGTCGATTATAAGAATATTAAATTATTAAAGAGGTATATTTCTGAAAA
>MDTB01080578.1_pt1 | contig 10518 bp, 8 predicted proteins | sample 811161 | NCBI WGS metagenome assembly MDTB01 (sample SAMN05326650, study PRJNA326480) | marine metagenome | isolation source: seawater | place: Mediterranean Sea | collected 2009
CAAAGAGTGATTGGACTTTCAGAGAAGCCAACTGAGCGATTTTTTATTAATGCAGGTATCTATGTTTTAGATCAAAGCATATCGAGAAAACTTCCTGAGAAGACACCTTTTGACATGCCGACTTTGGTATCCCGAGCAATAGACGCTGACTGTGAAGTGATGGTTTTCCCGCTCCATGAGTACTGGAAAGACATAGGTCGCTTGGAGACTCTGGAAGAGGCGAAATTAGATTACCAGGGAAAAAATCGTGATCGGTAGAAAAACATGTCTGGGTCTCATCCTTGCACGCGGTGGGAGCAAGCGTATTCCTAAAAAAAATATGGCTACGATTGCCGGTCGCCCTTTGATTTATTGGACAATAGAGGCGGCCAAACGGTCGAATACGATTGATAGGATCGTAGTCTCGTCCGATGACTCGGAGATTCTGGAATATGCTGAAGCTGAGGGGGTCGAGAGGATCGATAGGCCAGAAGAGTTATCGCAAGACTGTTCTAGCTCAATGGCTGCTGCCGACCATGCTTTGAGGACACTATTAAATGCGGGGACTGATGTCGGCTACTTTTTCCTGCTCCAGCCAACGTCTCCACTGCGCAGTGCGGAGGATCTTGATGGAGCAGCGGAACTCCTGATTTCAAGAAACGCGGATGCGATCGTTGGTATGACTGAAGTAGAGCATCCTTTGACATGGTCAACAACGTTGGCGAGCGATGGTTTCCTGGGAAGATTTTTTCGTCAGAACAAGCAATTTCGCCAGGACGTGAGTGATGATCGGAATTTTCGAATCAATGGAGCTATTTATCTCTCTGAAGTCGATCGTTTTCTATGTGAAGGGACGATATTTTTCGAGACAAACATATACGCATATGTAATGAGTCGCGAGCGGTCGATTGACATTGACGAGCCGATTGATCTTCAGTTTGCTGAGTTGGAGATTCAAAAACTCTAGGTGTCGATAGCAGCCACCTCCGCATCAATTAACTCCCGATACTCACGCACACATGATTCCTCCGAGAAACGTGTGTGGATAGAGTCAAGAGAGGGAGTGCTGTGCCCAAGAGTGAAAGCCTTTCGTATCTCTGATGCTAGCGCCTTAACATCACCTACAGGGACTAGTTGTCCAAGTCGACCGTTCTCTAGTATTTCTTTCGGTCCACTTGGGCAGTCGGTGCTGACAACAGGTGTCCCACAAGCCAATGCCTCGATCAAGACGGTTGGCAACCCTTCCCAATATGACGACAGAACAAACAGATCTGAATTAGAGAAGAATGAATATGGGTTGGCAACGAATCCGGGAAGAGAGACAGAACTTTCTAGGCCGAGTTGTTGAAGTTGCTCTTCGAGAGCTTCACGATCTGGACCCTCGCCGAGGATGATCAGTCGACATGGAGTATCTTGAGTGACCAAGGAGATTGCGTCTAGCAGTAGGTTGAAGCCTTTGGCTTGTGTTAAACGCCCTGCTGCAACGATTACAGGAGAGGATCGGTCCTCAAAAAACGGATGCCGGACCGGCTTTTTAGACTGAGAAGAAAGACTTGCTGTGATTACCGGGTTATAGATCACGGTCACGCTCTTATCCTTGAGCTTTAACACTTCTTGCAGATCATTCTTAACACCATGTGATACTGCTATCAGCTTAGTAGCGTAACGGTAGAACAACTTCATCAATGCGATGAGGACATATATCGAATATCCACGCGAGTGTTGGATCGTTTGGGAAAGCGTATTGTGTTCGACCGCAATCACCTTCGTAGCTTTTGAGCCAAGGAGCTTTACCAAAATCATGAGCAGATTGACGTGTGGTAAGGATGAGATAACAATCAGCGGTTTACGTCTACGGGTATATCGAAGAAGAGGGAGGAAAGACCGCATCGCTCTTTTTGTTCGGAGATCCCATACGTTAATCCGGGGAGAAACGTGCTCTACATACTCTCCCGCCTGCTCAAACAAGACAACATCCACCTCTAAGCCGGAATTGGCTAATTTGTTGGCAATGGTCAGAACGACCCGTTGTGCGCCGCCCCCTTTCAGGGAGGGTAGAATGAACGCGACGCGATGATATCCAACGATATCCATGTCTCCCTGGGATTCGTTAGTCTGCATATTTGCCCGACCACGATGCTGCCGCTGAGTTTGACGGGCAATCATGAAGAAAAATTATTAAATAAAGATGGCTGAAAGTCTTACGTTGATGCATGTGATCTCGGGTTTGCATGTTGGAGGTGCTGAACAGATGCTTTATCGATTGGTTAAGCATCATTCTCAGTTGGGAAATAAGTGCGCTGTTGTCTCCTTAGGATCGAGAGGTGATTTTGGTGAGCGCATTACAAGGTCTGGGGTCGAATTGCATACTCTCGGGATGCGACGGGGTCAGACGCCGTCGTTAGCGCACTTACGTCACCTCCGAAAAATTGTTCGCACCTTGGGACCCAGTATCATACAGGGGTGGATGTATCACGGGAATCTCGCGGCATCGTTCAGCATTATCGGTCGTCCCCGCTCGATTCCTGTTGTATGGAATATCCGCCAGTCGCTGGGGCCTTCCTCAGAGGAGAGTAGGCGAACTCGGCGGGTGATTACAGCTGGAAAAATATTGTCGCGACTCCCATCTGGGATTATCTACAACTCCAGACAGAGTTTAGACCAACACACCCAGTTAGGTTATCAGAATTCGAATAGTTTATTTATTCCAAATGGCTTTCAAGCGGAAGAGCTCAAGAAAAGCCAGATGAAGCGATCGTTATTGCGGGCTAAGTACGGGATCGGATTTAACACAAGGGTGATTGTGCATATCGGAAGGTTGCACCTGAAAAAAGACCATAAAACATTTCTCAAAGCGTTTACTAAGGTTCTTCAATGCCGGCCCCACGTACGTTTACTTATGGCGGGACGTGGAGTTTCTGTGGAAACCGCCATGTTCCGAGAGGCAATGCAGAGCGCGTCCTTCGAGAAAGCCGCTGTCTTGTTAGGAGAGAATAATGATGTAAATGGAGTTCTTAGTGCCTCCGATATCTTCGTGAGCTCGTCAAGTTGGGGTGAAGGTTTCTCAAACGTCCTCGGGGAGGCAATGGCTCACGGTTTGGCGTGTATTTCAACTAATGTAGGGGAAGCAAGTGCGATGCTCTACGAGTCCGGGGAAATCTGCGCGCCAAGTGATGCCGAAGCCCTTGCAGACTCAATGGTCAGAATGATTGATGAGCCAAATGATCAACTGGTTCGACGCGGAGAGCGGGCGCGCGCAACCATCGAAAGAAAATATTCAATCAAGTCGATCTCTCAAGAGTATCTCAATATTTATGATCGGCTCAGGCATCAAAAAGTGGTCTCAGGCGGTCGACAAAACAAATGATCAGTTACTGGTTGTTATATCTCGCCCCAGCATTGGCATCTCTCAGTCCATTTAAGTGCCGTGGGGCGGTCAATGTAACGGGTTGGGTGATTCTGATTTGTATGACGGGATGCTTTATAGGGCTTCGCCACAACATCGGGGGCGATTGGGATAACTACCTATATCTCTTTTTTAAGATCGAAGAGCTGGGACTTTCGGAAGCGCTTGAAGGTAGGAGTAAGGGTTATGGCCTCCTGAATTGGGTGATAGCAGAGTTGGGGTTTGGTATCCATGGAGTTAATCTTGTCTGCGCTGTTATTGGGGTTGTTTGCCTCTGGGGATTTTGTAGGAGACAAAAAGATCCTTTGCTGGCGTGGGTAATTTTTCTTCCTTATTTGGTTCTTGTAGTTGGCATGGGCTATACCCGACAGGCGACAGCCGTTTTTCTGGTCATGTTGGCTTATGTATGGCTAATAGAGGAGCGAAGATTTAGATTCCTCTTGCTCGTGTTCCTAGCTACGTTGTTTCATAAGTCGGCATTTGTTGCCTTTCCACTGGTGCTGTTGGTGCTTCCGTGGCGAGCAATTATCCGCAAAGTTCGGCAGCGCGGGCCATTCGCTACCTCCAGTCAATTCTGGTTTGGCCTGTCAATCGTTTGCGTGATGTTTGTGGTGATGCCGACGTTCTATTGGGATAGTGTCAAAAATTATCTCGAATACTATGTTTACCGAGATCAATGGAGCTCTTCTGGAGCAACAATCCGAGTGATGATGAACGCTCTTCCAGCAGTTCTCATACTCGCTAAATGGGTCATTAGCCAACGCAACTATGATGGAGAGCAAATCCACAGACTCTGGGTCGTCTTGTCTTTGGCAGCAATAGCCTCAACGTTTCTGCTCTTGATCTCGTCTACCGTTGCGGATCGGATGTCTCTTTACCTAATCGCACTACAAGGGTTTGCATTTTCTCAAGTACCTTATTGGACGCGATCACCCCTTTACCATGGCGTACTGAAGGCGGGAATTGTTGCGGCGTATGGCTTTGTATTGCTAGTTTGGTTTTCTTTTGCAGATCACGCCTACGATTGGTTGCCCTACGAAAATATTTTGTTCAAATGACAATAGTCTTGTCCGCAAATACATCATGGTATCTATGGAACTTTCGTAGACACCTTATTCAGACGCTCTTGTCGGAGGGCTATAGAGTTGTCTTAATTGTTCCGGAAGATGACTTTACCGAAAAGCTGAGGTCGCTATCAGTAACCCTTAAGGTAATTCAGATTAGTGGCCAAGGAAGGAATCCTCTGAGGGAATTCAGACTGTTTTGTCGGTATCTTCGCCTGCTGGACCGTGGAGCGCACTGCTTTCTTGGGTTTACAATCAAGCCAGTTTTATATGGTGGAGTCGCCTGTCGGTTATTAGGCATACCATCAATCCCGACGATTACGGGTCTTGGCAGTGTTTTTATTAAGGAGTTCTGGTGGCAAGGATTAATCGAGTTTGCATACCGATTTGCTCTCGCTGCGTCTGGCGTTGTTGTCTTTCAAAATTCGGATGATCGGGACCTCTTTATTGATAAGAAAATTGTGACCCGCGGGCAACCGAAGATTGTTGGAGGTTCTGGTGTTGATTTGGAGGAATTTCCTCTAACTCCTCTGCCAGAATTTAAGGATAGCGGTGCTCCGGTTCGATTTTTGATGGTGTCGCGGATGTTGATCGACAAAGGCGTTTGCGAATTTATTGATGCGGCAAGAATAGTTTTGGGAAGAGGGAGAAACGCAACCTTTCTGCTAGTGGGGCCACTCGATGAGACCAATCCTGGTTCGGTGAGTAAAAAAGTCCTCGATTCGGCGGTCCGAGAAAATGTGATAGAAAACATGCCGTTTCAGGAGGACATGCTTTCTCTTTTGATTGCGTGTGACTGTTTCGTGTTGCCATCCTATCGCGAAGGTCTCCCAAGATCAGTCTTGGAGGCGGCCGCTGTCGGCCGGCCTGTGATTACCACCGATACCGCAGGTTGTAGACGTGCCGTTAATCACGAGGAGTCGGGATTGATCTGTAGGCCGAGAGATGTGGAAAGCCTGGTGGACGCACTTGAAAAGATGCTTGAAAAGACGTTTCGTGACCGACGACAAATGGGCATAGCGGGACGCCGGAGAGTTGAGCACGAGTTCTCGGTTGTTCGAGTTAGCCAGGATTATCAGGAAGAAATCCGTAATTTGGTAGCCTGAGTCTTTGGGAGATCGCAATGAGTGAATCAGTAGGTGAAATCTTACGACAAACTGAGTTTCTTTGGCCTCTGATCGGAGGTCTGGCCGCGGGGCTGGCAACATCTCTCACGATCGTAAAGTTGACGCCGATCGCAAAAAAACTCCGACTTCTCGACCAACCTTTCGGTAGAAAGCAGCATCTTGTTGCTGTCCCACCAATCGGTGGCTTATGTATCGCGCTGGGGATAGGTGTTGGCCTCTTAGTTGCTCCGTTTGGTTGGGCGGAGTTTCGCTACCTCGGGCTTGCGGGTGTGGCGATTGTGCTTGTGGGAAGTCTGGACGATCTAAGGGAAGTATCGGTTAGGCAGAAAATTGTTGCCCAGTTTCTGATTTCGCTTTTTCTCGTGATGACGGGTGGATTAGCGGTGTCGTCTGTTGGCGATATATTTGGGTGGAATGACGGAAACGAGCAAGGTCTCGGTTGGTTAAGTCAACCTTTTACTATCATCGCCATAGTTACCGTTGTAAATGCGCTTAACCTTATCGACGGACACGATGGTCTGGCAGGAGGAATATTTTTCATCTCGATAGCGGTGATCTTATTTTTTCTGCTGGACTCCGGAGAAGTAAAGCTGCTGTATCTAGGCGCTGTTTTACTTTCAACAATAAGCGTGTTTCTTTTTTTCAACCTTGGGACTTATCGAGGAGGAAGGTTCAAGATATTTTTGGGAGATGCAGGGAGTACTATGGTGGGATTGATCTTGGCGTACCTCGTTATCCGCCTAAGTGTTGCCCCCAGTGGGGATCGGGTGATTAGTCCAACCATTGTGCCATGGATAGTCGGGTTGCCAGTTCTGGACATGGCAGCAGTTCTATGGATGAGATTCGCGCAAGGAGTATCGGTCGCTTTACCAGATCGACAACACATCCATCACCAACTTCTGGATCGTGGATGGTCAGGCGCCAAAGTTCTGACCTCGGTGCTTGGACTACACGCATGTTTGATTATTGTTGGCGTTGTCGGCCACACGATGGTTATTCCAGATGTGTGGCTTTTTTGGGGGTTTGTTGCTGTCGGACTAGCATATATAACGCTTCGGGTTAGAAAATGGCCGTGAGAAGCCAGTTCGGAGCGCGTAGTTGAATATCAACCAGTGAGTTCCATTTAGTCTGCAGAGTGGCTTAGTCGGGTTGCGTTGCGAATCAGACTGATTAAGGCTCCAAATAGAATACCTAGAATCGAGGATGCGCTGATAATCACCCAACCTGGTGTGCTAGATGGTTGTGTTGGCGAGACCGCAGCGGAAATCACGTTGCTTGTAGCAAGGACAACTTCTTCGGGATTGATCGATTCGAGCCACGCGAGCTCGTTCTTCAGTTTAGTTAGTTGAGGAATGAAGGGGTCTAAGTCTTTCCTGTTCTTTAAGATTCTTAATTCTTCCTCAAGTGCTTGCCAACCTCTCGCGTATATTGGCGGACCGTTGAACTCGATGTCGTCCGATTCATTTGATCGGGCAATCGCACCTGGATAATAGAGTGGAAGATATTGGGGCGTGCGCCCAGGTTCATATTTTTTTACGGCCGAGCCAGGATCAGTATAGTAAGACGGTGGCGGAACAATATTCACGATGTTGAAATCGCCGAAGGACCGAGAAGGGGACTTAATTCCGAGCTGCCGAGCAATAGAGATGGCCTCTGTTAACCGTTGAATGTTATCGTGTTGTAAGTCAACTGCAAGCTTACGCTGGTAGGCGATCATGTCCTTTAGATTATCTATGCGCACTCCTATTCCCGTGACCAGCAGAGTTTTCACTCTTGTCGCAGTCACCGAGTCGATATATTTAAGAAGGTTGTTCGCAAGCGATGCAGCTTGATTGGCATCACGCCAGGTTACTCTGAGTATAATGTCCGGCCGATGCGAAGTTCGGTCTCCCTCGACCTCTATTGAGAGTTCTGAGCTTCGGTCAATTCCGAGTTTCCAAAAGAGCTCATTAGGGACTTCTTCGACAAGCCATCTCGTTGAGAAAGCCGCGTAGTCTCCCCCTTTTGTTCTGCTGGAATAACCATCTTTAGACTCTGCCAGATACATCGGCTCAAAGTCGCGCGCAAGGGGATTGCGATCAGACCGAAGAAAGCTAGCCTGATGAGCGCGAGAAGCAAGGTCAATTTTGAAGGCTCTGAAGATCTCGGAGTATTCAAGAAGATCATAAATTTCTGGACTTGTCGCTCGCGAAATGGCTATATTTGCTAGAATAAAGTCTGCGAGCTGTGACTCCGTTGGGGGCAGAATGACCGCATCAGCAGTAAATCGGGTGGATGTGCTAGTGGCAATTCCTGACCCAAGGATGCCAAAGCAGAAAGCATAAATTAGCAATATACGCTTTTTGCCCCAAAGGAAACTCCAGAACGCGAGCAATTGGCTGTCCGCATCAATGCCTTTTAAGGTCATGCTGCGTCTCCTAGGAAATTTTCTGAAGAAGAAGACGGAATCAGTCCATATATCCAAGACCGATACCGAGGAGTTGCATCTGAGTAAAGCATAGCACATGTTTCTTGAATGCCGGCAACAGTGAAAACTCAAAGATAATTAATTTGCGATTTACGACTAGCTAAACTCCCTCCATCACGTCGGGTGTATTGAACCTTGAGAAGTGATTAATAAAGAATTTTCCTCATGGATATCAAAAATAGAGCCGCGCAAGATCCAGTAGTTGAATTCGGCAGCTATGCTGAGCGCTTAGGAGAAGTTCTTCATGGCCGAGACTGGTCTGATGTAGGGCGTCTGGCCGATGCATTAGAAGTCGTGTGGACGGATGGCCGCCAGTGTTTCTTGTGTGGCAATGGGGGGAGCGCCGGTAATGCCATTCATCTCGCGAATGATTTTCTTTATGGAATAGGCGGAGGTGTCCGACCCGGTATCAAAGTAGAGGCGCTCCCCGCTAACTCAGCTGTCATTACCTGTCTGGCAAATGATGTTGGCTACTCCGACATTTTCGGCCTGCAGTTAGAAGCAAAGGCTCAGAGCGGTGATTTGCTGATCGTCCTCACCGGTAGCGGAAACTCTCCAAATATTATCAAAGCACTTGAGACGGGGAGAAACATTGGGATGGTTACTTGTGCGATCACGGGATTATCTGGAGGTCAAGTTCAGACAATGGCAGATATCAGCATTCATTTCCCAGGAGTAGACATGCAGCTTGCAGAGGATCTGCAATTAATTGTCGGCCATATGTGTATGCAGTGGCTGATGAAGTAATGCGGGGTAACGTAAAGGTGTTCGTGTGTTGTTATCTCCGTACAAAATAGGATTATTGTTCGATTGCCTCTCTATTTTCCTGAATGAACCGATTGAGCGCGGGCATTGTTGAAAAGTTTGTTCTCAACGAGATATAACCAGGACACCAAGGATGGTGCCGAGCTAATTTTTTTATTCTTAAAGAATAATAAGAAAAAGCTATTCTTTCTGGTAGTGGTGTCTTTGTTTGCAGCGGTGTTTGAGGGGAGCACCATGGCGTTTTTGGGGCTTGCGGTTTCAATCCTAGTTGATGGCGCCCCACTATTCTTAGATTCGATGCCAGATTTTGTCTCCAGGTTTATAGCGGATAAGCTGTCAAGTCACGATCACGAGACAATTTTTCTGGCCTTAATTCTATTTTCGGTTTTGGCGCAATTATTTAAGTCAGGATTGCTATTTCTTAGTGAATGGATGCAGCTGAAGATCTCTTACGGAATGCGTCTTCATGTTCAGAGAACTGTCACCGATCAGATCCTCAATCTAGAGTTTTCTACAGTAACCGGAATCCCTACAGGAGAGTTAGTCAAGTCAATAGATCAGTCTGCGTTGATTCGGGACATCTGTGTTCAGATTGGAAGTATGGTTCGCGCTATTCTGATGATGGTTGCTTACCTTGCGGTGATGCTAACTTTATCTATAACGGTTACGATTTTCGCGACCTTGACCGTATTAGTGCTTTGGAATGTAGTGACTCTCGCACTAGTACGAATTAGAAAACATTCAACCGATGCGACACATGTCGAGTTCGAAATTGGCCGGTGGACAGTCGATCTCTTGGGGGCGATTCGCTTGATCCGAATCTTTAATAGAGAGGATTTTGTGGTACAGAAAATCAATAGCGCGTGGGAAAAGATGACAATTCCTGAGTTGCGTACCGATTCAATAAATATTGCAATACCAAAAGTGTTGGAGGCGATTACGGTCTCCGGGGCTGGCATTTTTTTGGCAGTAACATTTCTTGTAACGACAGACGGTAAGGCGGAGGCGGTAGCGGCTTTGTTTGTTTATGTGCTGATTTTTTTTCGATTGAGGCCTGTCATTAAGGCCTTCAATGACTTCAGAGTGAAACTTGCGCGAATTGCACCTCGTGTAGAGAGGATTGGAGGTTTATTGCGACTCCCAAGGGTTGCGACAATTGGGAGCACTTCCCAGAAAGATTCGTTTACCAAGGGGATTAAGTTTGAGAATGTTACCTTCTCCTACAAAGGATCAAGTAGCGACGCCTTGCGGGAGGTGAACTGTGAAATTATTCCAGGCCAGATGGTCGCTGTTGTTGGGCCGTCAGGTTCCGGGAAGACGACCTTTATTGATTTAGTCTTAGGACTTCAAGCGCCCACGAGTGGGCGGGTTATGATTGATGATCAAGACCTAAGAGATCTAGATGCCAGAGAATGGAGGGAAAACATCGGGGTTATTGATCAGGATGCGCTGCTTTTGAATATGACGATACTGGAGAATATCTCTATGGGTAGAGCTGACGTCACAGATGTAAAGATTAAGCAGGCAGTCAAGTTAGCTTACGCAGAAGAGTTTATAAAAGACCTCAAAGAGGGGTATCACACAGTGTTAGGAGGTCGAGGTCATGGTCTTTCTGGCGGACAGCAGCAGCGAGTTGCTTTGGCTCGCGCATTGGCGGCACAACCCGACATTCTTGTCCTGGATGAAGCCACTAGCGCATTGGATGCCCAC
>MDTB01157224.1_pt1 | contig 10517 bp, 6 predicted proteins | sample 811161 | NCBI WGS metagenome assembly MDTB01 (sample SAMN05326650, study PRJNA326480) | marine metagenome | isolation source: seawater | place: Mediterranean Sea | collected 2009
GATTATTAGAAGTTCCTCTCAATCAACTAGTATTGAGGACAAATCCATTAACATGCCAGATCGTAATATTTTGGTGCTCGTGCCGGGATTTGAACCCGGGTCGTCGCCTCGAGAGGGCGACATGATGGACCGAACTACACCACACGAGCGGTATTAGTGCCACCCACCTTCCATATTTGAAAACAGTGGGTACCCTGTGTTCCTAACTATTTCAACCCCTTGATTGGAGCACTGTTTCTATGATTTTCAATCCACTGGTTCCATTCAAATTCCTTCATCCCCATTTCGCATTCCGATTTCACCTAGTCGCCGTTGGCCTAATGTAGCCCATAACCATCAGCGACACGAGAGGCGGCGGTGATGGTGGACTCAAATGCAGTGCGAATCGAGAAAGCCATTCGCAAAGTCCAGAAATCTGGAGACGAATCTGCATTGATTGAAGTCCTGCTTCAAGATGCCCTCAATTGGCCATTAGCAGATGAAGATGACGAGAACATAGAAATCGACGACATCTCCTATTCGTGGGATGATGTTCTTGTAGAAATGGGATTCAGCACTGCTGATGCTCCTATCGAACTGAGGCAAGTTATGCCGTTCCCCAATTGGCCTCACGGAATCTTCATCGTAAAATTTGGTTCTAGTAAATTCTTCACCCAAGGCAGAGGTATGACAACCCCATTACGCACTATCCTTCGTGAATTGATGGAGAAGGTCCGCCCCACCGCAGACCACCCTTCATGGAAAAAGGATCACCTTCTTTTCTTGTGCCATAGCGAGACCGAGTATTTCCAATTCGCACGATTCGAAGACCTGAAAGGAGATTCAAAGACCTCAAAGTTACAGATGTTCGGTTGGGGGCCAAACGACCATATCAGAACAGTGTGTGAATACAACCTCAAGAATCTCATCTACAAACAAGGGATGAATGAGGATGAAGCAACAGAAGCGGTTGCCTCAGCATTTGATGTGAGCAAGGTCTCAAAGAGATTCTATGAGGATTACAAGAAAGCATTTGAGAACGCCAAGCCAATCATTGCTGAAAATGCCAGTATCACCGAAGCAAATGAAATTCATCAAACCACTCAAACATTATTCAATAGAATCCTCTTTCTTCGATTCATTGAGAAGAAGGGCTGGCTCCATTTCGGAGAAACAGATGATTACCTAAGAGAATTGTTCAAAGCAGGTGGTGTTGGTTCCAGCACTTTCTATTCATCCAGATTAAAACGACTTTTCTTTGAAGGACTTGCAATTGAAGGTAAGCAAAACGAATCGGTGTATGGCGAAGTTGCATTTCTTAATGGTGGACTTTTCGAAGAGTCGAAATTTGACAAAGCAATCAGTGATTTGCCCGATGAGATGTTTGAACCACTTCTCGGAGAGAATGGATTGTTCTACAACTATAACTTCACTGTTCAAGAATCAACACCGCTCGATATTGATGTTGCAATCGACCCTGAGATGATTGGAACGATGTTCGAAGAATTGGTCACTGGCCGAAACGAAAAAGGAGCATTCTACACTCCAAGAGTAGTCGTTGCCTATATGTGTCGTGAAGCCATCAAATCTGTACTGGAAGAGAGAACAGAAGTGAATGCTGAATCTATTCGCAAACTCGTTGATGATGATGACAATGAGGGATTATCTATTAATGATGCGCGAACCATCAATTCGGTTCTGGCTGAAGTCAAGGCAATTGACCCCGCTTGTGGTTCAGGTGCATATCTGCTTGGACTTTTGCACGAATTAGTGCGTGTTCACACCAAACTATCAACAACAGCAGAAGACCTCACAGAAAGTCGCCACAAAATGAAAATGAGAATTATTAGTCATTCTATCTATGGCGTAGACCTTGACCCGTTCGCAACCAATATCGCGATGCTGAGGCTATGGCTATCACTTTCAGTTGAAGCCCCTGAACCGCTTCCACTACCTAATCTCGATTTCAACATAGAGACTGGAGATTCACTGCTTGCGCCAGATCCATCTACATATGTGTTTGATGTCACAGGTGCAATAGAGAAGGCAGATGCACTTGCATTGAAAAAGGAGGTTTATCTTGAAGCGACTGGAGACACTGCAAGAGAATTACGAGCAGAAATCAAAGCAGAAGAAGTGGTAATCCGCAAGTTGCTTCGAAAACAAAATGATGAGATCGGTTCTGTGGATTTTAGAGTTCACTTTGCATCTGTATTCACAAAGAACGGCGGATTTGATATTGTCTTAGCTAATCCACCCTATGTCCGCCAAGAAGAGATTGAAAAAAAATCCAAAGTGAAGATGCTTTCACTATATGGTGTCGGAGATAATCCACCCGTTAAGGGGAAATCAGACCTATATTGCTACTTTTTTGTGAGGGCAAATCAACTTCTCCGCACTGGTGGAATCCAGGTGTTCATATGTTCAAACACCTGGTTAGATGTTGGTTTTGGTGTGTCGCTCCAACATCATTTCCTGCGAACATCACAGATAGATAGAATACTCGATAGTGCTGTTGAAAGACAATTTCAGTCAGCTGATGTAAATACGGCCATCAGTTTCATCCGCAAGAAGTCAGCCTCTGAGACCCATGAAATCAATTTCACATTTCTTCAAGGCCCGTTCGATTCTGCTTCGCGGACTACGGAACAACAAAAGATACGGAAGGTTGGCCAATCAGAACTCCGTAATTCTGGCACAAATGCACGAGGAAAATATGAAGGTACAAAATGGTCAAATCATCTTAGAGCACCTGATATTTATTGGAGAATTACCGAGGAACTAAACGAGAAACTCGTCCAACTGAAAGGTATTGCAGACTTATCCCGAGGAATTACAAGTGGATGCGACACTTTCTTTTACATAAAACAAGAAACAATCCAAGAATGGAATATTGAAACGGAATATATTGTTCCGATGATGAAGTCATCAACAGAATCTAAAAACACGATCCCGCAAAGTGAGGAATTATCATATCATTTATTTTTGTGTAATCTGCCAAAAAGCAGGTTGAAAGGAACGAATGCATTAAAATATATTCAATGGGGGGAATCTCAATCATTTCATAAGAGAACGAGTTTTAATAGTAGACCAATATGGTATTCAATCGGTTCAAGAACACCACCACCTCTGATAATGCCAAAATCAATTAATGAAATTTATCGTGTCTTTTTGAATGAACAACAGGTTATTATTCATCAACGGCTCTATGAATTATATCCGAAAAGTAATGTTGGAATTGGCAACTTACACTCAATATTAAATTCCACCCTCACGTCATTTATGCTTGAACTCGGTGCGCGAACAGGATTAGGACAGGGATTATTGGATATGACTGTTTACGAAGTAGCGGATGTACATATTATTAATCCAGAACTTGTAGAAAATTTACCATTGATTAATAGGGAAATTGGTACACTTCAACATGAAATGCAACAACAGGATAGGCTTGAATTGGATGCAGCAATATTTGATGCACTAGGATTGACTCAAGACGAGAGAAAGCAACTGTATGAAGAATACATCACACTTGTGTCAAATCGCATTGGGAAATCAACAACAATAACAAGTCCAATCAACTGATATTCAACCAGCAGACCAGTCTTGGTTTTGCACCCTTTACGGGTGCTTGCAAAGTCCTCATGATGGTATTCTTGATTCGCTTCTCGACCTTCTTCTTGATGTTTCTCAAAGTCTCATCATCAAGTGAAATTACTCGTTCAGTTTCCGTACTACACTCAATAATTTTGTGCATCTCCGACATTTGTCCAATTTGGTCGAGGATTTCTTCTGCTTCTGTATCGTAGAAGAACCAGAGGCTCTCACCCATTCCGTCTTCAGTACTCCATCCTGGCACTACGCCTCGTTCAATTTCCTCATCTGACAAAGAGACAGGTTCTGGTATTCGATAACAGAAGAACACACCTTTTCTGCCTTCTTCGTTGGCTTTTCCACTGAGGGTATGGAATGGCATTTTACGCCACTTCTTTGCTTGTTCAGGATGGTCTGCGATCAATCGGTCAAGAATGAGTCGAAGTGATTCATCAGTCGTCTCGAATCCATCGTATTCTTCATTGAATTCTTTCAACTCATCCATGTCTTGAGTTGAATCAAGCCCATGGCCATGCTGAATTCCAAGCACTTTTGAAATTAGAATATATTTCCCAGTCACCTTGCCATAGAGATTAATGAGGTTGTCGAGGTTGTCTGGGGGTAGGAAATTCCAATATCCAATTTTTCCTCTTTCATCAGATCGTTCAGGATGAGCCGCAATGATTGCCGCTTCATGGTCTGGATTCATTCTTCTGTCAATACGGCCAATTCTCTGCATCAAACGAACAGGGTTCCAATGAATATCATAGTTGACTAATCGTGTTGAGTCTTGAAGATTGAGTCCTTCTGCAAGAACATCTGTGGAGATGAGGATGTCAATTTCCTTTTCGCCGTCATCGATCAACTTGGCAGATGAACTGCCGTTGTAGTATGGTGAGAATCTCCGAATAATTGTGGTTCTCTTTGTTTTGGTTTGGCTGTCAACTTCCGCAACACTACATTCAGGTAATCGCTCTACCAAGTGCTTCTTGAGGTATCTAGCAGTTGTCATATATTCTGTGAAAATGATGACTTTTCCTGTTTCACTTGCAGCATCGGTATTAACCAATTCAACGATTGCATCAAGTTTCGTATCATCCTTCGGAGTGATAGGTTTAAGTTTCTCAATGAAGGTAATTACTTGAGCCAAATCGTTGTAAGTGTCATCAATGATTTTCTGAACCTCGAACAAGTCATTACTCCAAATATTCTTCTCAACATTTGGTAGATCGGTGAAAGCGTCTTCTTCTTCTTCTTCTTCATCCACCTCATCATCATCTTCAAACCCAGCCATTTTGATTTTCTTGGCATGGCGAACAAGATTTTCATTCTCTTCTTTCCATTTGTTGAGCCGTGTCTTAGCATCAGCATCAATTTGATGAGCATCAAGCCAAGCAACAAGTTTGAGCATCAGGTTACAACATGATGTCTCAAATGCATGAACCGAACTCTCAAACCGTTTCAATATTCCAATTCTAATCAATCTGGCAATCTGCTTGCACCGTCCCACCTTGAAATCGAAGTCCTCCATTTCCTCTAATGCATCTTGGTCTCGGTAATATTCGTATGGATAGTAGATTGAGAGTTTGAATAGTGGGTCTTCCTTGTCAAACGCTTGTTCGAAGTCATCAAGCAGGTCCCCATAAATCTCTCTCAAATTGTAATTCCATATTTGCGGTGGTTGCGGTTCGGGGAATTGGATATCTCGGCCACTCGATATCTTCTGGCTTTCTTTGACATATCTCCGACTTCTCTGGATGATTAACTCACGCACCAATTTATCTTCTCTTAGAATCTGATTGGCCTTCTCTTTAGCGAGTTGCGCTGAGAGATCAATATCTTCAATTCCATCAGTGGCAACAACAACGCTAAGTGCATTTCTTAGTCGTCTGAAATGACCATATAGACTCGGGATTGAGAGAGGTGGCTTGTTGAAATGCTTGTCATTATCACCTGTGAACAAGTCGATCATGTGCTTGAGGTCAAGTATTGAATTGTTGATTGGAGTTGCTGTGAGGAAAAATATTTGTTTTTCATTTCCTTCGTTGATAAATTCCATGAATTGTTTGAATCGCTTGCTTTTCTCTCTATTTCTGAAATGGTGTGCCTCATCAACAATGATACAATCGAATTTGTCTTTCGCAGCTTGCCAATGTTCGTGATAGCCTTGTCGAGTCAGGTCAGTATGCTTGAGATGTTTGAAATTCGAACCCCAACCGCCAAGTTCACTCAGTTTGTCCTTCAATTCTGGCTCCCACACACCTTCGTATGCAGACTTTGGAGTGAGTAGTAGGACATTCTTTCTCTCGTGAACAGCAAGCCTCTCAATGAGCATCAGACCAACATAGGTTTTGCCGAGACCAACACCATCACAAAGGAATGAGCCGCCCCATTTGCGAGATATCTCAATCATTGATTGATAACCATCTTGTTGATATTTGTCGAGGATTGGCCACATCAAAGAATGCTGTTCGTGCCAGACAGCAGGGCCGACAGTCTCTTTGTCTCTGAAATACTCCTCTAATGACTTGCCATAGAGTAGAAATGGTTCATACTCGTGAGCATGAGTTTCCATCACCTCAAGAATCTCTTCGTTGATCGGTTCAGTTCCATCATGTTCCCAGAAGTGTTCAAACCACTCTTGCAACTCAACAACTTGATGGCCAGTTTCAATTCGCACATTCAATTCTATGTTGCGGGAAATTCCTGGCACTGTGAAGTTGCTTGAACCTACGAGCGCAACTGGCCCCATTATGTCGTGCTTGGCATGGGTGATGTACATCTTGGCGTGGAACTTGTGCGGCGTGTAGACACGGCATTCGATTTTCCCTGAACGGATTCCTTCAATGATTGCTGGAATACCTCTTAGAAACTCGTTGCCATGCTTCTCTTTCTCTTCATCAAATGAGTTGTCAAGTTGTTCAGTGATTGCAGTTACAAGGGCATCTTTGGTAGTTCTTGAGACCTCCCTGCCCATGAGTATTCGAATCTTGTCGAGTTTCTGCCATTCTCCATGAAGTCTGGATAACGCGCCGACTTCAAAATAGCCTGTTGCAATGTCGAATTGGCGAGATACCTCGCACCATTTCTCAAGATAACCTTGCACTTTATCGGTTATATCGGTCTCCCGATTATCGACAATGAATGCGCTTCTCCCTTCGCCCACGAATAATTGGATAGTGTGAGCCTATTTCATCCCTGCGCCTTCGATAGAATAGAGCTTCACAACTCATCCCAATTTATCAGACAATCTGAAGGAGTGATTTTCTTACGTATCACTGAATCAGTAGACCGATTTGGACTTGAAACAGTGGTTATTTCGCCGCCTGGATGCGGCACTGCGGGGCGCAACACGCGCTACCCCCATTACTCTTGTTTTCACTTTCACTTTTACCTTCACTCCGTTGCCTTGGTTAATATGTAAATCATATCAACGTGGTTTCATGAACAGAAGCAGCAACTACGATTTAGACGTAACCTACCAGATGAAGTCAAAGCCATACAGGATCGTTCCGCTAAGCTCACTCAGAAGGGCTAATAGTGAACTAAGGCCGAGTCATGATTCCCTGGTCTGTGGAGGGGGCAGGCTAGCTAATCTTGGATCCTGGAAGCCTCTGCCGAGACTAGCCACACCTGTTGAAGTCTCTCCCTCTTCTTGGAAGGGCTTGAGATCGAGAATGAAGACACAATCACAAAAGATAGGGGCGTCAATCTGATGTCTAAAACAACCAGATTAAGGGAGGAAGTGAGAATCCTTCTCGAGGAAAGAGGCTCTGCTAATACTGTAGAAATATTCGATCATCTAAATGAGAGATTTAGATGGGGGGCTACAATGAATCAGGTTGGTAACATTCTCGCCAAGGACACAAGGTTCGATAAAATCGGTCATGTCAGGGGTCAATTCAGAGGAAGTACCTACACGGTTTGTGTATGGGGACTGAGGATTGGCGAGGTTACGGCTCACGCATGACATAGGGAATACTCAAGTCAAGTAATACCTACACAGGCACGTGAATGCCAACACTTCCGTGACAGACTGGGCCACATTGTTTCGTTTGGGAAATAATCTCACAGGTGTTTTCGGTGTTTTCTTAGGATCTATCATAGCTTTAGGGGATGTCCCCCAAGGGTTACTGGCACATATCACCATACTACACGCTTCATCTGTCCTTTTCTTCATGTGTTCATGGAATGCATTGAATGATATTTATGATTTTGAAATTGACTTAGTTAATCGTCCCGACAGGCCCTTGCCTAGTGGAAGAATTTCTCTTAATCATGCAAAAATAGCTACTGCAATCACTATGATTTCATCAATCCTCAGTATTGCTCTCTGCTACTGGTTGATATCAGGATCAAATCCAGTAGAAGGATTCGAAGTCTCAGATTGGTACCCGTCTCTTGCAATCTGGATAATAGCACTAATCTTGCTCATAAATTACGAGTTCCCATTCGGTCTCCGGCTCAAAGATAAGGGCCTTCCTGGCAATATTTCAATCAGCATCTCAGTAGGCTTGGTAGTTGTTTTCGGAGCCTCTGCGGTCTTTGAGCCATTTAGTGAGAAAGCCTGGTCTTTATTCTTCGTTGGTATTTTCTACAATACGTCTAGGGAGATTATCAAGGATGTCCAAGATATGGAAGGGGATAAGGGAAGAAATACACTAGCAATGAGAATCGGATCTGAAAATGCAAGAACTGTTGCTTGGGTGATGTCTATTCTAGCGTTAGCTTCTGTCCTACTGCCTTTCGCCATAGGTATTTTCACCCCACTCCACGTTGTCTTAGTGATTCCCGCTGTAATGACCTTGATGATGGTAAAGGGAAGGATAATTATTGGAGAAGATGCCGCAGCATCAAGTCTTTTGAAGAAGTCAATGCTACTTTGCCTCGCAGCGTTACTCACAAGTTCGCTAATCTAGTACAACTCATTGTAAGTATGCCATGCCGCTTCATTACACATTCTTGTCAGAAGGGACATCTGCGCCCACATCCTATTCTCCGCTTGGTCGAAAACTACACTATTCTTAGAGTCAATAACGCCATTCGTGACTTCCTCTCCTCTGTGTGCAGGGAGACAATGCATGAATAGGTAATCAGAATCAGCATGGGAAACTAGCTCCTCATTAATCTGAAAACCATCAAATGCATCCATCTTCCCATCTAGGTTCTCTTCTCCCATGGATACAAAAACATCAGTGTATACCCCTCCGGCATCACTTACGGCCTCAATCGGATCATTGGAGGAGATGATACTGGAGCCATTGTCACTAGCCATTGTAACGGCCCTAGAGACTATATCGGCGTCCGGCTCAAATCCTATGGGAGTTGCATATTTGATATCGATACCAAGAGACGCACACGCAAGCATCAAGTCATGTAGTACATTGTTACCATCTCCTACCCATGAAACATGGCCTTTGACGGAATCAATTTTCTCTGATATCGTCATTAAGTCTGCAGCCGCCTGACATGGATGATGCATATCAGAAAGCGCGTTAATTACTGGAACTGAAGAATGCTTGGCCAATTCTTGCACATCTGAATGGCCGAAGCATCTGTACGTGATGCCATCCATAAATCTGGACAATACTGCAGCTGTATCTGCTATCGACTCGCTCTTTCCCAGCTGAATATCATTTGCGAGTAAAGTTAGCGGCTGCCCTCCAAGTTTACTGACCCCAACTTCAAATGAAACTCTTGTCCTTGTGGACGGTTTTTCATATATCGAACCTATGGACATCCCATCCAAAGGCTTGAAACTATCAGCAAAGCCATCGTCATTCTTCATTCTAATGGCCCAATCAATCAACTGTTGGAGCTCTCCATCGAAATCATCTATTGCTAGCAGGTCCATTTTTGGTTCAGTTTCTCTCATGCTCAATATCTCCTGCAAAACCATCACGAGTATCGGCCATTCCGCCATACACACTCTGTACGAATGTCAGGACATCAGCCAATCCATCTTCATTCTCACTGGACAGAGGGATTAATCCAGGCTGAATAGATGCGTGTTGCATCATCCTGAGTTGGCCAATAGCAAATTCTGCTCTCTGACTTCCCGAACCGTGGACCATTGATTGATTCGACGACTCCTCATAGAGGGCGGCTTCTAATGCACTTAGGTTATCTCCCCACTCAACTATTTTCTCAAGAGTCTCCGGCTCTATTAAGTCGGATTTTGAGAGAAAATTAGCCGTAGGTAGTCCAAGTCTGAAATGAACGATCGATGAGAGTAACATTTGCGACACGAAACCACTCGGCGTCTGTGAAAGCATAGGGTCGAATAGGAAAGCCAGACAGGCCCTCCCCCTCCCCAGAACTTCCACTAAGTGACTAGATGCTTCCCTGAATGCGAATAACTCTACCTGTCCAGGCGTATCAATGACCATAATGTCACCAGAAAGGCCATCTAGCTCTTCATGAATATCAATGGCCTGTGACGCGACCAAATCTGCAGCTAGAATTTGCGCACCGTTAGGCCCCAGATCATATTCATCCATCACTTCGGATAATGAAATCAGATCTCTTACGTCAAATTCAGGATCATAATGTACTCTTTCAGCACCCGGATCCAGATTAATAGCTAGAGTTTCAACTTCTAGGAATCTCGACCACCTTTGGAAAGAGGTTACTAGGGTACTCTTGCCAGCTCCTGCGGTCCCAACGACGAAAAGCACTGGGGGGGTTGTTCCATCCATGCACTTACGATAGTGTTCTGGCTAATAGACTTCAAGGATGTCTGACTTGTTTACATCTATCCTCAAGCAACCGTTATACAGAGTATTGTTGCCTCTCTGCTCAAACAGGTGGCGCCGACCATGACAGAACAACCACCCCCTCTCCCTCCCGGATTCCCTATTCCTCCCCCTCCGCCACCGCCTGGCATTGATTTAGATGATGAAAATGAGGTCACAGAAGAGGAATTATTGGAAAAAATCCAGATCAGA
>MDTB01230749.1_pt1 | contig 10516 bp, 9 predicted proteins | sample 811161 | NCBI WGS metagenome assembly MDTB01 (sample SAMN05326650, study PRJNA326480) | marine metagenome | isolation source: seawater | place: Mediterranean Sea | collected 2009
AAAAGAAAAATGAAGGAATATGACGAACTTAAAAAAGAATTAAAAAGAAAATAAATGTGGACTATAATAAGATTTGAAAAAAAAAAACTTGAGCTTCTAAAAGAAGATTTAAGGAAAAAACTTGGTAAAGATTTCATAATTTACATTCCTAAAATTAAAATTCAAAATTATAGGAAAAATAAACTTATAAATTTAGAATTTAATCTATTAGGAGATTATATGTTTTGCTTCCATAAAAAATTTAGTGACAGCAGGTATTTAAATATAGTGAAATTTTCAAGAGGTTTAAAATATCTTCTTAAAGGTTATGTCGAGTCTCAAAAAGATATTTCGACATTTATAAAAAAATGTAAATATTCAGAATGTACGGAGGGGTTTTTGTCTAAAAATTTTTCCAATTTATGTATTGATAAAAATTACATCTTTTCAACTGGCCCATTCACTAAAAAAATTTTTCAAATAATTAATTTACAAAAAAACACAATTAATATTTTGCTTGGAAACGTTAAAACTTCTATAAAAAAACACGATTTTTTATTCGCTCCTGCATAGAAAAAAATAAAATGAACTTCTCTAAGTAAAACGATCTTTTACGAAGTGCGGAGCTTTGTTCTTCTAAATAAAAAATAATTTTTATGAAAATATTAAAGGAAATTGATATTATTATAAGTAATAAAAACAAAAACTCTCTTTACTTTTTATTATTTTTAATGATTACAGTAATGATGGTTGAAGTGTTAAGTCTTGGATTAATTATTCCAGTTTTAACTGTTGTAATTGATCCAGACTCAGTGGAAAAATTTTTAGAAATAGAATTTTTAAATAAGATTTCATTTAGTGGAGAAAAATTATCAATCATATTATTAGCAGGATTAATTTTAGCTTTTTTTATAAAATCTCTAATCATTTTTTTTATGAATTGGAAACAAAGTAAAATTATGTTTGAAATAAACACTGAATTAGCTAAGATTTTTTACACTTTTTATCTTAATTCGGATTATGAATTTCATTTAAATAACAATTCTTCAAAAATGGTAAGAAATATTTCTTCAGAAATTCCAGTAGTAACTACTTTAATAAATTCACTTTGTTCAATAACTGCAGAAATAATTGTATTATCGGGGATTACAGTTTTTTTATTTGTATTTAATCCTTTGGGCACACTTATGATAACAATAGTATTAATTATATTAGGTTTAATTTTACATCTCAGTATAAAAAAAAAATTAAATATGCTTGGTGAGTTTAGAAAAAGACACGAAAGACTTCGAATAAAAAATCTTTTAAATGGATTTAGAGGTATTAAAGAAATTATGATTTCAAGTTACCAAAATAGTTTTGTTAATGATTATGATAAACACCATAAAGGAGTATACGGTGCAAATATGAGTCGAAATATTTTGTTGCCCATCCCAAGATTAGCCTTTGAGTTTTCAGGAGTTTTAATTTTAAGTATTTTTACCTTAGTTGGAGTTTATCTAAATTATTCTTCTGTTCAATTAATCACAACACTTTCTGTTTGGGCGGTAGCGGCTATAAGACTTTTACCTTCATTTAACAGGATATCTTCTAATTTACAGAATATTACTGTTTCTAAACCTTCACTTAACGAATTATTAAAAGATTACATTTATCTGAATAATGCAAAAAAAAAAAATAAAATTGATAAAAATCTTAAATCTATCAAATTAGAAAAAATAGTTTTAGATAAAGTTTGTTTCAATTACTCAAATTCCTCAAATTCAATAATTAAAGAGGCTAGTTTTGAAATAAAGAAAGGAACAAAAAATGCAATTATTGGAAAAACTGGAAGTGGAAAATCAACTTTATTAGATTTAATAGTTGGTCTTATTAAACCACAGGCAGGAAAAATTAAGTTTGACGGTCAATTTAATTCAAATTGCCAAAAAGATTTACAAAAAAATATAGGGTATGTGCCTCAAAGAATTTATTTAGTTGACGACACGATAAAACAAAATGTTGCTTTCGGCATTCCAAGAGATGAAATAGATGATAAGAAGGTTGAATATGCAATTGAGTTTGCTCAATTAAAAAATTTTGTTGATTCACTTGAAAATGGTTTTGATACAATTGTTGGTGATGATGGTGTAAAGATTTCCGGAGGGCAAAAACAAAGGATTGGTATAGCAAGAGCGTTATATAAAGATCCTCAAATAATTGTATTAGATGAAGCAACTAATGCTATTGATGAAGATACAGAAAATAAGTTAATTTCAAATTTAGTAAAAATTGAAAAGCAAAAAACCCTTATTATGGTGACACATCGAAAAAATATTTTAAAGGATTTTGATAATATTTTTTTAGTACAAAACGGACGAGTAGCTAAAGCAAACAAAGATTTACAATATTTTAATCAAATTTAAATGACCAAAATAATTTCATTAGCAAAACCTTCAATCAGTAATCAAGAAATACAAAATGTACTCAAGTGTTTAAAAAAAGGTTGGGTGTCATCTACAGGAGAATTTGTAAAAAAATTTGAAAATAATTTTTCTAAATATATTGGTAAAGGATATGCCTTGGCAGTTTCTAATGGAACTGTTGCGATAGAGCTAGCTTTAAAAACATTCAAAGTTGGAAAAAATGATGAAGTGATTATTCCCGATTTTACTTTTGCAGGAACAATTAATGCCGTTTTAAATACCTCTGCCACACCAGTGATAGTTGACGTTAATAAAGATGACTGGACCATAGATGTAAATGAGATTAAAAAAAGTATAAATAAGAGGACCAAAGCTATTATTCCAGTTCATATCTATGGTCAACCAGCGAAAATTCGAGAAATTAGAACTTTAGCAAAAAAAAATAATTTGGCGGTAATAGAAGATGCAGCTGAAGCACTAGGTGCATTTTATAAAAAGAAAAAAATTGGATATAACTCCCAATGTTCAACATTTAGTTTTTTTGCAAATAAACTCATTACTACTGGCGAAGGAGGAATGGTATTATTTAATAGTAAAAAAAAAGCTGAATTTGCAAAGAAGTTAAGAAATCAAGGAAGAGATTTAAAAAAATTTTATTGGCATACTGATATTGGTGGAAATTATAGAATGTCTAACGTCCAAGCAGCGATAGGTTGTGCTCAATTAAAAAAAATCAAAAAATTTTATAATCAAAGAAAAAAAGTGTTCAATTATTATAATTTTCTTCTCAAAAGTTACAAATTTATCAAATTATTACCAAACAACCCTTGGTCTTCAAACTCTTTGTGGGCATATAATATTATCATAAAGGGTATTGGTAAAAACTTAAGAAATAAACTCATACAAAAATTAATTAAAAAAGGTATTGAAACAAGACCAGGTTTCTATCCTTTATCTTCAATGCCACCTTACAAAAAGTATTCTAAAAAAAAAAATGAGAATTCTTTTATCTTAGGACATGGTTCAATAACATTACCTTTTTATAATGATTTAAAAAGGAAAGAACAAAAAAAAATTGTAAGCAAGTTAATAAGTACCTTACCAAAAAAAATAAAAATTTCAAAATAATTACTGTATTTATGAAAAAAATTATTTATAGCGGTTTTCACAGCAACTGGCTTTCCATCATTTCTATTTTAAATAAAAAGTATAATTGGAAATCAAAAGTAATTATAACTAGTAATGAAGATTTCAAAATATTACAAAATTTAAACAAATCATCTGAAGTTTTAAATATAAGTGAACTAAGAAAAGGCTTTTTTCCATGTTCAAAGTTTAAAAAAAAAAATAATTTTTCTAAACGGAATATTGGAAAACTGTCGAAGTATTTTTTGAATTTTTGTTTATCACTTCAAACTTATGATAAATTAAATGAGTTTAAAAATGATAAATTAAATTTTTATAAAAGCAATATTAAGTTTTGCAGTTCATTAATACACAGAAACAAACCCGATTTAGTTTTATTTTGCACATGGCCTGCTAATTCGTTTGATTATACTCTTTATCTTGTAGCAAAAAAAATATTTAATATTCCAGTTTTATATATCGATGCATATGAACACTTTAATAATTTTTATCATACAATTGGTTCTGATCTTAAAGAATTGCACAAGCCATATATTAAAAAATATAAATCAAAAAATATTAAAAAAAATTATGATGTAGATAAATATTACAACCAAATTAAAAAAAATTTTTCAGTCGAAAAAATTCCTTCATATAAAAGAGATATTGAGTTTCTTTTGAGCAAAGGAAAAACTTTTTTATTTTCAATTTTAAAAAAAATTTTAAAAACTACTTTAATTTCTTTTGTAAACGGGAAAGGATTTAAGTTAGCTCCTGTAGGTATTAAAAAAAAGGGCTACTCTTTTTTTAATAAGAAAGCTTACATGAATTATTTTGAGTATTACATTTTTTTGATAAACAATTATCTAAAAACGATATTTTTAGAGGGATATTATCAAAATCTTTGTGACAGGGTGAATTTAGATGATAAATATATTTTATACGCTGGAGCGCTTCACCCAGAGGCTATAAGTGATGGTTTTGCTGATAAATACCATGATGATTTTTTAAATCTTAGAATTTTATCTCAAAGTTTGCCAAAAGGTTGGAAAATTTATTATAAAGAGCATTTTGCTACTTTTTTAAAATATGAGTCGAACTTATCACCTCTTAAGAAAGATAAAAAATTTTTCCTTAATTTATCAAAAATACCTAAAGTTAAATTAATTTCGCATAAAAGTAATACAATACAACTTGTAAATAATTCAAAAGCTGTCTCTTCTTTAGCTGGTACTATAGGCATGGAGGCGTTAATTAATAACAAGCCAGTGCTAATTTTTGGTAATACTTGGTATAAAGGCTGTAAAAGTATTTTTCATATAAAAAACATAAATGATTGCAAAAAAGCATTAAAAAAAATAAAAAAAAATTTTATACCATGTCAAAAAGATATAAAAAAATATCTCTACGCAGTAGCATCTTCATCATATCAATTTAAAACTTCTTTGGATCACGAGAGAGAAAGAATCACAGATAAATCTGTAAAAAAAGAAAACATGAAAATAGCTCAAAAAATTTACCAAAGTTCAAAAAAAAGGATTTTAAATGAACTTAAGTAATTACATTGTAAAAGAAACTGTTCCGGCAACTGATACAATTCAAATAATGTACGAAAATCAACTTCCAATAATCATTTGTGAAAATAAAAAACATAAAATAACAGGCATATTTACCGAAGGTGATTTCAGAAAAGCAATTTATAAAGGTCAAGATTTAAAAAAACCTATTTCAAAAATAATGAATAGAAATTTTAAATTTTTAAAAGAAAATTACAATTTAAAGGATTTAGAAAATGTTTTCGCAAAAAAAAATACTGTATATGTGCCTGTAATCAAAAAAGGAAAAGTGATTAAAATAGTTTCAAGAAATAATATTTTTTTTACAGACAAAAAAAAGAATAAAAAATTATATAAAAATCCTGTAGTAATTATTGCTGGTGGAAAAGGTACCAGATTAAGGCCATTTACAAATATTCTTCCTAAACCACTTATACCAATAAAGAACAAATCTGCTTTAGAGCTGGTGATAGAAAATTTTTTAAAATACGGTGCAAACAAAATTGAATTAACACTAGGTGATAAAGGAAAAATGATTGAAGCGTACTTAAGCAATAATTTGTTACCAGTCTCAATTAACTATTATTATGAAAAAAAACCATTGGGATCTGCAGGATCACTTGGACATTTTAAAAATAAATTTAAAAAATCTTTTTTTGTTACAAATTGTGATGTAGTTATTAATGCTGATTACGGTCAGATTATGGAATATCATCTTAAAAATAAAGATGCGCTCACAATTGTCGGAACACTTGAAAATTTTAAGGTACCTTATGGAGTATGTAAAATAGACAATAAGGGTAGATTATTAAGTTTTGTAGAAAAACCATCATATCATAATTTAGCTAGCACAGGATTTTACGTTTTCAGCGCACAAGTTCTGAAATTAATTAAAAAAAATAAATTTTTAGATATGAATGAATTAATTAACAATATTCTTAAAAAAAATTTAAAAATTTCTGTTTATCCAATAGCTAAAAATAATTGGTATGATCTTGGGCAGTGGCAAGAATATTATAATAATAGCTTAAAAATTAAATTATGAAACAATGATTAACCAAGAATATTTAGACTTAGAGAAAAAAATTATTTCAAAAAATAATAGATTCAATCTTTCTAAATCTGACAAGTTTGAATTAAAAAAAAATTTTTTCAATTCTAACATACTTATCACAGGAGCAGCAGGATCTATAGGAAGTGCATTTGTAAAATTATTAAAATCTTATAAATTCAAAAATTTAATTTTACTCGATAAAGATGAAAATCAACTTACCGAGTTAAATCGAGATCTTGTTATCAAATTTAGCAACAAAATAAATAGAGTAAAATTTATTTGTGTAGATTTAAATATATTTAAAATTAAAACATTTCTGATTAGAGAAAAAATAAGTCATTACTTCAATTTTGCTGCAATTAAACATGTCCGTTCACAAGAACAAGTGGACTCACTAAAATATATGTTCTCAACAAACTCAATAAATTTTTTACCTTTTCAGAAAATAAATAATAGTCATTTAAAACAAATTTTTTCAATTTCAACAGATAAGTCTGTCTATCCAACTAGCATGCTAGGTGTTTCAAAATTATTAATGGAACAAGTCTTGGCTAATTTTAAAAAAAAAAATAAAAAAATTCATGTATCTACAACTAGATTTGCTAATGTAAGTTTTTCTAACGGTAGTATTCTTAAATCAATAATTGATAGAATTAATTCAAAAAAAATTTTTGGTATACCTGCTAATATTTTACGTTACTTTATTACTCATGAAGAAGCAGCAAGTATATGCTTTAAATGCTTACTTAAAAAAAATGATAACTATATATTAGTCCCAAATAATAAAGTTATTGGAGAACCAATATTAGTTGAAACATTATGTAGAAAAATTTTAAAAATAAAAGGTTTTAAAATCGAAATATGTTCTAAGCCAAAGCCTATCAAAAAAAATATATATCCAGTAGTAATTAATAAAAAATTAACACATGGACAAAAACATACTGAAAAATTTAATTATAAAAGTGAGGTTTTAATTGATGATTTTTCAGATAAAACAATTAAAAAGATTAAGATTTACAATTTCTTTAACCAGTTTCAAATTTTATCGAAAATTGTTAAATTAGAGAATTTAAATAAAATTATAAAAATAATAGAGAAAAAAATACCAGTGTTTTCACATAATAAAAAAGTCAGTTTTTTAAGTAAAAAAATATGAGTAAATTTTACAAAAATTTAAAAAAATCTAAGTCGCCATATATCATTGCAGAAATTGGTAGCAACCATAATGGAAAAACTTATCTAGCAAAAAAACTCATACTGTCAGCAAAAAAAGCGGGCGCTGATTGCGTAAAATTTCAAAGTTGGTCAGTGGATACAATTTTTTCGAAAAAAAAATATGATGATAATTATTTTTTTAATGATGATTATCGAAATAGAAAAGACACTAACTTGAAAAAAATCGTCAAAAAATACTCATTTTCTGAAAAACAACTATTATCTATGAGCAACTTTTGTAAAAAAATTAATATTGATTTTGCCACAACTCCTTTTTCTTTAAGTGAATTAAATTTTTTAAAAAAAAAACTTAAACCTAAATTTATAAAAGTTGCTTCAATGGATTTAAATAATCATCCTTTTTTAAAACAGATTGGTAAAAAAAAATTACCAATACTATTATCAACAGGACTTAGTACTATAAAAGAAATAAATGAGGCCCTTAAAATTCTTTATAAAACAGGAAGTAAAGAAATAATTTTATTACACTGTATTTCTAAATACCCAACACCTCCAAAAGAGACCAATCTTAATGCTTTAATTTCGCTAAAACAAAAATTTAGATTACCTATAGGTTTTTCTGATCATACGTTAGGAACTCTAGCCCCCTCAATTGCTAGTTGCTTAGGGGCAAAAGTAATTGAAAAACATTTTACTTTAAGTAAAAAAATGAAAGGATGGGATCATAAGGTCTCAGCTGAGCCATTAGAACTAAAACGTATCATTGATGAAACAAAACTTGTCCATAAATATTTAGGAAAAAAAATATTTAAAAGACCAGAGTCAAAAAAAATTATTCAAGAGTTTAGAAGAAGCGCAATAGCTAATCGAGATCTTAAAATTGGAGATCAGATTTCAATGTCAGATATTACTTTTAAAAGACCTGGAACAGGTATTTCTCCGGACAAAATTTACAAATATGTAGGTAAAAAAATAAAAAAGAATATCAAAAACGATACAGTGATAAAAAAAAATTTTTTTTAATGTTAGCAATCATTCCAGCAAGATCAGGTTCAAAAACCCTTAAGAATAAAAATATTTTAAAATTTGCTGGCAAACCTTTAATTCATTGGACTATACTTGCGGCTTTAAAATCAAAAAAAATTGATAAAATAATTATTTCTACAGATAGCAATAAAATTTCAAAAATTTGTAAAAAAATTTCAAAAAAAGTTCTGGTTCCATTTCTAAGACCAAAATATCTTGCAAAAGATAATTCAGCAGCAATTGATAGTTATCTTTTTACTTTAGATAAGTTAGAAAAAAAAGGAAAAAAAATTAAAGATTTTATTGTGCTGCTCCCGACATCTCCTCTAAGAAATTATAAAGATATTGACAATGCAATAAATTATTTTGAGAGAAAAAATGCAGAAACAGTTATCTCATGTGTAAAAACAAAGCCTTTCAATTGGTATTTAAAAAGAGAAAAAAATGAAAAGATCAATGAAGTTTTTCGAAACAAAGCTTTAGTTAATCGACAAGAATACGAAAACTTTCTCATACCCAATGGAGCTATATATATTTTTAATAAAGATGCTTTGAAAAGAAAAAATTCTTATTATACGAACAAATCTTATGCTTACATAATGTCCAAAGAAAAATCTATTGATATCGATGATAAGCATGATTTCAAAATAGCTGAAAAATTGTTTTTAAATATTAATAAAACTTAATAAGGTATATAAAGAATGGCTAATAAAAAAGTAGCAATTATAACTGGTATCACTGGTCAAGATGGTTCATATCTTGCTGAATTTCTTTTAAAAAAAAACTACATTGTGCACGGATTGAGAAGAAGGTCATCTACTTCTAATCTAGAAAATATCTTACATTTAATTAAACCGTCTAATAAAAAAAATTTTCATCTTCATTATGGAGATTTAACAGATGCATCAAATTTGAATAAAATATTGAATAAAATAAAACCACAAGAAATCTATAATTTGGCTGCTCAATCGCATGTACATCTTTCTTTTCAAATTCCTGAATTTACAGCTACTGTAAACGCATTGGGAGCGCTTAATCTTTTAGAAGCAATGGTAAATTGTTGCCCAAAAGCAAAATTCTATCAGGCTTCAACTAGTGAACTTTACGGTAATAAAAAAAACAATTCTTTTCTGAATGAAAAGTCAGATTTTAGTCCTTGCTCACCTTACGCAACGTCAAAATTATATTCATTTCATTTAGTGAAGAATTATAGAGAAAGAGGATACTTTGCATGCAACGGCATTCTCTTTAATCACGAGTCACCTAGAAGAGGAACAAATTTTGTAACGAGAAAAATTATAGAAGCAGCAGTTAAAATTAAAAAAGGTCAACAGAAAGTTCTTTTTCTTGGAAATTTGTACGCAAAAAGAGATTGGGGATACGCAAAAGAGTATGTTGAAACAATGTGGAGGATGCTTCAAGTTAAAAAACCAGACGATTATGTTGTTGCTACAGGTAAAACTTATTCTGTTAAATATTTCGTAGAAAAAGTTTTTAAATATTTAAATATAAAAATCAAATGGAAAAATAAAAATTTAAAAGAAATAGGTTATGATTTAAAATCAAAAAAAACTTTGGTTAAAATTGATCCATATTATTTCAGACCAAAAGAGGTAGGTTATTTAAGAGGTAATAGTGCTAAGGCAAAAAAAAAACTTAAATGGAAACCTAAAGTTAGCCTTGATAAATTAGTAAAAATTATGATTGAGGAAGAACTAAAAAAATAATTTATATAATATGTTTATTATTGCCGAAATAGCTTGCTCACATAATGGAAAAGTATCTAAGCTTAAAAAATTAATTCGAGACGCCGCTAGCTCTGGTGCTGATGCTGTCCAGTTTCAAATTTGGAATTTGAAATATATGATGAGCCCGAAAAATAGATTATTTAAAAATTTGAAAAAGATTGAATTTTCAGAATTAGAATGGATAGAATTTATTAGATTTACAAAAAATAATTTTCCAAAACTTAAAATTTATATTTGTTTTTATGAACATAAAAGTTTCTCAATTTTAAAAAAAATCAAAATTGATGGTATAAAAATAAACTCCTCCGATTTGACAAACCCTTTAGTTCTGAAAGAAGTTTCTAATTTTAAAGGAATTAAAAATTTAAGTGTCGGAGGCTCTTCTTTTGACGAAATTTATTATGCCTTAAAATATTTAGGTAAAAAGAATGTAAATTTAATGTATGG
>MDTB01068824.1_pt1 | contig 10515 bp, 5 predicted proteins | sample 811161 | NCBI WGS metagenome assembly MDTB01 (sample SAMN05326650, study PRJNA326480) | marine metagenome | isolation source: seawater | place: Mediterranean Sea | collected 2009
CCTAAACAAAAAAATATTCAAAAATTTACAGATGTGGGATTTGGTTTTTTCAATTACTTAATAGTAACAACTATACTTGCTACTTTTTTTATTGGAATTTTAAATTTCGAAAGAATAAGGTTGACGAGAAAATTTCCTTTTCTAGAACCTTATATAAACAATTTTTACGAAACTTTAGAAAACTTCAAATTTTTTATTTTAGACCTTATTAAATAAAATTTATGAAAAAAGTGTCTTCTTCATTTTGGTCAGCTGATGAAGAAGCAAAGAAATCATCAAATCTAAATAATTTTTGTGAATTATTGCACAATGAAAAGATTTTAAATTATAGTAAAAATTTTAATCATCTTTGGAAATGGTCCGTTAAAAAACCAAAATTATTTTGGTCAAAGGTTTGGGATTTCACTAAAATTAAGGGCAAACGTGGAAAAGTCATTATTAAGAAAAATAAAATATTTTATAAAAATTCATTTTTTCCTGACTCCAAACTTAACTATACAGAAAATCTTTTACCAAAAAAAAATAATGATATAGCCCTAAACTTTTTTTCAGAAAATAAGAGTAAGAAGAAAGTTACCTGGAGAGATTTATATGAAAATGTTTGTAAATTTTCTTATTTTTTAAAAACAATAAAACTAAAAGAAAAAGATCGTGTTGCCGCATATGTTCCGAACACAATTGAAGCTGTTACTTCGTTCCTTGCGGTAGCTAAGAATGGTCTTATCTGGTCCTCCTGCTCACCAGACTTTGGAACACAGGCAGTAATTGATAGATTTCTACAAATAAAACCCAAAGTTTTAATTACTTGTGATCATTATTTGTATAATGGAAAAAAAATTAATATTTTAAAAAATATACCTGAAATCTTAAAAAAAATTAAATCTATAAAAGAAGTCATAGTTTTTCCATATCTAGATGAATTTGATGACAAACTTAATTTTGAATATCATGATTTTTATTATGTAATAAAGAATTCAAAAAAAGACCTCACCTTTAAAAAATTTGACTTTAATCACCCTCTTTATATTTTATATTCAAGCGGTACTACGGGTGTTCCAAAGTGTATTACACATGGTGCTGGAAATGTGCTTATAGAACATAATAAAGAATTTTCATTGCATTGTAATATTTCCGATAAGGATAAAGTTTTCTATTATACAACAACTGGTTGGATGATGTGGAATTGGTTAATAGGAGGATTATCTTTAGGAGCATCATTGTATCTATACGATGGATCACCAACATATCCTACTAAAGATTGTTTAATAAAACTTTGCTCTAATGAAAAAATTAATTTTTTTGGTGTTAGTGCAAAATACATAGACTTTTTAAAGAAAGAAAAACTTAATTTTTTAAGTTTGGATTTTTCAAGTTTAAAAATAATTGCATCAACTGGTTCACCACTTGTTAATGAATCCTTTGAATACATTTATAAAAATATAAAAAAGAATATTCATATTTCCTCTATAAGTGGGGGTACAGACGTTGTGGGATGTTTAGTTTTAGGAAATATTTTTTCAAGTGTTTACTCTGGTGAAATTCAAGGTGAAAGCTTGGGTATAGATGTTGATATATTTAATGAAAAAGGGAAAAAGATTTCATTAGAAAAAAAAGGAGAATTAGTTGTTAAAAAACCATTTCCAACAATGCCTATTAAATTTTGGAATGACTTTAAAAATAAAAAATATCAAAAAGCATATTTCTCTAAATACAAAAATATTTGGCATCATGGAGATTATATACAAAGAACAAAAAATGGTGGTTTTATTATACACGGAAGATCGGATTCAACATTAAATCCTGGTGGTGTAAGAATTGGTACTGCTGAAATTTATAGACAAGTCGAAAAAATTAATTTTATTAGAGAGAGTTTAGTTGTTGGAAAAACAATTGATAATGATACAAAAATAATTTTGTTTGTAGTTTTAAACATAAAAAAAAAACTTAAAAAAGAAGATGTTGATTTTTTAAAAAAAGAAATAAGAAAAAATTGTTCTCCAAAACATGTTCCTTTTAAAATTATTCAAACTCCTGAAATACCAAGAACCAAGAATGGAAAAATTGTTGAATTGGCTGTTAAAAAAGCCATACATGGAGAAAAAATAGAAAATTTACAATCTTTATCAAATCCAGATAGTATGAATTTTTACAAGAAATTTTTCAAAGATGGATTTTAAATGAGTAAAAATTATGAAACAAAAGACATATTGTTAGCAATTGATAGTTTGTTAGCTGATAAAAAAAAATATTGTAGATACAAATAAAATACATTTTGAGAAACCCTTGATTTTAACCTCTGATATAAAACAAAAAAAAAATAAAAGTGGCATTCCAAAAGATACTGAAAAAATTATTTTACAGGCAGAAAAATATTTTAAAAAATAATTTAATTCTCTAAATCTTTTATATTAATAAAATCATCAGATAGGTTACTATTATTTCTTTTAATATCTTCAAAGAAATTCCAAGCAAGAACTAGGACTGTGTTATTTTTGTTAGATAATTTATCTTTACCCACTATTGGAATTTTAACGCCAGGTATAAATTTTCCGTGTTTCAACTTATTATCTTCTACTATAAATTCAATTTCACTTGATATTCCAAAAAAATTTAAAGCTGTGGTAGCTTTTGCAGGAGAACCATAACCAATAACTTTTTTTCCTTTAGATTTTATTAGTTTAATATTTTTTTGAATATTTTTTTTAATTTCATAAACTTTTTCACCAAAAGATTTATAAGTAGAATATTTTTTTAAACCAAATTTTTCTTCTTCATTTAATAATTGAATAACACTTTTGTGTGTTTTAGAATTTTTTTCCTTTTTAATATAAACCCTTAATGAACCACCGTGGGTATTAATTTTTTCAGCTTTTACAATTTTTGCATTAAATTGTTCAAAAAAACTAATTAATGAAGTTAAGGACCAATAATTATAATGTTCGTGGTAGATATTATCAAATGTTAGATCTTTTAATGTGTTTAAAAGGTATTGAATTTCTAAAATAATTGTTCCATTCTTTTTTAATAGTTTAAACATACATTCCGCCATCTCTTTTAATTTATCTGAATGGGCAAAAACATTTGAGGCAAGTATAATATCTGCATTACCCTTAATTTTTTTCAAATTTTTCTTCTCTAAAAAGCAATTAATTGTTTTAATTTTATTTTTATTTGCTAATTTTGCTAAATTCTTTGCAGGCTCAACTCCTAATAGTTTTTTGAAACCCATATTTTTAAATGGTTTTAGTGCTACCCCATCATTGCTTCCGATATCTATGATGTACGATTTTTTTGGAGATAGTTTTAATTCTTTATTATATTTATAAGCAGCTTCTTCGAAATGTTTCCTAAAAGAGCTAGATGTTGAAGATGTATATAAATAATTTGAAAACATTTTTTTTGGATCTACAGAAACAGAAAGTTGACAATTGTGACAATCGGTACAGTAATTTAATTCTAATGGATAAAACTCGCATTTTTCATCCTCTTTGCTTAAAAGATTGTTTGCTAAAGGTTGGTAACCCAGTGACAGAACCCTCTTTAAATTTTTACTATCACAACATCTACATTCAAATTTGTAAGAGCTTAAAAGTAAATTCTTCTCCTTTTCACTAACGATATTATGTCTGACCGTATGTGTTACACCATAGTTTTCGTGTTCCCTCTCTCCTCTAACTAAATTTAAAAATACTGTATCTTTAGTAAAAACCATCGTGTGGGCTACATTAGGTTTTATAACAGAAAGTTGTCCCTCATTAACTACCTGTGTTATTTTAGGAGAGTTAGGATTTAATAGATCTTGAAAAACTTCTATTATTTGACCTTTGGTAAATAAACATTTTTGTTCTTGTTGTGGATGGTAATGATTTGCTCTCATACTGCCCTTTTTTGAGTCAATCAAACCAATAAGGTTGATAGGTTCTGTAAGTTCGTGATTACTAATTTTACCCCTAATATCAACAAACTCATCGTGACCATTATTTACATATTCTAAGTCTTTAATTAAATTTTTCTGAGACCATTTTTCAATCATCTCTTTAATACATTCTTCTAGAGCGTACAAAAATTTGAATCCAGTGCCTAAAAGTTTATTGTTAGATAATGAATAACCAGGATTTGGTACCTTATCATTAGTCTTGAGAATTTTGATTTTTGGATTAAATCTTTTACATAAGTTAGCAACTTCTTCAACGGTAATGCTATCTTTTGAAACATTAAATGTATCAAAATTAATATCATTTCTTTCTTCCATAAATTTAAAACATCTGGCTGTATCAATTAAAGGAGACAAACTTTTTAATTGTTTTCCACCACCAAAAAGTCTTAATGTGCCATTCTGAGATGAAATCATAGAAAATAAATTTGGCATAATATTTAATCTCATTGAGTCGTTAGAATAACCATAAACAGACGCCAGCCTGAGAATAACAAAATTTTTTCCAGAACTTTTAATTTGTTCCTCATTTTTATCTTTGCCTATAGCGTAGGGCAATAAAGGAAACTTTTCATAATCTTCCTTAATATTCTTTGTTAATAAATCCTTTCCTTCGAATACTACATGGGTAGATGGAAATATAATTTTGCAATTTTTAGATGTTTGGGACAAAACAATGGACGTACCTTTCTCTGCAACATCATTTAATTCTTTATCTTTTTCCTCATTTTGCTCATCTTTTGTGCGAGCCACATCTGTTATACCAGCTAAGTGATGAACTACATCTGCTTCTTTGAGATACTTTTTTACGACTTCCAAGTTTCTAATATCTGAATGTACAAAGTTTATATTCCAATTTCTTAGTTGATGGACCTGATTAGATACAAATCGATTGTCAATAACTGTAATTTGATTATTCCAACTTTCACCAGAGTAAATTTTGCAAAGCTCAGAACCAATGTATCCAAGACCACCAGTTATAACAATTTTTTTCATTAATTTATCCTAGTCTAACTATAATAGATAAAATTAGATTTCAAACGATAAACGATTAGTGTGTACTTGAAATTTCTGACTTTTCTTTATTTTTATTCGAAACTTGCTCAATCTCAGCCCATTTAATTGGTTTTAATTCTTTTACAAGGGCATGCTTTAAAACCTCATCAATAGATCTTACTGGAATTATTTGTATACTTTTTTTTATAATTTCTGGAATCTCAACTAAATCTTTTTGATTATCAAATGGTATTAAAACTTTTTTGATACCTGCTCTATGCGCAGCCAAAAGTTTTTCTTTTAAACCTCCAATTTGAAGAATATTACCCCTTAATGTAACTTCACCAGTCATTGCCACATTTTTGTTAACTGCTACTCCTGTAATTGATGAGATGATTGATGTCACTATTGCTATTCCTGCTGAAGGACCATCTTTTGGAGTTGCTCCTTCTGGTACGTGTATATGGAAGTCTTTTTTTTCAAATAGAGGTGGTATTATTCCAAAGTCTAAAGACTTAGATCTAACGTAAGATTTTGCAGCTTTGACCGACTCTTGCATAACCTCTCCAAGCTTACCAGTTATTTGCATTTTACCCTTGCCAGGCATATTTACTGACTCTATTTTTAAAATTTCACCTCCAACTTCTGTCCATGCAAGACCGGTTGAAACCCCAATCTTGTTTTCACTTTCAATTTCACCGTAATTAAATTTTTTAATTCCTAAATATGTTCCAATATCTTTATCAGAAACTTCGTGATTAACTTTTTCTTTAGAGTCAATTTTTTTAACTAATTTTCTCGCAATTTTAGAAATTTCTCTCTCTAAATTTCTTACGCCCGACTCTCTTGTGTAGTCTCTTATAATCTTTTTAATGATTTGAGGAGAAATTTTCCATTCATCATCCTTTAGTCCATTGTCTTTACTTTGTTTTGGTATTAAAAAATTTTGTGCAATATTTGCTTTTTCATCCTCGGTGTAACCCGGTAATCTAATAATTTCCATTCTGTCTAGAAGTGGTGGTAAAATATTTAATGTATTTGCTGTTGTAACAAACATTACATCGGATAAATCATAATCAACTTCTAAATAATGATCATTGAATTGTTTATTTTGCTCAGGGTCTAAGGCTTCTAATAAAGCTGAAGATGGGTCTCCTCTATAATCGCTTCCAACTTTATCTATTTCATCCAACAAAAATAATGGATTTTTTGTTCCAGCTTTTTTCATCATTTGAATTATTTTTCCTGGAAGAGAGCCTATGTAAGTACGTCTATGTCCTCTAATCTCGGCTTCATCTCTTACACCACCCAAAGATATCCTTATAAATTTTCTACCTGTAGCTCTGGCAATTGATTTTCCAAGGGATGTTTTTCCAACACCTGGTGGTCCAACCAAACAAAGTATTGGGCCCTTAAGTTTTTCTATTCTTTTTTGTACAGCTAAAAATTCAATAATTCTTTCTTTTACTTTTCCCAAACCATAATGATCCTTATCTAAAATTTCCTGAGCCGATTTCAAATCTCTGATAATTTTGCTTTTATTGCTCCAAGGTAGTTCGACCATCCAATCTAAATAATTTCTAACCACAGTAGCTTCTGCTGACATTGGGCTCATTGCTTTTAATTTTTTTAGTTCTGCTAAACACTTAGTTTGAGCTTCTTTAGTCATTTTTGCTTTAGTTATTAACTTGCTTAGGTTGGATATTTCATCTTTACCATCTTCTATTTCGCCAAGTTCTTTTTGTATAGCCTTAAGTTGTTCATTTAAATAATATTCCCTTTGGGTTTTCTCCATTTGATTTTTAACCCTGCCTCGAATTTTCTTTTCTACACTAATTACACTCGTCTCTTTTTCTAGAATTTGGTAAATTTTTTCTAGCCTTTTCTTTAAACTACTTAATTCTAACAAAAGTTGCTTATCACCAATTGAAATATTAAGATTTGAGGCGATATTATCAGCTATTTGGTTTGTGCCTTTTATGGTCTTTAAAGTTTTTACAAAATCCATAGAGTCTTTTCTGCTAAGACTTGATAATTTTTCATATTTTTTAATTAAGTTTGTTGCAAATAATTTATTTTCATCCGTCTCCTTTTCACTTTCAACCTTTTCAGCTAAACAAGTTAAAAACTTCTTATTTTCATGACTAATTTCTTTTATTTTTGATCTGCTAATGCCTTCGACCAATACCTTTACGGTTCCATCTGGTAATTTAAGTAATTGTAAAATTTTACTTAAACAGCCATATGAAAATATATCTTTTTCTTGTGGGTCATCAATTTCAGAATTTTTCTGAGTTACTAGAACAATAAGCTTGTCACCTTTCATCACTTCTTCTAAGGCGTTAATTGATTTTTTTCTTCCTACAAACAAAGGTACCACTACTGAAGGGAATATTACTATATCTCTCAGCGGTAAAAGTGGTTTTTTACTTTCTGTTAGCATAAATAGAATATGGGTATTTTTAGGAACTATTTCAAGTTAAATCTGTGTGCCTTTTTAATATCTTTTTTATGCAAGTTTTTATGCAACAGATGTGGTCTTATTTTTTGAGTACGCGACAATTGGTTCGGCTTTTCCTTTAACAACAGTTTTGTCAACAGTTACTGATTCTACATTTTCCATATCAGGCAATGTAAACATTGTTTTAAGTAAAATTGATTCTAAAATAGATCTTAGGCCTCTTGCTCCAGTCTTTTTATCTATCGCTTTTTTTGCAATTTCAACTAAAGCGTCATCTCTAAACTCAAGTTTTACATCTTCGAATTCGAATAGTCTTTTATATTGTTTTAGAAGTGAATTTTTTGGCTCTTTTAAAATTCTAACAAGTGATTTTTCATCTAAATCTTTTAAAGTTGCTAATATAGGCATTCTACCTACAAATTCAGGAATTAGTCCGTACTTAATAAGATCTTCTGGTTCGAGTTTTGTTATAATTTCAGAAATCGATCTATCCTCAAAGTTTTTAACTTTTGCACCAAAGCCAATTGAAGTTCCTTTGCCCCTGCTATCAATAACTTTATCTAATCCAGCAAATGCACCTCCGCATATAAAAAGTATATTAGTTGTATCTACTTGCAAGAATTCTTGCTGGGGATGTTTTCTGCCGCCCTGGGGAGGAACACTCGCAATTGTTCCTTCCATTATTTTTAAAAGTGCTTGCTGAACACCTTCTCCAGAAACATCTCTTGTTATTGATGGGTTTTCAGATTTTCTACTAATTTTATCAACCTCATCAATATAGACAATTCCTCTTTGTGCTTTTTCCACATTGTAATCTGCAGCTTGTAAAAGTTTCAAAATTATATTTTCTACATCTTCACCAACATATCCCGCTTCTGTTAAGGTTGTAGCGTCTGCCATTGTAAAAGGTACATCTAAAATTCTTGCTAAAGTTTGCGCCAGTAAGGTTTTTCCACAACCAGTGGGGCCAACTAATAATATATTAGATTTAGAAAGCTCTACATCTTTATTAGTTTTAGATTCATGATTTAATCTTTTGTAATGATTGTGAACAGCTACTGATAAAACTTCTTTTGCGAAGGGCTGGCCGATTACATAATCATCTAAAATTTTACAAATTTCTTTTGGTGTTGGAACGCCTTCTTGATGTTTGATTAAAGATGTTTTGTTCTCTTCTTTGATGATATCCATACAAAGTTCAACACACTCATCGCATATGAAAACCGTCGGTCCTGCTATAAGCTTTTTAACTTCATGCTGACTTTTTCCACAAAAAGAACAGTACAATATATTTTTGTTATTTTTTTCTGACATAACGAATCAATTACTCTAATTTAAATCTTGGTGGGATCTAAGGCAAGTATAAGTTGTGCTTTTTCCTATATGTTGTGTATCAATTTCTTTTTTCAACAACTTTATCTATTAAGCCAAATTCCTTTGCTTCTTCAGCAGTCATAAATTTATCTCTCTCAAGAGCACCTGAAATCTCTTTGACTGATTTACCTGTGTGCTTAGAATAAATCTTATTCAACCTTTCTTTGAGAGAAAGAATTTCTTTAGCATGAATTTGTATATCTGTAGCCTGACCTTGAAAACCTGCGGAAGGTTGGTGAACCATTATTCTTGAGTTTGGAAGTGAAAATCTTTTTCCTTTTTCTCCCGCAGCTAAAAGAAACGAACCCATTGATGATGCTTGGCCAATACATAGAGTAGATACGGGAGATTTAATGTATTGCATTGTGTCATATATTCCTAAACCAGAGGTAACTAGCCCACCTGGGCTGTTGATGTAAAAATATATTTCCTTTTTAGGGTTTTCCGACTCTAAAAAAAGAAGTTGAGCAGTAACTAGTGATGCAACATTATCGTTAACACCTCCAACTAAAAAAACGATTCTTTCTTTTAAAAGTCTAGAATAAATATCATAAGCTCTTTCACCTTTTGTTGTTTGTTCAACAACCATAGGTATTAAAGTGTTTAGGTGTTCATCAATTTTACGAATCATAACACTAACGGTTATACATTCTTAAATGACTTTTTGCTAATTTTTTCTATTTTTTCTTTTTAATATTAGATTTTTTCTTGTTTTTCTCTGTCCCTGTTTTTTTGCGTTCCTGATTAGACTCAGAAAACTTTTTAATTATGTCCTCGGCCTCTCTAAGAGATACATTTTTTTTTGTTAATTTAACTTTACTTTTTATAAAATTAACAATCTTTTCTTCGAATAAAGCTCCTCTTAAACTAGAAATTGCACTAGGATTTTTTTGATAATAATCCATTACCATTTTTTCTTGACCAGGCATTTTTTTTGTTTGCTTTTGAATTTCATTTTTTATTTCATTTTCTCCAATTTTTATTTCATTTTTTTCTGCAATTTGGTTTAAAATAATACCAATTTTAATTCTAGACTTAGCGATTTTTTTATTTTTTTCTTTATGACTTTCGATGTCTTCTTTTTTTAAATTCTGAGAAAGCACAGCTGTCTCTTGCTCTATTAAATTAGGAGGTAATTCTACCTCATACGATCTTTCAATTTGATCAAATATATTCTGTTTTGATATTGATTCTAAACCTCTTTTATATTCATTAGATATTTGTTTTTTTATTAAATCTTTTAAGTCAACTAAATTTTTTGCGCCTAGTTTTTTAGCAAAATCATCATCGATTTTTACTTCTGTGGGTTTTTTTATTTTTTGTACCTGGCAATTAAAATCTGTTGTTTTATTTACCAATTCTTTTTTTGGATAATTTTCTGGAAGATTTACTATAACCTTTTTTTTATCATTTTTTTTAACACCAATTAATTGTTCATCAAATCCTTTAATAAATAAATCTCTGCCTAAAACTAATTGAATATTTTTTCCTGAATTTCCTTCAAAATTTTTTCCATCAATATTCGCTTCGTAATCAAAAATTACCATGTCACCTTTTTCTGATTTCTCATTTTCATTTTTGTCTGAAAAATTTTGTTGACTCTTCGCAATTTCGTCAAGTCTTTGTTTTATAGTTTTTTCATCTACCGTAATTTCGTAATCTATTGCATTAATTTTATCCAAAGGTTTGAGCTTTATATCTGGTAGCGTTTCTACTTCGATTGTATAATTTAAATCTTTTCCTTCTCCAA
>MDTB01151393.1_pt1 | contig 10515 bp, 10 predicted proteins | sample 811161 | NCBI WGS metagenome assembly MDTB01 (sample SAMN05326650, study PRJNA326480) | marine metagenome | isolation source: seawater | place: Mediterranean Sea | collected 2009
TTTAATTTTTTTTTAACAATATTATCTATGTTTGGTAAATATTTAACTTTATATTTTTTTTCTAAATTAGAAACTATATTGTTACATCCAAACCTCTTAATCAAATCCTGATCATCATGATAAAAATCATCAAATATGACTATCGTTTTTTCATGCATCATTTTTGAGACATAAAACCAATCATTCTTTATTGTTTCTATTGAGTGACCTCCATCGATAAAAATAAAATCTATTTTTATCTTCTTATTCAAAAATTTAGGCAGTGTCTCATTTGTGAAACCTTTATAAAGATTTATTTTTCCTCTATTTTTTAAAAAATTTTGAATATTATCTAAACTATTTGGTTTTTTACTTAATTCTTTATCTAAAATTTTTTCTTCAGAATAAAAATTTTCGAAAAGGTCAAAACCGTAGTAATTTACTTCATTACTAAATACTTTTGCAGCACTTAGCATTTGAGCAGATCTTAACCCTTTATAAACTCCAATCTCTAAAACCGACTTAGGTTTAAATTTTAATATCAGCTCTAATAATTGTCCATATCTTTTAATATTAGAATAATTATATCTGGTAATTGTAATTTTTGTTTTTATATAATTTAAAAAATTCATTTATATTAATTTAAAAAATTTTTTATACTTCTAAAGTCATTATTGGATTTCCATACTTTATTATAAATCTTATCAATCAAGTATCTTTTGTTCATTAATTTTCTCAAAAAATGATAAAAATCACTCTTTCCAGAATATGGGAATGATATCTTATCTTTTATTAGATCAAATGAGTAATCATTATTTGTCTTGAGTAAAATAGGAAAACAATTATACAAACTGGCTTCCAACAAAACATTTGAATTAGTTGCTACAAAAAACTGAGGATTATATTTGCGGACAGCTGTCGCAACATTTTTTTCATCTATCTTTATGAAATCATTATTATTTATGTAATTTAAAAAAACATTGTTTTCTATCTGATTTGTTTTCAATTTAACAAATACTTTAATCTTTTTTTTCTTTAATTGATTTAGGTAACTAATCACTGATTTGTAATCCATTCTGCTATCTGAAAAAAACAAAAGTTTAAGATCTTTGTTAGGTCTTCTATATCTTGTTTTTTTAAAATTTCTGAAATTACTTACCAATACCTTATTTTTATAATTGGGATTTATTTCAATTAATTTTTTTTTAAAATAATTTGTCCAGACTATATATCTATCAAAACAATCATATTTCAAAGATACTCTATATTTTGAAAACCTAGAGTGCATGTAACCAATTGACTCTATTTTAAGTTTTTTACAAATTTTAATAAAAATTTGAATTTCTCTATAATCATCGATCATTATAAATTTTTTGATATTCAAATATTTAAAGATTTTACAATATATATTATATTGTCTTAATTTACATTTATGGATACTTTTGAACTTTTCTTTAATCGTAAATTTTTTCTCTTTATAAAAAAATCTGGAAAAATATATGATACTTTCATGAAAAATAACATTTTTGAACTTAAAAAATGAAAGTAAGGATAAACGTAAGCTAGAAGTTTTAATAATATTAATATTTTTGTTTATATCGATTATTGAATTTATATGATTTGATCTTGGATCGGATAAATCATTATTAAAGACTATAAAGTAATTAATTCTACTTATCTTGAGAATTTTACATTTATAAATTGTAATAATACTTAAAAAGAAATTTATTAGGTTTGTTAAAAATTCCAATATATTAAATTTCGGCTTATTAATTTTTTTAGTTAAGAGAATTTCAAATAACTCAAATGAACTAATATTATAAATCTGCTCTGAAAAAAATTTATTACGAAAAAAGTTATATTTTTTGAGGGTATTATTGAACATTACAGCAAGCTAAATTTTTCTTAAATCTGTATTATTCAAAAGGTAATAGATAATTTTATTAATATTATCAAAATTATTGATTTCTTTGGGGTATAGTTTCCCTTTATCTTTAAAATTTATATAGATTGGTTTATCTGAGATTTTCTTCTTATCTTGAAAAACATAGAAAAAAATTTTTTTATACAAATTTCTAGTTTCAATTTTCTTATTTAAATTTAATTTGATTGGTAAATTCAAAGATTTTAAAGTATTTTCAATTTTTATTAAATTTTTAAAAATGTTTTTTTTTTGAGACTTATTATTATTCTCTAAGTAAGATAAAGCTATTTCAGAAATCATTCCTAGTGAAACGGCTTCACCATGTCTTAAAAAATCTTTTTTGATCAAATCATCTGTTGCCATTTCATAAGCATGTCCAAAAGTATGTCCAAAATTTAATAATAATCTTTTATTCTTCTCATAAACATCTTTTGTGAAGTGATCAATTTTTATTTTTAAAGAGTCTAAAATCAATTTTTTTGCTATAACTTTATTCCTATTTATTATTTTTGATATATTCTTATCAAAAAAGTTTAAGTTTGATTTATTAGATATAATAAAAGATTTAATTATTTCAGCTTGTCCGCTGATATACTCTCTTTCAGGAATTGAGTCTAAAATTTTTTCATAAATTATTACATTTGATGGATGAAAATAAGTTCCAATCAAATTTATTTGTTTATTGTGATTTATTCCTGTCTTTCCACCAATACATGAGTCAACAAGTGCAGTCATCGTTGAGGGAATATTAATATAAATTAATCCACGCTTATATAAACATGATGCTAAGCCAGTCAAATCACCAATTACACCACCTCCACATGTGATAACAACTGATTTTTTAGTCAGAGATAATTTTGTAAATGTATCTATTAAATCTAGAACACTTTTTATATTCTTATTTTTCTTTAAACTTTTTATTTTTTTTGATGAAATTTTACATCCCGTTAGTTTTAACCCTAAAAGAATATCTTTAATAATATGATTTGATATATTTTCATCATATAAAAAAATAATTTTTTTATCACTTTTTAATTCAGTGATTTTCTTTTCAAGAGACTTTACAATATTTTTTGTGTAAATTATGTCATGTATATTTTTGTTAATTTTATAAATTATTCTATTTCGATCATTCATTTTTAAGAGTACTTTTTTAAGATTTTATCTGTTTTAAATTTTTCTTTTGCTTTTATAAAATCTTCCATAACATCAACTGAAAAACTATCTCCAACTAAATTTAGAGTTTTTATCTTAAGACCTATTTCAAGTGCACGTAATAATTCTATATCCTCAATTTTTTCAAGATTACTTTTCTTTGCTGATGAATATTTAATTAACGCATTTTTCTTAAATGAGATTATTGATAAATGTTTTTTGTAAAAGGAGTTTTTTTTTTAAATTCAAGAGGAATTTTAGCCCTAGATAAATAAAGAACATTATTCTTTATATCGGTAACAACCTTAATTAAATTTTGATTATCAGCCAATTTTATTCTGAGTGTAGGAAGAATGATATCGGCTGAAAGATTTTTCTTATGAAAGTCTATTACTTTATCAATATGATCTGGGCTGATTAATGGCTCATCACCCTGGATATCTACAATTAGATCATATGAATTTTTTTGTTTAAGTAATACTTCGGTAATTCTTTCTGTGCCATTATTATGATGTTTTGACGTTAGAACACATTTTGCTTTGAATTTTTTAGCAACATCTAATATTTTTTTATCATCGCAGCAAATAATTATATCGTCAAATTTTTTTGATAACATTGCTCTCTTGTATGTATGAATAATAAGGGGAATTCCATTAATCTCTAAAAGAGGTTTCGATGGTAACCTTGTTGAACCTAGTCTAGTAGGTATTAATCCTAAAACTTTCATTATGTTGATGTCCAACCTCCATCAATTTTGATTACTTGACCATTTATATACTTAGAATTTTCAGACAACAAAAATAAGGTTAAATAAGCGACATCTAAATTTTCACCCCACTTATCAAGCGGTATTCTACTTAAAGTCCATTTATATAATTTTGATTTATTTTCTTTGAAATTTTTATAATAAGATGATTTTATAAAACCTGGAGCAATCGAATTTACTCTAATTTTCTTTTCAGCAAACTCTGCTGCTAATGATTTAGTTAGACCGTCTACTGCAGCTTTTGTGGACGCATATCCCGAAAGTTCTTTAAAACCAATATTTCCAACAATAGAGCTTATATTAACAATTGATCCCGCTTGTTTTTTAAATTTAAATTGTGAGCTAAATAGTTGAGTTATTTTGAATAGTGAAAAAAAGTTATTTTCAAAGATTAGATCCAAATCTAATTTATTAATTTTTGAAAACTCTTTTCTTTGCCGAATACCAGCATTATTGATTAAACAATTAAAAACATGTTTATTTTTTTTTGCCAGTGAAAAAATATTATTTATGATACTTTGTTTTGTTATATCTCCACTAACTAAATATAAATTTTTATTTTTTCTTAAGTTTTTGAAATCGGATTTGTTTCTTGTTACTGCATATACAATTACTTTTTCTTTTATAAGAAGTTCTAAAATTTTTTTCCCTATACCCTTGCCTGCCCCAGTTAATAATACCGTTTTATTTTTTAAATTTAGATTCATTTAATTCATTTGTAGATAAAAAAGTTTATGCTTTTCCTCATTAAAGATTTCTCTGATGGATTAGCCATAGGACCTACAGAGTGCAATGAGTTGTGAGTTTTTACAAACAAAAAAATTTGATTTTTATTAAAAGGAATTTTTCTAACTACTTCTGTAGCTTCAAAAGGCACAGTAGTGTTAAAAAAGTTATATTTATATTTATCTTCTGTTGGTCGCAAAATATCAGTACCAGAGTTAGGTATGTTTTCAAAATCATTATTTTTAATTATGGGAATTACAAAACTTATTAACTTATCAGCACCATCAGTATGAGGTTTGATAAAACCTCCATTAGTCGAAATCATTGAAAATTCAAAACCAAACTTTTTGTTTCTTCTTATTTTGTCGTAAATTTTTCTCAAAAAATTTTTTTCATATTGATGTCTTGATAGTGAAATATGATTTTTATCTAAAAGATCTAGAATCAAGTTTTTAAATTTTTGGTTATTTAAAAAATTGTATAAATCATTAATATTTTTTTTATTATTTAGTATATTTTTAAACGACGGGTGGTTGTCGTTTAGTGAAAATTTTTTCTGTTTTAATTGATTTTGTTTATCAAAATCAAAATTATCAAATTTTTGATCACTTGGAAATTCATTACATAACTTTTCATAAAAAGGTGTATCAAAAACATTCTCATATAAAGCATGAGGATAAGGTTCGTAAAAATATTTTTGATTGTTAAAGTTGATCATTCGACAAGTTAATAACAAAATATGGCAAAAATTTAAGAAAAATATTAGATTAAATGATTTATTAAATATTTAGTCCACTAATCTGCAAAAAATATGGCCTATTAAATGATGTACCTCTTGAATGTTTGCAGTTGATTTAGATGGAACAACATAATTATAATCAGACAATTTTTTACACTTTCCTCCATCTTTACCAAGCAAACTAATAGATTTTATTTTAAGTTTTTTAGCCATCTTTAATACATTTATGATGTTCTTGCTATTTCCCGAGGTAGAAAAAGCAATTAATAGATCACCCTTTTGACCAACCCCCTGTAATTGTCTTTCAAAGATCTTCTCATATCCAAAGTCATTAGCTATACAAGTAATTACTGAGGTGTCTGTTGTTAATGAAATAGCTTTATATGGTTGTCTATTTTTTTTATATCTTCCTACTAACTCACCAGCTAAATGCTCACAATCAGCAGCACTTCCTCCATTTCCCACAAAAAAAATTGTTTTATTCTCTTTTAATGTTTTCTTTATATCTGCGGCAATTTTTTCTATGCAAGATGATATTTGTTTAAAATTATTTTCAATTAAATCTAAATGATCACGAATGTGACTTTCAGTTATTTTATTCATTACATTCTTTCTAGATCAATTTATTGAAGAGCTAAATTTAATAATTCTATATTTCATTTTTGAATTTATGGCCGTAAGTTTATCAACTTCACTATCACCAATCAATAAAGATTTACTGATATTTATATTAAATTCTTTTTTTGCTTTTGTTATCATGCCTACACCTGGTTTCCTCATTTTTCTATTTTTTCTGTATTTAGCTATTTTTGACAATTTAAAAAAAGGTGCAAAATAAATTTTGTCAATATTTCCACCATAAGACCGAACCTTTTTATTCATCCAATCATTTAATTTTAATAAATCTTTTTCTTTATAATATCCTCTTCCTATCCCAGATTGATTTGTAACAACTATTACAAAGTAATTTTTGTCATTATATTTCTTTATAAAATTAAAAATTCCTCTTCTCCAAATAAAATTTTCTTTTTTAAAAACATAGCCAGTGTCTTTATTAATCACTCCATCTCTATCAAGAAAAATGCAGGGTTTAAAAGATATTTTTTTAAGAAATTTGGGCAACCTTTTTAAATTTGAAATACTTCCCATATCTATAAAATCATTTTTATATTCTTTGCCATATATGTTCCTAGATCTAATAAGTTTTTGATAAACGCTTTTTTCTAGAGAACCATTTTTTATTAAATATGGTATTATTTTTTTTGAAAAAATACATACACCTGAGTTGATAAATTTTTTTTTTCTTCTTAAATCATTAATTAATAAATTTTTTCTTCCCAATCCAAAAGTATCGTATTTTTTCGTGTAATCTTTTTTTTTAAGAGCTAATTGAGCAATTTTTCTTCCTCGAAAAAATTCATAGATTAAATCTGATAAATTTATATCAAAAAAAGTATCACCATTACAAAATAAAAAGTTTCTTTTTAATTTCTTTCTTGCATTGTATAATGCTCCAGAAGAGCCTAGGGGTTTTTTCTCCTCTAAACATTCTATCTTGGCTCCATAAAAAACCTTATTATGAAATTTTTTTTTGAATATTAAATATTTATAGTGACATAATAGGAGTACATTATCTATTCCATATCTTGTCAAATATTTTATTATATGTTCAAGAACTGTTTGATTATTGACCTTAATCAAAGGTTTTGGGGTTTTTAAAGTTATTTTTCCTAACCTTTTTCCATAACCACCACATAAGATTACAGCTTGATTTATAATCATCTTTAATAATTATTTTTGTTTTTTTTAAAATTAAAATTTGAATAAATATAATTAAGTTCTTTTATTCCATCTTCTATTGAGACACTTGGCCTGAATCCTAATTTTTCAATTTTTTTATTACTAACAAAATAATCTCTTTTGTCGGGATCTTTTCTATTTTTTATAATTCTTATTTTTGTTCCACTCACATATTTTTTTATCAATTTTGCTAATTCTAATTTAGTTAAATTCGCAGTAGAAAGACCAACATTATAGATGTTTCCTTTCATCCTACTAAAGTTTTTTATTGCAAATATAAAAGCATTCGCCACATCTAAAACATGAATATAATTTCTTCTAAAATGGGGTTCAAAGAGTTTAATTTCTCCGTCTACAACAGCCTTATTTACAAGAAAATTTACAAGTAAATCGGTCCTCATTCTAAAAGAATATCCAAAAACTGTTGCCAATCTAAATACAACAGAATTTTTATGTTTTAAAATTATCTTTTCAGCATCAACTTTTGTTTTGCCATAAAGTGATATTGGATTCAAAGGCGATTTTTCATCACAAAAATTATTTTTCTTTCCGATTCCATAGCCAGAATTAGTGTTCGGATATATCATTTTTTGACTCGGTTTAATAATTGATAAGATATATCTTATTGTATCAAAATTAATTTCTTTAGTTTTTTTTGGATGCTTATCACACAACGGAGCACCCACTAAAGCAGCTAAAGGAATTATTATATCTTTTTTTTTTACTAAATTTTTTAATAACTTTTTATTTCTAACGTCAGCTTTTATAAATTTAAATCCTTTTTTAACAAAAAGATGAGACAAAGAAGTTTTATTAAATTCTAAAATATCGATAACAGTTACATTATGTCCAATCTCTATTAATTTAGTTGAAATCATAGATCCTAAATAACCTGCACCACCAGTAACTAAAATGTTTAATCTTTTCATTATGCTTTAATTTTTATTTTTGAAAAATATTTTCTAACATGAATTTAAAGAATTTTAGATCCCTCCTGATCGACCGAAAATTTAAAATACACATTTTTTTTCAATCTTGTAATGAGTTTTTTTTGTTTTTGTTTATTTTCTGTTAAAAACAAAACATATCCACCCCCACCAGCTCCTAATAATTTTCCACCAATTGCACCATTTTTTAATCCAAAATTATATAATTGATCTATTTTTGAATTAGAAACAAATTTAGATAATTCTCTTTTAAATTTCCAACTTTCATTTAATAAGTAAGCAATTGATCTAATACTGTAATTAGAGTTTGATTCTAAAATTTTTTTTGCTTTTCCTGTAATTTCTAAAATTTTATCCAGTCTATAATTATTTTTCGTAATATTTTTGATTTTATCTCTTTCAATAAGTTCTGACTTTCTCTGAATTCCTGAATAAACTAAAATCGAATTAGAAATTAAATGATTTAAGTTTTTTTTTTTAATTTTTAGATTGCTTATTTTTATTTTTTTTTTATCGTAATGAATCAAGTTTAATCCACCATAAGCACAAGCATATTGATCTTGAAAGCCTGAGGATTCTTTTAAAATATTATGCTCAATATTAATACATTTTTTAACTAATTCCTTTTTTGTTATATCTATTCCATTATATCTGTGAATTAAATTCAACATAGATATTGTGAATGCAGAACTAGAGCCAAGTCCTGATAATCCTGGAATATCAGAGCTATGAACAATTTCTAATCCATCTTGAGATCTATGATATTTTTTTAAAACTGCTTTAATACTTGGGTGTTTAATTCCATTTAAACTATTAGATGTTTCGTTAACAAAATATCGTAATCTATATTTAAACGGAAATAAGTTAGGCAAAGTTCTTAAACTTAAGTAACAATATTTATTTATTGTAAATGATATTGTCATCCCCTTATTTTTTTTAAACCAAACAGGGAAATCAGTACCACCTCCAAATAAAGAGATTCTTAGAGGTGTTTTACATATGATCATATGATTGTTTTTCTTGATAATTAAAATTAAACAAATATAGATTATATTATTTTGAAAAAGAAAAAAATAGTAATATTTGGAGCTAGTGGATTTATAGGAAAAAATATTTCCATTAAATTTAAAAAAAAAATTTAAAAATCATCTAATAATTGGAACTTATTTAAAGAATAAACCTTCAATTAAAGGTGTAAAATTAATCAAATGTGACTTGACCAAACCTAATCAAGTAAAAAAAATTTTAAAAGATACTGAAATAATTATTCAAGCTGCAGCTACAACTTCTGGAGCTAAAGAAATTATTTCAAAACCTTATATTCATGTGAATGACAATGCAATTATGAACTCTGTTGTGACTAAACTTGCTTATGACCATTACGTCAAGCATGTTATTTTATTTAGCTGTACAGTGATGTACAGATCTTCAAAAAAAGCTTTAAAAGAAAATAATTTTAACCCGAATAGAGAGATGTACTCTAATTATTTTGGTGCGGGATGGATGAAAGTATATGTTGAAAAACTTGGTGAGTTTTATTCAAGATTAAATCGAAATAAATATACATTGATTAGACACTCAAATATTTACGGCCCATACGATAAATTTGATTTAGATAAATCACATGTTTTTGGAGCAACTGTAAATAAAGTTATAAATGCTAAAGACAACAGAGTGATTGTTTGGGGCAAAGGTGATGAGGGCAGAGATTTATTGTATATTGATGATTTAATAAATTTTGTTGAATTGGCTATTAAAAATCAAAAAAATAAATTTGGTGTCTATAATGTCGGTTATGGAAGTTTAATTTCCATTAACAACTTAGTAAAAAAAATAATTAATTTATCTGGCAAAAAGCTTAAAATAGTAAATGATTTAACCAAAAAAAGCCTTAAAAATAGTGTATTTTTAAACTGTCATAAAGCGCTTAAGGAAATTAAATGGAAAAAAAAAATTACTTTAGATGAAGGTATTAAAAAAACTTTAAGATGGTATTTAAAGAACTATTAGATATAAAAAAATAATGAAAAAAAAAGCTGTAATATTATCTGGTAATTTAGTTCAGGATCATGAATTTATATATCCTTTTTACAGACTTCTTGAAGAAGGTTTTGACGTTGATGTTTGCTTGAACGAGGGAAAACCAGTGAAAGGAATTTTGGGAACTGATATTCCTCCTAACAAAAATCATCCTGTAAAAAATATAAATTCCATTAAAACTTCTGACTATGACTTTTTAGTAATACCAGGTGGTGTAAAAGCTTTAGAAAAAGTAAGACAGAATAGAAATATAATTGATTTTATATCAAAATTTCATGAAGAAAAAAAAGTAATTGCATGTATTTGTAGTGGTGCTCAATTACTAATTTCAGCAAAAGTTGTTAAAAATAAAAAAATTTCTGGGTATTATAGTATGAAAGACGATATCGAAAATGCAGGAGCAATCTACACTGATCTTCCAGCCGTAATTGATGGAAAA
>MDTB01148025.1_pt1 | contig 10514 bp, 23 predicted proteins | sample 811161 | NCBI WGS metagenome assembly MDTB01 (sample SAMN05326650, study PRJNA326480) | marine metagenome | isolation source: seawater | place: Mediterranean Sea | collected 2009
TACAAAATTTTGAATGCTCAGCATTTAGTAATTGAAGAAGATGCAGTTGAAAAAATACAGTCTAATTTAATATAAAAGATGGAGATCGTAATTAAACCTATTATAACTGAAAAAGCTACAAATGATAGTGAGCTTAGAAATAGGTATACATTTTTGGTCAGAAGAGCTGCTAATAAGGTAGAAATTAAGAACGCAGTTCAAAAGAAATATAATGTGACTGTTGAAAAAGTTAGAACTCAGATCTATGGACCTGAAAGAAAAACAAAGTATACTAAAAGTGGTATACAACGTACTAAGTCTAATATTAAGAAAAAAGCTATTGTTCAACTTGCAGAAGGTGATTCAATAGATTTTTATAATAATTTATAATTATGCCAATTAAGAGTTTAAAACCTATAACACCTGGACAAAGAGGAAGAACTGTAAATGGTTTTGATGCTATTACAACCGATAAACCTGAAAAAAGTTTATTATTCCCATTAAAGAAGTCTGGTGGTAGAAACAGCCAAGGCAAGATGACTATGAAGTTTAGAGGTGGTGGGCATAAGAAAAAATATAGAATCATTGATTTTAAAAGAGATAGACATGATGAGCCAGCTGAAGTTATTTCAATAGAATATGATCCTAATAGATCTGCTTTTATTGCTTTGACAAAATTTAATGACGGTGAAAAAAGATATATAATTGCTCAAAAGGGATTAAAAGTTGGTAAATCTGTTGTTTCTGGTCAAAAAGTAGATCCCTCTGTTGGAAATTCAATGCCATTGTCATCAATTCCCTTAGGAACAACCATTTCATGTATTGAAATGACACCTGGTAAAGGCGCAGCATTAGCAAGAAGTGCAGGGTCTTTTGCTCAACTAATGGCAAGAGACGGAAAGTTTGCAACAATAAAGATGCCGTCTGGCGAAACTAGAATGATATTAGTTCGCTGCTTTGCATCTATTGGGTCAGTTTCAAATTCAGACCATCAATTAGTTGTTTCTGGAAAAGCTGGAAGAACTAGATGGCTTGGACGTAGACCAAGAACTAGAGCTGTTGTTATGAACCCCGTTGATCACCCAATGGGTGGTGGTGAGGGAAGAGCTTCTGGAGGACATCCTAGATCCAAAAATGGTATTCCAGCTAAAGGATTTAGAACAAGGAATAAAAAGAAGTTCAGTAATAAATTTATAATTGAAAGAAGAAAATAAGTTATGCCAAGATCATTAAAAAAAGGACCATATGTTCATAAAAGTTTGCTTAAAAAAATTGAATCTAATTTAGATTCAAATAAAAAGGCTGTAATAAAAACTTGGTCAAGATCCTCTATGATAATTCCTGATTTTGTTGGTCAGACAATTGCTGTTTATAATGGCAGACAGTTTGTTCCAGTCTACATTACAGAAAATATGGTTGGTCATAAACTCGGAGAATTCTCCCCAACAAGATCTTTTAGAGGTCATGCTGGTGGTAAAAAAGGTAAATAAATATGGGAGCTAGGAAAAGAAAATCATCTGATGCAGCAAAAGAATTAAGTAAAAACTTAATTTTAGCCAAGCTTAATAACTGTCCTACTTCTCCTAGGAAAATGAGACTTGTTGCTGATCAAGTTAGAGGAAAAAAAGTTGATGTTGCACTCTCTATATTGAAATTTAGTCAAAAACAGCCATCATTGAAATTAGAAAAACTTCTATTATCGGCTATCAACAATTGGCAACAAAAAAATCCTGATTCTGATATAGAACAAGAAGAATTATACATAAAAGAAATCAAAGTTGATAGTGGATCAATGTTAAAAAGACTTAGACCAGCTCCTCAAGGCAGAGCTCACAGAATTAGAAAAAGATCAAATCATGTTACTATGATTTTAGATAACTTAAATCAAAATATTAGTTAATGGGACAAAAAACAAATCCAATTGGTAACAGATTAGGTATAATTAGAGGTTGGGAATCGAACTGGTACGGTGGAAAAAAGTTCGGTAATTTAATTGCTGAAGATGATAAGATAAGAAAATACGTATTTACTAGACTTGCTAAAGCAAGTGTTTCTCGTGTTATTATTGAAAGAACCCTCAAATTATTGACAATTACCATAACAACTGCTAGACCAGGTATCATTATTGGAAAGGCAGGCCAAGAGGTGGATAAGTTAAAAGAAGAACTTAAAAAGTTGTCTGGTAAAGATATTCAGTTAAATATTGTTGAGATTAAAAGACCTGAGCTTGAAGCTCAGCTTGTTGCATCTTCAATTGCTAGACAAATTGAAAATAGAATTTCTTACAGAAGAGCGATTAAGATGTCAATAGCAGCTACTATGAGAATGAATGCTGAAGGTATTAAAGTTCAAATCTCCGGAAGATTAAATGGAGCTGAAATGGCTAGATCTGAAAGTTACAAAGATGGTAGAATTCCATTATCAACATTCAGGGCAGATATTGACTATGCACTAGTTGAAGCTCATACAACTTATGGAAGGCTCGGCATTAAAGTTTGGATTATGAAGGGTGAAGTTTACGGTAAAAGAGAATTATCTCCATTGGTAGGCTTAAGTCTTAAATCGTCTAAGAATAAAAACAATAAACAAAGGAGAAGATAAATTTAGATTATGTTATCACCAAAGAGACAAAAGTTTAGAAAAATGCAAAAAGGGAGAATGAAAGGAAACTCCCAAAGAGGTCATAGATTATCTAATGGTATGTTTGGAATAAAATCTCTTGAATCTAAATTTATAACATCAAGACAAATAGAGGCAGCTAGAATCGCTGCTACAAGATATATGAAAAGAGAAGGTCAACTATGGATTAAAATTTTTCCAGATAAACCAATTACAAAAAAACCACTGGAAGTTAGGATGGGTAAAGGTAAGGGAGCTCCAGAGTATTTTGTAGCTGTAGTTAAGCCTGGAAGAATAATGTTTGAAGTAGCGGGTGTTAGTCTTGAAATTGCTCAAGAAGCCCTGAGATTAGCTGCACAAAAATTGCCATGTAAAACAAAGTTTGTGATTGCTAACGATTATGAATTAGTTTAATATGAAACAAAAAGAAATAAAAATACTAAGTGATGATGAGCTTAATGAGAAATTAAACTCTAGTACTGGTAACTTATATAATACTAAATCTACTCATGCAGTTTCCCCTTTGGAGAATCCTCTAGAAATTAGAAACCTAAGGAGGACAATAGCTAGATTAAAAACTGAAATTTCAAAAAGATCTCAAAAGTAATTATGGAAAAAAGAAACTTAAGAAAAGAAAGAATTGGAATTGTTACTAGTAACAAAATGGAAAAGTCTGTAGTTGTTTCTGAAGTTGGTAAGGTAAAACATCCTAAGTATGGAAAATTTGTATTAAAAACAAAAAAATATCATGTTCATGACGAGAAAAATGAATGTGGGGAAGGTGATGTCGTTAAAATTATGGAAACCAAACCAATTAGTAAAAATAAGTGTTGGAGATTGGTTCAAATTATTGAAAAAGCTAAATAAATGATACAGCAAGAAAGTAGATTATTAGTTGCGGATAATACAGGTGCTAAGGAAGTTTTAACTATTCGCGTTTTGGGTGGAACTAAAAGACGTTATGCATCTTTAGGTGACAAGATTGTTGTAAGTGTTAAAAACTCGACACCAAATGGTACTGTAAAAAAGGGACAAGTATCTACCGCAGTTGTTGTGAGAACATTAAAGGAAGTTAGACGAAAAGACGGTTCATACATTAGGTTTGACGATAATGCTTGTGTTTTGCTAGATGCTGCTGGAGAGATGAGAGGAACCAGAGTCTTTGGACCTGTTGCTAGGGAATTAAGAGATAAAAATTTTATGAAAATTGTTTCATTAGCACCTGAAGTTTTATAATTATGAGAATTAAAGTAGGAGATAACGTAAAAGTTTTAACAGGTGATAACAAAGGTTCATCTGGAAAAATATTAAAAGTTTACAGATTGAAAAATACAGCTCTTGTAGAGGGTGTTAATTTAGTTAAGAAACACAATAAACCGAATGCTAATAATCCAAAGGGTGGTATTATTGAAAAGGAAGCACCTATTAACCTTTCAAATCTTGCATTGGTTTCTAAGGACGGAGAGATAACCAAAGTTGGTTACAGGTTTGAGGAAGATGGAAAAAAGGTAAGGTACTCCAAAAAAACTAATGAAATTATTTAATTTATGAGTTACGCACCAAGATTAAAAAAAGAATACAAGGATACCATAGCTAAAACGTTGATGCAGAGTCATGGTTTGAAAAATATTATGCAGGTTCCTAAGTTAGAAAAAATAGTAATTAGTAAAGGCCTTGGTGCTGCAGTTGCTGATAAAAAAGTAGTTGACCACGCAATTGATGAGCTTACTCTAATATCTGGTCAAAAAGCAATACCCACGAAATCAAAAAAAGATATCTCCAATTTCAAATTAAGAAAAGGAATGCCAATAGGTGCAAAAGTAACTTTGAGAGGAGATAGGATGTATGAGTTTCTAGATAGACTTATCACTGCTGCTCTTCCAAGAGTAAGAGATTTTCAGGGTATTAAAACATCTGGGTTTGATGGAAGAGGTAATTATAATTTGGGTATTACTGAACAAATTATTTTCCCTGAAATCAACATAGATAAAATAAATAAAATTTCGGGAATGGATATCACTTTTGTTACCTCAACAGATAATGATAATCTTGCAAAAGGTTTGTTAAAAGAATTAGGACTCCCATTTAAAAAAAATTAAACTATGGCAAAAGAATCAATGAAAGCCCGTGAGCTTAAAAGAGCTAAAATGTGTGCTAGGTATGCTGCAAAAAGAAAAGAGCTTAAAGAAGCTGGTGATTATTTAGGATTACAGAAATTACCTAAAAACTCATCTCCTGTGAGATCACACAACAGGTGTAAAATTACTGGTCGTCCGAAAGGTTACATGAGACAATTTGGATTATCAAGAGTAATGTTTAGAGAAATGGCTAATAAAGGTTTAATTCCAGGTGTAAGAAAAGCAAGTTGGTAAATAAGATAAAATTATGAATACAGATCCAATCGCAGATTTTTTAACAAGATTAAGAAATGCCAATCGTGCAGGTCATAAGACTGTTATAATTCCTATGTCAAAAATGAAAAAAGAAATTACTCAGATTCTCTTTGATCAAGGATTTATTCTTAATTATAAGTTTGATGAAGAGGGAGTTCAAGGCTCAATTAAAATTGCTTTAAAGTATGATAAATTAAGTAAAGAGCCAGTTATAAAAAAATTAGAAAGAGTTAGTAAGCCAGGACTTAGAAAATATACGAATAGTTCCTCCATTCCTAGAGTCTTGAACGGTCTTGGAATTAATATTATTTCTACTTCTAAAGGTTTAATGACTGGAAAAAAAGCATTTAGAGAAAATTTAGGTGGTGAAATAATTTGTAACGTTTATTAATTATGTCAAGAATAGGTAACAATCCAATTGTACTTCCAGAAGGTGTTAATGTTGAAATTAACTCTGATGAGTTAGTTGTTTCAGGTAAGTTAGGCTCTTTATCTCAGGCGTTTGATGGGGTTACTGTGTCTAAAGATGATAATATTATAACTGTTTCAAGAAACTCAGAATCTAAGGATCACAAATCTAAACATGGTTTGTACAGATCATTAATTGCAAATATGGTTACAGGCGTTAACGAAGGATTCACAAAAGAGCTTGAATTAGTTGGAGTTGGTTACAGAGCATCGAACAGTGGACAAAAACTTGATATTGCATTAGGTTTTTCTCACAATATTGTTATTGACCTAGCTAATGAAATAAAAGTTGAAACTATTAACGAAAAGGGTAAAAACCCTATAATTAAATTGACTTCCCACGATAAACAATTAGTTGGAATGGTAGCTGCTAAAATTAGATCATTTAGAAAGCCAGAACCATATAAAGGAAAAGGAGTAAAATTTGTTGGTGAGCAAATAAGAAGGAAAGCTGGTAAATCTGCTTAAAAAAATTAAGATGAGTAACAAAACTACACTTAAGAGAAATAAGATAAAGAAAAGAATTAGAAAAGTTGTTTTTGGTTCTAATGAAAGACTTAGACTATCTGTTTACAGAAGTAATAAGGAAATTTATGCTCAAATTATAAACGATGTTGATAAAAAAACAATCGTTTCTGCATCATCAAAAGATAAAGAATTAAAAATTGAAACTACTAATAAGATTGAAATATCCAAAATTGTAGGTAATTCAATTGGACAAAAAGCAATTAAGGCTGGTATAAAATTAGTTTCTTTTGATAGGAATGGTTATTTATACCATGGTAGAATTAAATCATTAGCTGAAGGTGCTCGTGAGGCAGGACTTAAATTTTAAAATTTATGAATAAAAAAAATACTGAATTTGTTAAACCAGGTGGTCTTGATCTTAAGGACAGATTAGTTAGTATTCAAAGAGTTACTAAAGTTACCAAAGGTGGTAGAGCTTTTGGATTTTCAGCTATTGTAGTTGTAGGTGATGAAAATGGTGTTGTAGGTCATGGATTAGGTAAGGCCAAGGAAGTTTCTATTGCTATTTCTAAAGCAGTTGAAGATGCAAAAAAGAATTTAGTTAGAATTCCTTTATTTAATTCAACTATTCCACATGAGCAAAAAGGAAAACATGGTGGAGCAAGAGTTTACATTCAACCTGCATCTGAGGGTACTGGAGTTATTGCTGGGGGTGCAGTAAGAGCAGTTTTAGAGTCAGTAGGAATTCAAGATGTATTATCAAAATCACAAGGATCATCTAATCCTCATAATGTAGTTAAAGCTACATTCAATGCTCTTTTTCAACTTAGAGATGCAAATAAGGTTGCTCAAGAAAGAGGTATAAGTTTAGAAAAAGTTTTTAACGGATAATTATGAGTACTATAAAGATTAAACAAGTTAGAAGCAAGATTAAAAGGCCAGTTGATCAGAAAAGAACTCTAGAGGCTCTAGGATTAAGAAAAATTGGTCATACTGTTGAACACAAATTAACTCCCTCAATTGAAGGAATGATAAAAAAAGTTAGACATTTAATAACTGTAATTAAGTAATATGGAATTATCTAATCTATCACCATCTAAAGGTTCAGTAACTACTAAGAAAAAAAGACTAGGTAGAGGACAGGGCTCTGGAAAAGGTGGCACAGCAACTAGAGGACATAAAGGTGCTAAATCGAGATCTGGTTATTCCAAAAAGCTTGGTTTTGAAGGAGGGCAGATGCCTCTTCAAAGAAGAATTCCAAAATTTGGTTTTAAAAATATTAATAGAGTTGAATATCAACCTGTAAATTTGAAAGATTTACAGTTGTTAGTTGACAATAAAAAAATAAAAAAAGGAACTGTAAATATTAATGTTCTAATTGAAAATGGCTTAGTTGGGAAAAATGACCTTGTTAAAATTTTAGGATCAGGTGAATTAAAAACTGCTCTTAAAGTTGAAGCACATAAGTTTTCTAAATCAGCTCAAGAACTGATAGAAAAATCTGGTGGTGAAGTTAAAATATTATAAATGTTGAAATTCATTGAAATAATAAAAAATATTTGGGCTATAGATGAGCTTAAAAATAGAATTTTAATTACTCTGTTTTTTTTAGCTATATATAGGTTAGGTGCACAGGTAGTTCTTCCCGGAGTCGATTATAATATCATTGCAAATGCTAAAATTGCAGGTGATGGTGGTTTATTAGGTTTATTAAATGCATTTACTGGTGGTGCCTTTGCAAACGCATCTGTTTTTGCTTTGGGGATAATGCCTTATATTTCTGCCTCTATTGTTGTTCAATTAATGGGTGTAGCTGTTCCATACTTACAAAAACTTCAAAAAGAGGGTGAAAGTGGTAGAAAAAAAATAACACAGATTACTCGTTGGTTGACAATAGCAATCTGTATTGTACAAGCACCTGCATATTTGTTTGGATTAGGTGCACTTGGTGTCCCTGATGCTGCTTTTGTTTTAGGTAAGGGTGTTTCATTTGTTGTACCCTCTGTAATTATTCTAGTAACCGGTTGTGTTTTTGCTATGTGGTTAGGTGAAAAAATTACTGATCGCGGTATAGGTAATGGAATCTCTCTTTTAATAACTGTTGGAATTATAGCATCATTGCCTTTATCATTTGCGCAAGAATTTGTGTCGCAAATTTCAGGAAGCGGTGGCTTATTAATGATTGCAATTGAGTTTGTTATTTGGGTAATTGTTATTGGTTTATGTGTTTTACTTGTCAAAGCAGTGAGGCAAATCCCAGTCCAATATGCAAGAAGGTCAGCTGTTAGTGGTCAAAATAATATGTTCTCGAAAAGACAGTATATTCCACTAAGACTCAATGCTTCAGGAGTAATGCCTATTATTTTTGCACAAGCAATTATGTTTGCTCCTGCTTATTTAGGTCAACTTATAGGTGGAGGTTTTGGTCAATGGATGCAGACAGAATTTTCAAATATGTTTGGATTAGCATATAATATTTTATTTGGGCTTTTAATCATTGTATTTACTTATTTTTACACTGCCATTACCGTTCCTACAAATAAAATGGCTGATGATCTAAAAAGAAGCGGTGGATTTGTTCCTGGAATTAAGCCTGGTACTGAAACTGCTGATTTCTTGGACAAAATAATGTCTTTAATCACCTTCCCAGGTTCAATTTTCCTGGCACTAATTTCTGTCCTACCTGCAGTTATTGTAGCTTTGATGCAGATTCAACAGGGTTGGGCTTTATTTTATGGTGGTACCTCACTTTTAATAATGGTTGGGGTGGCGATAGATACAATTCAGCAGATTAATGCATACTTATTGAATAGGCATTACGATGGTTTAATGAAAACTGGTAAAACTAGAAGACTAGCATAGATGGCAAAACAATCAGCAATAGAGCAAGATGGAGTTGTAATTGAGGCATTATCAAATGCAATGTTTAGAGTTGAATTAGAAAATGGTCATGTAGTAACTGCTCATATATCAGGAAAAATGAGAATGCACTACATTAAATTACTTCCTGGCGACAAGGTTAAGCTTGAGATGAGTCCCTACGATCTAACCAAAGCAAGAATAACATTTAGACATTAGAATATGAAAGTAAGAGCATCAATAAAAAAAAGAAGTCCCGAATGTAAAATCGTTCGAAGAAAGGGTAAATTATATGTGATTAATAAAAAAAATCCAAGGTTTAAACAAAGACAAGGTTAATACTATGGCAAGAATTTCAGGAATTGATATACCAAAAGAAAAAAGAGGAGTTATTGCTCTTACTTATATATATGGTATTGGTAAAAGCAGAGCTCAAAAAATATTAAAAAAAGCTGAAGTTAGTGAGGATAAAAAAGTTCATGAATGGTCAGACGATGATACTTCTAAAATTAGGTCAGCTGTTTCAGAACTCACTATTGAAGGAGAATTAAGGGCCGAAAATCAAATAAATATTAAAAGATTGATGGATATTGGATCTTACAGAGGCATTAGACACAGGCTAGGATTACCTCTCAGAGGTCAAAAAACTAAGAATAATTCTAGAACTAGGAAAGGAAAAAGAAAAACAGTAGCAAACAAAAAGAAAGTAACTAAATAATCTAGGTATGGCTAAAGTAGCAAGTAAAAAAAGAAAAGTAGTTGTTGATTCATTTGGTGAAGTTCATATTAATGCAACATTCAACAATATTATAATTTCTTTTACTAATAGTAAAGGTGAGGTAATATCTTGGTCATCAGCTGGAAAAATGGGTTTTAGAGGATCTAAGAAAAATACACCATATGCAGCTCAACTTGCTGCAGAAGATGCTGTAAAAGTAGCTCACGAAGCAGGATTAAGAAAAGTTAAAGTATATGTTAAAGGGCCCGGAAATGGAAGAGAGTCTGCAATCAGAAGTATTCACAATGCAGGAGTAGAAGTAACAGAAATTTTTGATGTTACTCCAAACCCACACAACGGTTGTAGGCCTCCTAAAAGGAGAAGGGTATAAATTAAGAAATTATGGCAAGATATATAGGACCAAAAACAAAAATATCAAGAAAGTTTGGAGAGTCAATATTCGGACATGATAAGTCATTTGAAAAAAAGAATTATCCACCCGGTCAGCATGGTTTAAACAAAAGAAGACAAAAAAAATCTGAATATGCGATTCAATTAATGGAAAAACAAAAAGCAAAGTTTTTATATGGTATTTTAGAGAAACAGTTTAGAAATCTTTTTGAAAAAGCAAATAGGAGTAAAGGAATTACTGGTGAAGTTTTGTTACAATTATGTGAATCTAGGCTAGATAATATTGTCTACAGAATGGGGTTGTCTAAATCCAGGAGTGGAGCGAGGCAACTCGTTTCACATGAACATATTGTAGTAAATGGTAAAGTTTGTAATATCCCCTCACGTTTAATTAAACCAGGTGAAATTGTTGGAGTCAGGGAAAAATCTAAATCACTTTCAGTTATAGAAGAATCAATCGCATTGAATGATTCAGTTTATGAGTGGATTACATGGGATAATAATAAAGTGGAAGGAGTTTTTAATTCTGTTCCAAATAGAGATCAAATACCAGAAAACATTAAAGAACAATTAATAGTCGAATTATATTCGAAATAATA
>MDTB01157060.1_pt1 | contig 10514 bp, 9 predicted proteins | sample 811161 | NCBI WGS metagenome assembly MDTB01 (sample SAMN05326650, study PRJNA326480) | marine metagenome | isolation source: seawater | place: Mediterranean Sea | collected 2009
ATAATAAGATTAATCAAAAAGTAAATGAGTGCGTTGAGAAAGGGAACATGACTAGTTTAAATGCCCCTGAAGAATATATTTTAGCAAAAAAATTGATATCCATTCACCCATGGGCAAAAAAAGTAAAATTTTCTAGGTCTGGTGGTGAAGCTAATGCTATTGCTGTGAGAATCGCTAGAGCATATGCAAAAAAACAAAATATTGCTATCTGCGGTTATCATGGATGGCATGACTGGTATCTTTCTAGTAATTTATCAAATCAAAATGGTCTTGATAAACATTTAATGCCAAATTTAAAAATAAAAGGTGTTTCAAAAAATTTGAAGAATACAGCTTTCCCATTTGCTTATAACGATTTTGAAGCTTTAAAGAAATTAATAAATAAAAAAAAGATTGGAATAATTAAGATGGAAGTGATGAGAAATTTTAAACCTGAAAATAATTTTTTGCATAAGGTCAGAAAAATATGCAATCAAAAAAAGATAGTTTTAATTTTTGATGAGTGCACTTCTGGTTTTAGAGAGTCTTATGGTGGAAAGCATTTGGACTTTAAAGTTTATCCTGATATTGCAATATTTGGAAAAGCAATAGGTAATGGTTATGCAATTAATGCTGTTATAGGAAAATCAAAAGTTATGTCAGCAGCAGAGGATACATTTATAAGCAGTACTTTCTGGACCGAACGAATAGGGAGTGTTGCTGCTCTTGAAACTTTAAAATTAATGAAAAAAGAGAAATCATATAAATTTGTTAAAAATCAAGGGAGAAAAATTAAGTTAATATGGAAATCCTTAGCTGATAAATATAAAATACCAATTCAGATTTCGGGCATGGACTCTTTGCCAACTTTTACATTTTTAAAAAGAAACTTAATTTATAAAACAATTTTGATTCAAGAGATGTTGAAAAAAAAAATCCTTGTTTCAAATTTGGTTTTTGTTTCAATTGTGCACACTAACAAAATATTAAGGATATATGCCAAAGCTTTAGATAAAGCTTTCTCAATAATCAACGAATGTGAAAAAGGAAAAAATTATAAAAAAATACTTAAAACACCGGTCTGTCATATACCATTTAAAAGAATGAATTAGTATTTAAAAGCCTTTAGTTTGAAAAGTTTTTAATAAAAAATGAACCTGAAGATACTTAAAGATTTTCTTAAAATTAATATCTTTATGGGTCTCTGTAAACTTCAAGAGTTTTTTTGCATTAAAAGTTTCATTTTCTAAAAAATCTTTTGAACGTATTGTGTCATTAATAAAATTCTTAATTTTATAACTAGAAAATGTCCTATAAAGGTGAAAGCCCTTTTTATCTGTTCTAAATAAAACTTTTTCTTTTAATAAACCCTTCATTGCTTCTCTTAATATTCTTTTATTAAATCCACCTTTTATTTTATAATTTGATGTTAGAGAAAAACTATAGGAGGCAAGTCTCCAATCTAAAAATGGATTCCTACTTTCTACACCGTGTGCCATTGAAAATCTATCAAAAATTTTTAAATTTTTTTGTAATGATTTGTAATGGTAATCATTATACAGCTCTTTATTAAGTAAACTTAAATTTGAAATATTATCTTTTTCAATTTCTTCCATTTTATCATCATTATTTTTAATAAAAAAATCATATTTATTTGTGATCTTAGTATTAAAACGAGAAAAAATTCTTTTTAAGATAAGATCTTTGAAACTATTATTATAATGTTTAGATAAATGAAATTTAAGGCTTTCCATTAGATATAGAAAATTTTTACTGTTCAAACATTCTTTAATTAAAAAATAAGTATAACCGTCGTACCCTGCTAACAACTCATCTCCACCGTGGCCATCAATACTAACATTAATCTTATTTTCTTTTAAAGATTTATAAATATTCCATGGACCGACTCCATCATTTCCAGATAAATCTTCTTGATAATAGATAATTTTTATTAATTCTGCTGGATCTATCTTATTAAAGTCCAAGTTAACAATTTTAGGTTTTATTTTGGTGTTCTGTACCACTTCTTTTGCATATTCTAAATCTAAATTTTTTTCTCCTACGTAGTTTAGAATAAAAGCATTTGTTATAGATCTTTTATTATAATGATCTCTATCATCATTTTTTAAATTTAATATTGCAACTATAACTGAGGATGAGTCTAAACCACCACTTAAACATGTTCCAATATCAACATCACTTCTCATTCTAATTTTACATGAGCTAAAAAAAATTTCTCTAAATTTGTCAATTTTTTCTTGATTATTCTTTGGTACTTCAATTAAATTATCTATTGTACTCCACCACTTTTTTTCAGAAATCACATGATCTTCATTTATTGTCATTGAATGGCCTGGAAGTATCTCTTTAACATTCTTCAAGAACGTATTTTTATCAAGTGAAGGAGAATTATTACTCCAATTTTTCGCAGAATAGACAATTTTAGAATAATTAAATTTCGGTTTATTTTCAAAATTAAGGTGCATGAAGGCTTTTAACTCTGAAGCGAAGTAAAATTTTTTGTTGTCTTTGATATAATAATATAATGGTTTTACCCCAAACCTATCTCTTGAAACAAACATTGATTTTTTTTTGTTATCCCAAATAGCAAAGGCCCACATTCCATTGAATTTATATTGACATTTTTCACCCCATTGTTTGTATGCATTTAATAGAACTTCAGTATCTCCATTTGTTTTGAACTGAACGCCAATGGCTTTAAGTTCTTTTTTAATTTCTAGAAAATTGTAAATTTCACCATTGTATGTAATTATATACCTCCTATCGGAGCAAAAAAAAGGTTGGTTTGATAAACTACTTAAATCAATTATATTCAATCTTCTATGACCCAAACCAATTGTTTCGTCGTGGTCTATGTATATATCAGCATAATCTGGTCCACGGTGACTTAGAGAGTTATTAAAATTTTTTAACTCTTGCGGGTTTATTTTGGTTTTATCAAAATTTAAAATTCCTACAATTCCACACATAATAAAATATATTAGATAAAATAATTTAAATAAAACATATAACTTAACTATCTTAAAATAAACATATTTTAATTTTAATTAAGATCATTAAATAGATCAGATGAAAAATTTAGTTTTTGCCATACAGCCAATTTTCATTCCTTGGATCGGTTTTTATGACATGATAGATAAGAGTGAAAAATTTGTAATTTTAGATGACGTTCAATTTAATACAAGAAGCTGGCAACAAAGAAATAAGATTAAGTCATCAAACGGTCTACAATGGATTTCTGTCCCTGTAAAAAAAAAAAACTTGAGAATTCAGAAAATAAATGAAGTTCAAATATTTCAAACCGAAATCTTTGTAAATAATTTTAAAAAAAAAATTTCTTATAATTATTCTAAAAGTAAATATTTTGAAAAGTACAAAGATGAATTTTTTAAAATAATTGAAAGTCCTTTGAACGATAATCTATTATATAATTTAAATATCAAAATTATTAAATGGACCCTCAAAAAATTGAATATAGATAAAGAGATTTTTTTATCAAGTGATCTTAAGATTAAACCAATAAATAAATGTGACAGAGTAATTAAGATTTGTGAAAATTTAGACTCAAATAATTACTTATGTAATGAAGGTGCGAAGAAATATCTAACTGAAGAAAAAAATAATTTTAAAAAAAATCACATAAATATTTTTTGTCACAAATATCAACATCCTAAATATAATCAGTTATTTGGAATTTTTGAGGAGTATGCCTCATCATTAGATCTTTTATTTAATGAAGGAGATAATTCTTATGATATAATAAAATCTGGAGCTAAAGAAATAGAAAGAATTATTTAATGAAAAAATCAGACAAAATTTTTAAACAAATTGAAAACGTAAGAAAAAAAAATAATAAAAATTGGATGTCGATCTTAAAACTTGCCTATGATGTGCGGCCAAAAGAAACTGTTAAAATTTTGAATCAAATAATCGTCAAGGATTCTCAATTAATAAAATTGGCAAAGATACTTAAAAAAATTAATGCTAAGTAAAACATTTTTAAAATTATCAAATCACTACGATAATTTATTTGAAAGACATGGTGACTCAGTAAAATCATCTCAACAATCAGACAAAATTACACGAGATAAACGTTTAAAAATCTTAACTCAAAACCTAGACTTAAATAAAAAAATTTCTATTTTAGATTTTGGGTGTGGCACGGGTTATTTATTACAGTATCTCTTAAGAAAAGGGTTTAATGGGTCTTATACAGGGATAGATATAAGTGAAAAAATAATTAATTTTGCAAAATATAAAAATACTTACAAAAAAGCTCAGTTTATAAAAATTAATTTACTTGAAAAAAGTTTAAAAAAAAAATTTGATTATACTTTAGTAAATGGAACTTTTAATAACAACACAAATAACAATTGGTTATGGATAAGAAAAGTACTAAAGGAGTTAAATAAAATAACAAAAAAAGAAATAGTTTTTAATAATTTAAGTGAATATGTAGATTACAAAGAGAAAAAACTTTTTTATATCAAACCAGAAAAAGTTTTTAATTTTTGTAAGTTAAATATAAGTCCATATATTATAATTAAAAATGATTACCAAATAAAAAAAGGTATTATTCCCTTTGAGTTTACAACTTTTATTATAAAAAAAGATTAATATGCAAGATTTTAAGATTGGAAACAAAAAAATTTCAATAAAAAGAAAACCTTTTATAATCGGTGAAGTCTCGGCAAATCACAAAAAAAGTATTATCAATGTTTTTAAAGCAATAGATTTTGCCTCAAAAAATAATTTTGATGCTGTAAAATTACAAACATTTGAGGCCGAGGATCTCACCATAAATACAGACAAAAAAGAATTTTTGATAAAAAATTATTTTAGCAACAAGAGATGGAATAATAGAAGTCTCTTTGATTTATATAAAGAAGCTGAGTTACCGATTAAGCTTCATGAGAGAATATTTAAATATGCAAAAAATAAAAAAGTAATTTGTTTTTCATCTGTTTTTTCAGAAGACAAAATTAAATTTCTAGAAAAATTTAATGTACCCGCATATAAAATTGCATCCTTGGAATGTTTACATTTCCCATTAATTGAAAAAGTTTCTAAAACTAATAAGCCGCTAATTATTTCAACTGGAACTTTAGATAATAATGAAATTATTGAACTAGTAAAATTTTTGAATAAGCTAAAAAATAAGAAAATCATTATTATGCATTGTAATACAGAATATCCTGTAAAAGTAGAAAATGTGAATTTAGATAAAATCAACTTTATAAAAAGTATATCAAACTTTCATGTAGGTTTTTCAGATCATACCACTGGTTTTAACTCAGCTACAGCAAGTATAGCGCTTGGAGCTGTTGCTGTGGAAAAACATATAAAGATGTCAAAAAAAATTAAGACCTTAGATAGTGATTTTTCGTTAAGTTTACCTGAAATGAAAATCTATTCTAAAAATATTAATGAAGCATGGAAAAGTATTGGAAATAAAAATGCATCACAGTCAAAAAGTGAAAAGTTTAATAAAAAATTTAGAAGATCTATCTTTTTTTCTAAAGATATCAAAAAGGGAGAAAAAATTAAGATTGAGAGTTTAAAAATAGTAAGACCAAAAATAGGGCTTAGCCCAAAAAATGTTTTTAAAATAATAGGAAAAAAAGCAGTAAAAAACTTTAAGAAAGATTCATCTGTCAAACGGCTTAGCTATTTTAGAAAGTAAAACTTATATCAAAGATGGTTAAAAATCTTTTAATAATTCAAGCAAGATCAGGTTCGAAAAGATTAAAAAATAAAGTTTTTCTTAAATTACATAAAGATATATCAATTTTAGATTTAATTTTGAAGAGAGTCTCAAATTCAAAATTAGTTGATAAGATTATCTTAGCTGTACCCAGAAAAGACAAAAAAAAATTTGATAAAGTAAATTTAAAGAATCCAATAAATATTTTTTATGGTAGTGAAAAAAATGTTTTAAAAAGGTATTTTGAAGCTGCAAAAAAAATAAATCCATTAAATATTGTGAGAATTACATCTGATTGTCCATTTATAGACTCACGACTTATTGATAAAGTTCTAAAAATCCATAGTACTTTAAAAAATCATTATACTTCGACAGATAATAGAAGTTTTCCTGACGGTCAAGATATCGAAGTTTTTACTTATAGATCTTTTAAAAAAGTCTATAGTTTATGCAAAAAAAGTGATCAAAAAGAACATGTAACTAGATTTTATTACGAGACCAATTTCTTTAAAACTTATATCTTAAAAAGTAAAAAGAATTACTCAAATATTAGAATTACAATAGATTATCCATCAGATTTTATTTATTTGAAGATGTTATATAAAAAATTATTATATAAAGATAATTTTAGTTTAAATGATATTTTGAAAGTAGTTAAAGCATAAAAACAAAAATGAAAATTATTAAATATGGTGGCCAGAACATAAGCCAAAGTGATATCGATGAAGTAAAAAAATCATTAAAAAATGATTTAATTACAACAGGCCCTTATGTAAAAAAATTTGAGGATAAACTTAGAAATTTTACAGAATGTAAATATGCTTTAACAACTTCTTCTGGAACTTCAGCAATACATTTATCTTTATTATCATTGCAGCTTAAAAAAAATGCCACAATAATCATGCCAGCTGTTAATTTTATATCCTCATATAGCATGTCAAAAAATTTAGGTTTAAAAGTTTATTTAGCTGACGTAGATCCTGTAACTGGCCAAATGACACCAAAAAATGTCCTAGATTGTATAAAAAAAAATTCTATCAAAAAATTGAATTGTTTTATTACTATGTATTTAGGTGGATTTGCAGAAAATATTAAAGGATTCTATAAGATAAAAAAACTTTTTAATTGTTACTGGATAGAAGATGCGTGTCATGCTTTAGGAGCCTCATACAATTTTAATTCAAAAGTATTTAAGATGGGAAGTGGTAAACATTCTTCGATTTGTACTTTTTCTTTTCACCCTTTGAAAACAATTACCACAGGGGAAGGTGGATTATTAACAACTAATAATAAGAAAATATATAATCGTGTATTAGAATTAAGATCTCATGGAATAGCAAAAAAAGATTATTGGACTTATGATATTAAGAAATTGTCATTTAATTATAGACTGAGTGATTTAAATTGCTCTCTAGGACTATCTCAATTAAGGAGAATTAAGAAATTTATTTTAAAAAGAAAAAAAATTTATAAAGAATATAAAAAAAAATTAATCTTAAAGAATCTTTATGATTTTCCTAAATATTCAAGCATTAATCACTCCGCACACCATTTATTTATATTAAATTTAAAATTAGAAAATTTAAAGATAACAAAGAATATTTTTTTAAAAAATATGCTTAAAAAAGGAATATTGTTACAACAACACTATATTCCAATTTTTAATTATTCATTTTTTTCAAAAACTAAAAAAAATTATAAAAAAAAATTTAGCAATTCGATTAAGTATTTCGAAAGTGCGGTTTCTTTACCAATTCACTACAATTTAAGCTATAAAAAACAAATTAAAGTGATAAATACAATTAATAAATTTTTAAAAAATAATCAAAAAAAAAATGACTTTCTTAAAAAATAAAACACTTTTAGTCACTGGTGGCACAGGTTCATTCGGTAAAGCATTCCTAAAAAAGATAATAAAAGATTATAGAGACATAAAAAAATTGATTATCTTTAGTCGAGATGAGTTAAAACAATTTGAATTATCTCAAAAATTTGATGAAAAAAAATATAAGTTTTTGCGATTTTTTATTGGAGATATCCGAGATTTACAAAGACTAGAAAGAGCTTTAGAGGGTGTTGATTATGTTGTGCACGCTGCTGCTTTGAAACAGGTTGTTACATCTGAATATAATCCATTTGAAACAATAAAAACAAATGTTATAGGAGCTCAAAATTTAATTGAAGCTTGTTTGAATAAATCTGTCAAAAAAGTTGTAGCTCTTTCGACTGACAAGGCTTCAAGTCCAATTAATCTGTATGGTGCAACAAAACTGTGTTCTGATAAATTATTCATATCAGCTAATAACATTAAAGGAAAAAGAAAATTAGTATTTTCTGTAGCAAGATATGGAAATGTAATGGGAAGCAGAGGATCGGTAATTCCTATTTTTAATGAGCAAAAAAAGAGTCAAGTTTTAAAAATTACTGATCAAAAAATGACAAGATTTAGCCTGCCTATAGAAGAAAGTGTGGAATTAGTCTTATATGCATTAAGGAATGCAATAGGTGGAGAAATTTTTGTTCCAAAAATACCATCTTTTAAGGTTTTAGACTTAGCAAAAGCAATTTGTAAAAATTGTAAAATTAAAATAGTTGGAATTAGACCCGGTGAAAAACTTCATGAAGAATTAATAAGTTCACATGATAGTTTTAATACGTTTGATATAGGAAAATATTATATAATTTTAGATACCTCAGAAAGGTCAATGAAGTTTTATAGAAAAGCAAAAAAAGTACCCAAAAATTTTAATTATAATTCTTTAACAAACACTAAATATTTGAATATAAAACAATTGAAGAATTTATTAATTAAGACAAAGCTAGTCTAAAAAAAAATGTCAGTTGAGGAATATTATAATTTAGGTAAAAAACTATTTCCTATATGTAGAAGTATCACAGGCAAGGGTACAAAAAAAACACTTCACATAATAAAAAAAAAATTAAAAGATCTAAAAATTAGAAGTGTATCCTCAGGTACCAAAGCATTTGATTGGAAAGTTCCCCCAGAATGGAACATAAAAGACGCATTCGTTATTGATAAAGAAAAAAAAAAAATTATTGATTTTAAAAAAAATAATTTACATGTTGTAAACTATTCAGTACCAGTCAATAAAAAAATTTCAAAAAAAAACCTTTTAAATAGACTTCATAGTTTACCTAATCAAAAAAAAGCAATACCCTATATAACTTCATATTATAAAAGGTATTGGGGGTTTTGTGTTTCTGATGAATTTAAAAAAAATTTTCAAAAATTATATAAGAATAAAGATAAATTTAAAACTGTTGTAAAATCAAGCTTGAACTCAAAAGGAAATTTAAATTATGGCGAATACTTAATAAAAGGAAAATCAAAAAAGGAAATTCTTATTTCTACTTATATATGTCATCCATCAATGGCAAACAATGAGCTTTCAGGACCAATTATTTCAATGCTTTTAATTGACTACTTCAAGAAGAAAAAAAATAAGATGACATTACGATTTTTATTTATTCCTGAGACAATAGGGTCAATAGTTTATTTGAGTAAGAATTTAAACTATTTACAAAAATATGTGATTAGTGGTTACAATTTAAGTTGCTTAGGTGATCAAAGACAGTACTCTGCTATGTTTTCGAAATACAAAAACTCTCCATCTGACAAAGCCTTGACACAGGCTTTTAAAGAACTGAAGATAAGATTTAAAGAATATTCTTTTTTATCAAGAGGTTCTGATGAAAGACAGTATAATTCTCCAAAGGTTAATCTAGATATTACATCTGTTTTTAGATCTAAATATGGAGAATATCCCGAATATCATACTTCTTTAGATGATTTCTCATTAGTTACTAAAAAGGGAATTAAAGGAAGTTTTGAACTTTTAAAAAGATCAATATCAATTTTGCTTAAACAAAAAATACCTATGGTAAAATACAAATGTGAACCTCAAATGGGAAAAAGAAATTTATATCCAAATTTAAGCACAAAAAAAACCTCAAGATTCACAAACTCATTGATGGATTTTTTGCAATATTCGGATGGAAGAACTAACTTAAAAGAAATATCTAAAAAAATAAAAGTAAATTATGCAGCTACAGAAAAAATTTATAAACTTTTAATTAAAAAAGGAGTCATTTATTGAATGAAGATAAAAAGTATTATCTTTATAACTGGTCATAGAAAATCTGGTACAACTTTATTACTAAGTTTACTAGACAGTCATCCCAAATTGAGAGTTTTTCCAGTAGATCTAACTTTTTTTTACTCCTATTTTCCTTCATTTGTAAAGAAACATTCTAAAAACAAAAAAAAATTAATTTCTAAAATTTTAGATATCTACAAATTTAATTTCTTAAATTTAAGTTTTAATCAAAACTATAGTAAAATTAAAATAAACAAATCTCTTAGAAATTTAAAAACTATACTAAAAAAAATCAACTTATTATCAAAAAAAGATGTCTTACAAACAATTATAGCTGAGTGGAAAAGATTAAATAAATTTAAAGATATAAAAAAATTAGTAATCAAAGAAACCACTCAAGCAATGTATTTTCAAAAATATTTAAAAATTTTTAATGATATAAGAATGATTAATATAGTAAGAGATCCTAGAGACAATTATGCATCTATTAAGTCTGGTCAAAAAAAATATTATAGTAAAATTAACGAAAATGAGGTCACTAGTCTGGCAAGTTTTTTATTTAGATCTAAATTAGACTTATCTACCGCAAAATTATTAATCAATGAAAAAAAATTTCTAACCATTAAATACGAAAATTTGGTAAAAAATACAAATAAAGAAATGAAAAAAGTGGCAAAGTTTATTGGTGTTAA
>MDTB01173678.1_pt1 | contig 10514 bp, 8 predicted proteins | sample 811161 | NCBI WGS metagenome assembly MDTB01 (sample SAMN05326650, study PRJNA326480) | marine metagenome | isolation source: seawater | place: Mediterranean Sea | collected 2009
CTCCTCCGCCATAAATTTCATTCATAGCCAAGAATGCTGTAGCCATACCACAAGAAGTTTGTAAAAACTGTCTTCTTGACAAGCCTAAATGCTTAGCATTTTCTTCTGCAAGCTCTAGCATTCTATTTTCAACTTTCTTTTGAAGATTCGATTGTTTTGGTGGTAAGTATTCACCATTAGATACTATTTGCGTAGGTATTGGCAGATCTAAACTGTTCTTCTCTGCTCCCTCTACAAGCATCTGTTCTCTTTCACTTAACCAACTACTCATAATGTCTCCTCCCATTTAGATTAATTATATAGTCAAAAATCATTGTATAGGTTTTTTTTGTAAAAACAAACTAAAAAAGTAAATTTTTGTAAAATTTTTATTTTATTTTGTAAAATTGTAATGTATTTAATATTTTTGTATGTTATTTTTCAAATTATTCTGATTTTTAATTTGGGGAGGTTAATCATCAAGAATTTAATTTTGTTTCTTAGTATTATTTTTGTAACACTGATTCCATTTAAAATTGTTAAAAGTGATGATTTTAAAAATGACTACGAAAAACTAAATAAAAATCAAGAAGAAAGCCTTACTAATAAGTACATTAACAGTCTTAGAGAAGGTAAATGGGGAGCATCAGATCCTGAATGGGTAAAGTTAAAAACAGCTAAAAAATTTTTTCCTGACGCAAATAAGCTAAGCAGACTTGAAGGAGAACCACCAGTTGTAAGCGTATTTAATAAAGGAAAACTTTTAGGATATTTATTTGTAACTAAAGATATTACATCGTCAAAAGGATACGCTTCTTTAACATTTGAAATGCTAGTAGGCTTAGGTTTAGACGGAAAATTAACTGGAGCAGAAATATTAAAACATAAAGAGCCCATAATAGGTATGTATACTCCAGACGGACAACTAATATTACCAAAATTTACCAATCAATACAGAGGTTTAGATATAAGAATTCCTACCAAAGTTAATCTACTTAGAACTGAAGGGGCTGGTTCCATTGATGGTATATCTTCAGCGACAGTAAGTGCCGTTTTATTTAATGGAGCAATTCTTAGGGCTGCCAGAATAGTTGCTTTAGCAAAGGGTTTAAGACTGAATGACAAACCTGTTGTAGATATAGTAAACTTTAAAAAAAGACACTTTAATACTTTAGTTAATGATGGATCAATTTCAAGACTAACATTAAATATTAGTGATTTACATGAACTAGGCTTATCCAAGCCATTAGTAACGAATCGATCAGGCGTAGCAGATATTTATAGATATAAGTCAGTATTTAAAGGAAAAACTCCTGTTGCATCAAAACAAAAAGAAGTAAAAAGGGGTTATAAGGATACTGATAGAAATTTAGCAATAGATTTATACGTAGCGCCTGCAGTAACTCCAACAATAGGCAGAAACCTTCTTGGAGATAAGTGGTATGATATATTTGTTGCTGGGAGAGATCCAGCAGAAATGTCTTTAATTATAGCTGCATTAGGAAGGTATGAACTTGATGGAGAACCAAAAATTTCTTCTGGTTACTTTAAAAGACTTGCAATAATTCAAAACGGAAATAAATATTACTTAGAAAAAAAATATTTTAGAAATTTAGGCTTTTTACATGGAGAAGATAAGCCATTTTTTGCAGAAGCAGGTTTGTACCGCATTCCATCTGGTAAAATTAATCCAGTAAAACCATGGAAATTAGAGCTCTTATTAGAAAGTCAAATTAAAAGCGAGAATAATAAAGTATATGTTGATTATCATTTAGATGAAAAATATATAATTAAGCCAGATGGCCTAAAGAATTTAGCTAACAAAGATGAACCTGTTTGGTATGCTGCATGGGAAAATCAAAAAAAAAATATAATTATACTAATTATCACTCTTTTAATATTAACTATAGCTCTTATAAAAATGGAATTTTTGACTAAAAATAATAAAAATAGACAAGTTTTTAGATTTCTGTTTTTATCATGGATTTTAATTTGGTTAGGGTGGGAAGTTGGAGGTCAGGTAACTATTCTTAGTATACTTACTTGGATAAGTGCTCCTATTACACAACCTTCCTGGAATACTCTATTATCAGATCCATTATTAATTGTATTAATGTTCTATGTCATAATTACATTCATAATATGGGGCAGAGGTGTATTCTGTGGCTGGCTATGTCCATTTGGATCCTTACAAGAAATATTAGGAAAAATAGGACAACTTTTAAATATTAAACAAATTAAAATACCTGAAAGATTTAATAAATTGATTTTAAATATAAAATATTTTTTTCTTTTTTCTTTACTCTTTATCTGTTTTATTTCAAATGACTTTTTAAATATTGGATCAGAAATAGAACCATTTAAAACTGCAATTTCTATGAAATTTAATAGAGAGTGGTATTATGTATTATATTCCCTAATATTATTAGGTGTAGGAGTATTCATAGAAAGATTTTTCTGTAGATTTATTTGTCCACTCGGAGCATTTATGGCACTTGGAGGTAAACTAAGACTATTTAATACATTAAAGAGAAGAGATGAATGTGGATCCCCTTGTAAATTATGTTCAAAAGAATGCCCCATAAATGCTATTGAAAGAGATGGTACTATCAATATGAATGAATGCTTTTATTGTTTAGATTGTCAATCCTTATACTATGACAATCATAAGTGTCCTCCATTAGTAATAAAAAGAAAAAAAGATTCTAGAACTACTATTATACAAAATAATCCAGTAAGAGTTTAAAATGTTAACTTGTGCATTAATAGTTTGGATTTTACAACCTCAAGAATGGGATAAAAAAATTATTAGAAATACATATCTTACTGAGCAAGAATGCATTACTGCCCAAACTGAATATTTTCAATGCTTAAAAATAGATAAAAGATATAGTTTAACAAAACAGGAATGGGAAAAAGACAATTGTAAAATTAGTGAACATAAGTGGTTAGGAACTAAAAAATAAATTATTATTTAAAAAAAATTGATTCTTTATTATAAATTATTGTATTATAACTTTTAGGAGAGGTCTTATGGAAAAAGAAAATATGAAAAAAGAATTATTTGCACTTTATGAAAAATTAGAAAGAGATAAAGAGTTATACAAAGAATTCATTGCAGATGAAGATAAGTTTTTACAGAACAGGGGTTATAATCCTGCTGAAGTTAAAGAGTTATTTCAAGGGATTACTGAAGAAAGAAATAATATTTTAAAGGGAGTATTAGAAGATCAGGATAAAAAAATTCCACAATAATTAAATTAATTTACTCTGAATCTATAGTATAACAACAATCACTATTATATAAAAAGACTTATAATTTTTAATAAATAGAATTTTATTTTATAAAGACTTTAAAAATTTTTCTAATTTATCTAAATCATTTTTATAATTATCTAATAAAAAGTTTACTGAATTTTTTGCCTCTCCAGAATGCCAGAGCACAGCTTCAATAATGGTTTCAGCTCTTCCATCATGAAGAAATGTTGCTCTAGGATTAACTTCTTTCGCATAACCTAACCCCCATAAAGGAGGTGTTTTCCATTCTTTATTAGTAATAATACCCTCTAAATTTTTATCTGCTAAATCATTACCCATATCATGCAACAATAAATCTGTGTAAGGCCATATCAATTGGTATTTAAGAAAATCATGTTTTGCATTCTTTGAAGTAACATATTTGGGGGTATGACAGGAAGTACATTTAGATTCATAAAATATTTTTTTTCCAAATAAAACATCTTTATTTGCGACATTTCTTCTTTTAGGCGGTGATAAACTAGATAAATAAAAAACAATTTTTTCCATAACTTCATCATCAACTTCATGTAAAGCATTTTTATTTATTCCAGTAACAAATTTATAGCAATCCTTTTGATTTTTTGTACAATCTCCAAAAGCATTCTTTCCTACTGAATTAGAAAGACCCATATCATGCATAAATGCTGTACCAGTTTGAACAAATAAGTTAGGTGTTGATGCTCTGATACCAAACCTTCCAATTTCTTGTTTTCCATTTTCATCATATACCATTCTAGCTATTCCTGATACTCCATCATTATCTTCATCGCTAATATCTTCTTTAATTAAAATATCACTGTCTTCTATGGACTCTAAAAGACCAACACCAATTACTTGAGGTGATATTCTTAAAGATAAGGATGTATTATTTTCTAAACTTCCATATTTTAATTTTTTTACTTTATAACTAGGATTTTTTAATTCGTATCCGTTTAGTAAATTTTTAAATTTATCTTTTATTGTAAACTTTATTTCAAAATCACTCTCTGATAAAATTCCTGGTATAGCAAAAAACTGTAATTGTTTTCCATAAATTTTATGAGGCTTCAAATTTATATTTTTATAATTGCCAAGTTTAATAACCGATGATAAAGGCTTTTCTATTTTTGGTAAATGTCCCCTGCCATCTTTAATATGACAAGACTGACATGCTCTCGCATTATACAAAGGACCCAACCCATCAGAAGATAAGGTAGAAGAAGGAGATGCTATCCAAACTTTTCTAAAAAATGCATTTCCTATTAAAAAATCTTGTCTTTGTTTAAATGATAAATTACTAAAGTGTTGAGAGAAAGCATTTTTTCCAAACTTTTCAATAGTTCCTGCTCCCCCAGATAATGCTTCAGATCTCTCAGTTTTAGTAAAATTATTAGTTAAAGCTATCACATTATTGACTTTTTCTTTTTCTTCGATGGTTAAATCATTTCTACTAAAAACAGCTAATGCATATGTATATATTAAAAAAACACAAATTATTTTTGATATCATATATATTAATTAAATACTGCATCGGGATTGTCAAGTGAGTCTGAGCCCTCTATATCTAAATTATTAATATTTAATGCGCTAGCAACTAGTTCTATATTTTTACTTTGTATTACTAAAGAGTCTATAGCATTTTGTATTAATTTATTACCTTTTTTATTGCCATCTGCTATTAACATATCATACTTAATTCCTTTTTCTGCTGAATTAACTATTGATTTCATTTTCTTTATAGTTTTATTTATAGATTTTTTTGTAACTTTATTAAGCTTGTTATTCTTTTTAGTTAATAATGAACTAATGCTTGGACCAGATATTTTATTTCCGTCTAATTTTTCATATTCTCCTATATAAACGTTTCTTATTCCAATAACATTATAATAATGAGAATTATGAGTATTATCTGAGAAGCAATCATGTTCTTCTTCTGGATCATGTAACATTAAACCTAGCTTCATTCTTTCTCCAGCAAGTTCACCGTAAGACAAGCTTCCCATTCCTATTAAAATTCTTTTTAAAGCATTCTCTTTATCATTTAAAATATCTAGTCTTGCTATCCCCGAATTTGTCCAGGATTTATACATAAACTCTAAGTCTTCAATTAACAGTTTACTTGCTGCCAACAAATATTCTCTTCTTCTGTCACAATTATCATTAGTACAATTATTAAGATCATAATCTGTATAACTTCTATTACCACTGCCCTTTTCATTCCCATTAAGATCTTGTCCCCAAAGTAAAAATTCTATAGCGTGATACCCTATAGCAACATTTGCTTCATTACCACCAATTTCGTGTAATTTAGAACTAAGTAAATTAATATCAATAACTGCCGCGTCTATTAACTGCCCTTCGACTTTTAATTTTTTATTAGATATGACATTAAAATTAGAAAAATCATTTTCACTTGGGTAGTAGTTAGTTTTATCAACATAATCTATTAATCCTTCATCCAAAGGCCAAGCATTAACTTTTCCTTCCCAATCATCAACAATTGGGTTTCCAAATCTAAATACCTCAGTTTGTTGGTATATAGTCCTAGCTGCTAACCAAGATCTTTTTACTGCATTGAAGTTTTCATAATTAGTATTTTTCAAAAAATTTTGAATTTCATTATTCATATTCTCTGCTAATGTAAAAGAGTCCTTATATTTTGCTTCTGCTATATTAGCATAATTGTTAATTACTTCATCATTTGATATAAGTTTGTTAACTGTAAAAAGCATTAAGACAATAGTAAAAAGATATATTTGTTTCATAAAATTCCTTATTGTTATTGAGAACTATTCTCATTAATAATAGTTCAATAATTTTAGTTTTCAAGAAAAAATTACTTTTTTATTAATTTAAAAAAGCTTCTTATATCATTAATTAAAAAATCTGGCTCTTCCATAGCGGGAAAATGACCTCCTGTAGGAAATTCATTCCATTGAACTACATTGTATAATCTGTCTACATAGCTTTTAGGAGGCCAAGCTAGTAATTCTTTAGGAAATAATGCACAAGCAGTTGGTACTTCTACTTTCCCACCATCTGTGTTAATGATTCTACCACCCTCTTCTCTTCTTCCAAAATAAATCCATGAAGCTGTGTTAAATGAGTTAGTAATAATATAAAGCATAATATTTGTTATTAAATCGTCGTAGCTGTAAACTTCAAATAACTTTTTTTTTCTCAAGTCAGACCAGCCATAAAACTTTTCCAATATCCAAGCAGCTACTCCTACTGGATTTTCTATCATAGCACAAGCCAAGGTTTGAGGTTTTGTCGCCTGTAAAGATCTATATCCTTCTTCTAAGATTTGTTCATTTTTGAATCTTACTTGCCAAGATCTTTCTTCTTCATTTTGAGGACCATTTCTATCTCTAACAATCATAATATTTAAGTGTATTCCTTTACAATTGTCTTTGAAATCATACCCTAACCAAGTAGAAATTGCTCCTCCCCAATCTCCACCTTGTGCATAATAACTATTATAACTTAACACTTCCGTCATTAATTTATTGTAATAAGATGCTATTTTTCTTGGTCCATAGGGATACTCGGGAGCACTAGAAAAAACAAAACCTGGTATGGAAGGCATAACAATATCAAAACAAATACTATCATCTAATCCATATTTTTTTGGATTAGTGAGTGGGCCAATAATTTTTTTAAATTCTAAAAATGAGCCGGGCCAACCATGACTAATTAAAAGTGGTATAGCATTATTACATTTTCCTTTTTCATATACAAAGTGAATATTAAGATCATCTATATCTGTGGTATAGTGATTTAAAGAGTTTAATATCTTTTCTTCTTTGTACCAATCATATTTAGAAACCCAATAATTACATATTTCTTTTAATATTGCTTTATTTATACCTAAATCCCAATTATTAATTTCAGGTAAACTACTCCAGTTGAAATTAGATACTTTTTCTTTTATTTCATTAATTTTATTTTTATTTAAATTAATATCTAAATTATTCATAAATTATCCTTATCAATTTTAATTAACTTTACCATTTTAAAAAGTATGTTGTAATTATATACTAAAAAAATTAGTAAAGAAGAGTGTAAAGAAAGGAAAAAGAAATATTATGGAAAATAATATAAAATCTGTTGCAGTTTTAGGGTCTGGAACAATGGGTGCTGGAATTGCTGCATTGGCTGCAGATAATAATTGCAAGGTTCTCTTATTAGACATATCTGAAGATGCTGTTAATAAAGGTAAAGAAAGAATTATTAATGAAAAAAAACCTCTGCTTTCTGATTTAGAAAATATCAAAAATATAGACACAGGTACGTTTGAAAATGATTTTCATAAAATAGAAAATTATGACTGGATTTGTGAAGTAGTATTAGAGGAAATAAATATTAAAAGAGATATTTTTAAAAAAATTGAACAACACAAAAATGAAACTGCAATAGTAAGCTCAAATACATCTGGTATTCCCTTAAAAGATATTACAAAAAATATGTCCGAAAAATTATTAAAAAATGTTTGTATTACACATTTTTTTAATCCTGTAGAAATTATGAAACTATGTGAATTAATTCCTGGTGAAAAAACTGATAAAGAAGTTATAAATAAACTTAGTATATTTTTGTCTAAGGTTTTTAATAAAGGAGTAGTTTATGGAAAGGATACTGTAAACTTCATAGGAAATAGGATTGGCTGTTTTTTTATGTTAAAAGGCCTACATGAAGGAAAAGTTGCTAGGTCAAAAGGTATTTCATTAGAAGAAATAGATGCATTGCTATCAAGACCAATGGGTCTTCCTCCCACTGGATTATATGGGTTAATTGATTTAATAGGTTTAGATGTTATGCATTCTGTAGGAAAAAACCTAAAAATCAATCTTCCTGATAATGATGTAGGCTTAGCCTATACTAAATTACCGAATGAAGAGCAAAATCTATTTGCTAATAAGCAATTAGGAAGAAAAACAGGAGGAGGTTTTTATAGAATTATCAAATCAGATAGTGGTGAAAAGATTAAAGAAACCTACGATCTAGATAATTGTGAATGGAAAACTTTTAAAAAGATACAAAATGACAAAGATTTAAATATAATATTAGAAGAAGATAATTTGGGAAACTTAGCATGGAATATAATGGGGTCAACATTACTATATGCAGCTGATCTTATCCCTGAAATAGCAGATGATATTTTAAATATTGATAGAGCAATGCGTTGGGGTTTTGCATGGCAAATGGGACCATTTGAAATTATTGATAAAATCGGGCCAAAAAATGTAATTAAAAAATGTTTAGAAAAAAATAATAAATTACCAAAAATGCTACAAATATTAAAAAAGTCAGGTAATGAATTTTTCTATAATAAAAATATGTATTTAGATTTAGATGGTAATTATAAAGAAATTACTAGTTAGCAATGGATTACAGTATTCTATCAACTAAAGAATTAGAAAAAAACTTTAACCCTAGAGAAAGTGTAGAAGATTTCAATCATTGCTTGGAAACTAGCTTATCAAAGTCAAAAAGTGTGAAGAAGCAAACTCATATTTATGAAAATATAGCCTATGGTAAAGGTCCATTACAAAAATTAGATATATTTGGTAAAAATGATAAACAAAAACTTAAACCTTTACATATATTTATTCATGGTGGTTACTGGAGAGCTTTAGATAAAGATTATCATGCTCACATGTCTGTACCATTCAATAAAAATAATATTTTATTTTTTAATGTTAATTATGACCTTTGCCCTAAAGTATCTATAAGCAATATATGTGAACAAATAATAGAGGCAATTATATGGATTTTTAATAACAGTAAAAATTATGGAGGTAACAATAAAAAAATTTCTATTTCTGGACACTCAGCTGGAGCACACTTAGTATCCTATTTACTAAGTATAGATTGGAGCATTTATAATTTACCCAAAAATATCTTTCAAGGGGTAGCATTAATTAGCGGTATATATGACTTAAATATTGTACAAAAAATAAGTGTTAACAAAGATTTAAATTTGTCTAATAAGGAAGTTCAAGAAAAGACTACTTTAGATAAACTACCCACTTTTAAAGTTCCTTTATTTATTTCCTATGGTGAAAGTGAACCCGAAGGTTGGAAACATCAGAGTATAAGTTATAGCGACTTATTAAAAAAAAATGATTACGAACATAAAGTAATTTCAAGTAAAGGCGATAATCACTTTACTTTAATTGATACACTTGCAAATGAAGATAACAATATTTCTAAAGAAATTGTAAAGTTATCCAAATAATTATGCTTTACGATATAAACACAACAAGAAAATTAGAAAAAAAAATTATAAGTCCAAGTAATACTGAACTTTCACTGATGTTCAAAGCTGGAACTGCTATATTTAATCACATAAAGGAATTAAATAAGAAAGATCTAATTATTCTCATTGGACCGGGCAATAATGGAGGAGATGGATACGCTCTAGCAATCCAAGCCTTTTTAAATAATTATAATATAAATTGTATAGAATTAATTGAAGGTAAAGGAAGCTCAAAACAATTAAAGTTATTAGCAGAAAACCTTGGTATTAAAATAAAAAAAAAATTACCAGATAAAAAGTTGGTAAAAAAAAAATCAATCATTATAGATTCAATTTTAGGTATAGGCTTATCAAGAGAGCCTAAAGGTTCTATTTTAGAAGCAATTAAATGGATAAATAGCTTAAAAAATAAAGTATTTGTTTTATCAATAGATATTCCATCAGGCCTCAATGCTTCAAATGGAGAGACCTTTAATAATGTAGTAAATGCTGACCAAACTATTATGTGTTTAACAAAAAAACAAGGTTGTTATACAGGAAAAGGCCCAATGCATTGTGGTGATATTTTTTTTCAAGACCTTGGCTTTAAAAACACGGAAAAAATTTCTAAAGGAACTTCTCATTTATTAGATGCATCATCGTATAAGCAATTAAAAAGAAATAAAATTTCTCATAAGGGAACCTTTGGAAATTTACTGATTGTTGGTGGATATGACGGTATGGAAGGAGCAGCAAATTTATCTGGTTTAGCAGCATTAAGGACTGGGGCTGGAAAAGTATATGTTTTCAATAATTCAAATAAAAAAAAAAATGAAATAATTTTTATTAAAAATAGTTTAATAGAATTAAAAAACATATTACCAAAAATAAGTGCTATTGTTATTGGACCTGGCTTAGGTAAAAACGCTGATGAAGTCTTAAGGTATTTATGGAAAACAAATAAACCAATAGTTCTTGATGCAGATGGCTTAAACTGGTTATCAAAAAATTTTAA
>MDTB01108751.1_pt1 | contig 10513 bp, 8 predicted proteins | sample 811161 | NCBI WGS metagenome assembly MDTB01 (sample SAMN05326650, study PRJNA326480) | marine metagenome | isolation source: seawater | place: Mediterranean Sea | collected 2009
CAATTGTTTGGTTTGAGTGGTGACAGTCATTTAGTTGCATCTTTGCATTCAATTATTGGAGGAATTGCTGGGTTCCTGCTTATTTACTTTGTAGTAATACTCGGCCGTATTGCCTTTGGTTCTAAAGTTCTTAGTAAAAACATCTCAGGAAAATGGTTTATTAAAGAAGGAGTAGATAATCCAATATTAAATTATGATAATAAGGATATGGGTTTCGAAGAAATCTATTTTGTTGGAACAGAAAAATTGATTTTTGATACTCAAGAAGTTGTTATTAATGGTAGAAAAATTAAGACAGATAATTTAATAATATATTATGATCGGTTGATTATTAACGGAGAGGAAATTGAAATTAAGGATTGGGTTAGTCTTGAGGGTGACTTTTCAAAGATAACATATTTACGAGAGGCCATGGGATTTGGAGACGTAAAGTTCATGGCAATGATTGGGATTTTTATTGGTTGGCAGGGAGTGCTGTTTACCCTTTTTATGGCATCAATTATAGGCACTATTACTAGTCTTCCCTCTAAATTTATAAATAGGGACAGTGTTTTGAATCGAGTTCCATTTGGACCGTTTCTATCAATAGGCTCACTTATTTGGATTTTCTGTGGACCAGAATTATTAAAAAGGTATTTATTGCTTATTGGAAGCTAGGATATTTGAATCGTAATGATTAATAGAGCACTTATATCAAACCTTACTCATTTGGGTTTTTCTTTTTTGTTTTTAATAATTAATTCATTTGCTGGTAAGCTTTCTGATTACGGTTACAGCGATGATCTAAATGGAGTAAAAAAAATTCTAGGTGAAATTAATGGGCCTTATGACCATGAATTAGTCGAAAATCTAATAGTAGATTTAGGTGCTAATGATTTCTCATTAAGAGAAAGAGCCACAATTAGGTTGAGTAATATGCCACTCATAGATCGGAAGAAGCTTCTTTCTAGATTGTCAGAATTGAGTTTAGAGCAGAAAATTCGAGTACAAAGAATTCTTAAAAAGAACAGTGAAGAAAACTTCGTTCGAATGCTTACAGCGTTAAATGAAATAATTATTGAAGGAAAACACGAAGGTCTTTTAGAGGCTTTATGGAAATCAGCAGATAAAGCTGAATCCAAAATATTTTCAAATTTATGGAAGCTTTATAATGATTCAAGTCTAGCTACTTTTGTTGAAAGTGACGTGGATTTAGTGAAAGAAAATTTATATAGTGATAATGGAATAGTTCGTTACTCTGCAGTTCAATTAATAATCAATTTATTGGGAAAGGAATCAGTTCCTCTTATTACCGACCTCATTAATGACAACAATGATCAAATTAAATGGAATGTGGCTAATTCTTTGATGAATTTTGGTAGTAGAGAGTGTCTTAAACCATTTAGTGAGTTATTGATGTGTGAAGACTTTGGTTTGAGGTGGAGAAGTTTAGAAGCATTACGAAATTTAACAGATCAAGAATTTGGTTATTATGCTGCCGGAAATGCAGAAGATAGAAGCGCGTCTGCTAACTTATGGGGAAAGTGGATTACAAACAACAAGGAAATTGCTAACCTTAAATTTATTAATCCATTAAATAAAACGATTAACCTTTTCGATGGAGTTAGTTTAAATGGGTGGGAGATTAGACCCCTTACTGGATTTGGTCTTGTTGCACCAAAGAATATTAAAAATGGGTGGGGGATTGAAGATAAATGTCTTAGCGCAAAAAAAGGATTTAGATCAGAGCTAGTTAGTTCAGCAAGTTTTTTGGATTATGAATTTTCAATATATTATAAGCTTACTGATAATCGAAGTGACGGTGGTATAGGTATTTTCGCAGGTGGTGCCGATGATGGATATGTTGAAGTTCAATTGCACCGACAAAATTCAGGTGATTTATATAACTTAGCCTCAGGGGCGAATAAGAGAAAATTAGAGGAGAATAAGAGAATATTCCTTTTGGATGATGGTAATCCTTTTATTGGTAGGTCAAATAAATTTAAAGCCAGCAATGAGACTGATGATGATTGGAATAAAATGACAATTAGGGTGCAAAACGGACAGTCAGAAATAAAAATAAATAACGAGGTTCAAAACCGTGTACTTTTGAAGGGTAATAGCCCCTCAAAATTAGTGATTAGAAATGAAAGTTATGGTGAAATTTTATTTAAGAATATTATTCTTAAAAAACTTTAGACAAAATTTTATCTCTTAGAAAACTGGAACCGTTTTCTTGCTCCAGGTTGACCCGCTTTCTTCCGCTCTTTCTTTCTGGAATCTCTTGTTAATAGACCCTCTGCTCTAAAGGTTTCTCTAAGCTCTGGATCGTTTTTCAACAAAGCTCTAGCTATAGCAAGTCTAACGGCTCCAATTTGTCCGGTTGTACCTCCGCCATTTGTTGTCACGGTTAAATCCCATGACTTAGGTTGATTTGCAACTTGTAGTGGATGGAGTAAACTATTTTGGAGAGCCAATGTGGGGAAATATTCATCCATTGGCTTATGATTTACTGTAATAGTTCCATCGCCAGCTTTCATTTGAATTCTTGCGACTGCAGTTTTTCTTCTTCCTACGGAGTTTATGGTAGAACTTTCACTCATAAATTTTAGTCTAAATAGGTATTATAATTCAATTTGAGTGGGATTCTGAGCTTCATGAGTATGTTCAGAACCTGCGTAAATCTTTAATTTTTTGATTATCTGCCTTCCAAGTTTGTTTCTGGGAATCATTCCCTTTACTGCAAACTCTACTAATCTCTCAGGGGCTTTTTCTCTGAGTGATGCAGGTGTATCTTGATGGTGTCCGCCAACGTAACCAGAATAACGATGGTAAATTTTTTGTTGCTCTTTCCTACCGCTTAGCCTGACTTTATCTGCATTTATAACTACGACAAAATCGCCTGTATCAACATGAGGCGTAAATGTTGGCTTGTTTTTGCCTCTTAATAAAGATGCAGCTGTAACAGCAACATTACCAAGAATTTGATCTGTGGCATCGATTACGAACCATTCGCGCTTAATATCTGCAGGTTTTGCTGAAAATGTTTTCATTAAGGACAATTTTTACAAAAAAATGAAGGGCGTGAATTCTAGAGTGCTGTTTGCATAGTGTCAAACGCTTATCAGTTGTTTTAGCTATTATTTCACCTGAAAAAATAAAAAAACCAATAAATACGTAATATAAGTAAATAATTAAGAATATTGTAAGTATTATATATTATTGGTGAATGTGAGTGGCTTTCTTTAATCTTGCTTAAGTTCAAACTTTCTATAAACCTGCAATCAAAAAACATATGAAGATTGAGAGAGCGCTTATATCCGTATCAGACAAGACAGGGTTAATTCCTTTTGTTAAACGGCTCCATGACTTAGGAGTAGAAATTTTATCAACGGGTGGTACTGCAAAGGAAATTTCTAATGAGGGGATACCGGTAATTGAAATTTCTGATTATACAGGTGCTCCAGAAATGTTTGATGGCAGACTAAAAACAATTCATCCTAAAGTACATGGGGGATTGCTTTTTAGAAGAGACCATCCAGAGGATCCTGATCAAGCTGAGAAAAACGACATACCAAAAATTGATCTGTTAGTCGTTAACCTTTACCCTTTTGAAAAAACCATTTCAAAGGAAAATGTAACTTTGGAGGAGGCTATTGAGAATATTGACATCGGTGGACCTGCAATGTTGAGAGCAGCTTCAAAAAATTATAAATCAGTTACCGTTATTACTGATATTGGTGACTATGATGAAGTGGCTGGCGAAATGGAAAATTCAGATGGTGAGACGAGTCTTAAGACAAGAGAGAGATTAGCAATAAAGGTATTCTTAAGAACTGGTGCTTATGATAAAACCATTGGGAACTATCTTAATGACTCCCAGAAAACTGAGGGAGGTTATAGTGTATCATTACCGCTTGCTTCCGAATTACGTTATGGTGAAAATCCACACCAATCAGCTTCTTTGTATGGTAACTTTAATGATTACTTTACTAGGCTTCAGGGAAAAGATTTATCTTATACAAACGTCATAGATATTGCTGCTGCATCTCACTTGGTATCAGAGTTTCTAAGGCCAACCGTGGCAATTTTGAAACATACTAATCCTTGTGGGGTTGGTTGCGCTGATGAGGGAGAAGGGCTTCGGGAAGCATGGGAAAAAGCTTTTGAGACTGACAAACAAGCGCCGTTTGGAGGTGTGATTGTTTGTAACCGCCCGCTTAATGAAGGATTAGCTAGAGTTATAGCAGAGATTTTTACAGATATTATTATTGCCCCCGATTTTGATAGTGATGCGAGAGCAATACTTCAAAAGAAAAAAAGTTTAAGATTAATTAAAGTTGCTGATGAGTTTTTTAAAAACGCGATTAATGACCCTGTCGTGAGATCAGCCCCTGGAGGTCTTTTAGTAATGGATGCTGATCCAAAAGTTCTTGGCTTGGATGGAATTGAGAAAAAAGTAAAAACTAAAAGGCCGCCTAGTGTAGATGAGATCGAAGCGATGAAGTTTACTTGGAGAGTTTGTAAGCACGTAAAATCAAATGCTATTGTGTTTGGCGCCAAAGATAGGACTTTAGGCATTGGTGCAGGACAAATGTCCCGAGTTGACTCATGTCGAATAGCAATCTGGAAGGCTAGTGAAGCAGGCCTTTCCTTGAGCGGAAGTTCTGTGGCTAGTGATGCTATGTTTCCATTCGCAGACGGTTTAATTTCTGCGGTTGAAGCAGGGGCAACATCATGTATTCAGCCAGGAGGGTCTATTCGTGATGAAGAGGTTATTATTGCTGCAGATGAAAGGGATGTTGCAATGGTTTTCACAGGGCATAGACATTTCCTTCATTGATACTAAACTAGATTATAACAAATATGGGGACTCTCAAATTAGGTGTTAATATTGATCATGTAGCTACACTTAGACAAGCTCGATACAAAGGTTTCTCTCATAATGTTGAGCCTGATTTAATTCAAGCTGCTAATTCTGCAGTTAAAGGCGGAGCTGACAGTATCACTGTTCATTTAAGAGAGGATCGCCGTCATATTCAGGACAAAGATGTATATGATATTCGTAAGCTAATTGATAAGCCGCTGAATTTAGAAATGGCAAATGTTTCCAGTGTTTTGCAGGAGGCTCTGAAAATCCTTCCTGACTATATTTGTTTGGTTCCAGAGAAACGAGAGGAGTTAACAACTGAAGGAGGACTTGATGTAGTAGCCAATTATAATGCATTAAAAGAAACAACAAAAATAATTCAGGACAAAGGAATACTTGTTAGTTATTTTATAGATCCAGATTTTGAGCAAATTAAATTAGCTGCTGATTGTAAAGCTGATATGATTGAATTACACACTGGAAAATTTGCTAATGCTATAGACCCATCAGAAGTTGAGGGTCAATTACAGAGATTGATTGAATCTTCAAATAAAGCACATGCGCTTGATTTAATAGTTAATGCAGGACATGGAATCAACACAGCAAATGTGAATTTACTATTTGATGTCCCTCATCTTAATGAGCTTAATGTTGGACATCATTTGATATCAAATTCAATCATTTCAGGTATTGAAAATTCAGTAAAAGAATTTAAGAAGATAATGTCTCAGTATAATATGTAATATAGTTTCAACGATCTTTTAAAACTCTAATTTTTTCGGGCTCGTTGAATCGATATTGTTTTCGACTTGGCTTCCATCGATATCGGGAGGAAGAATGTTATTAAGAATTCGATTGATTCCACTCTTAGCATAAGAGCTTTTAGGGTATATGCTTTTTGCTTTTAGGTACCAAGTAAGGCTCATCCCATCATGTTTGTCTCGTTCTAGTTTTTCAGCTTTTTTGAGTACTCTAATGAACGAGGAAACTTCTTCTCCTAATTCTACGGATAATCTTAGTAATTCATTGTCATTACTGAATTTATCTTGAGCCTTTCTTGAAATCTCCCAAGCTCCCCAAGGGTTGTTGTTTTCATTTAGCCCTTGGATTTTGGCTATCTCTTGCTCTAATGACAAAACTTCATTTAGGACTGCTTCAAGATCGTTGGTTCGCTTTGTGTCATTCTGAACTGCAGCAATAAACCTTCCCCTGTTTTTCATTATTTCCCTCCTGTTACCTTGGGCTAAAAGTGTATCTAATTCATTTAGGGTAGTTACTTGGACGTCTGCTATTGAAGAGAAAAGGTCATTCTGTTCTTTAATCAAAGGATTTAATGGCCATGCTTCAATGGCCTCTTTCATCTGTTTTTTGTACTCCTCTGTGTTGCCCTTTTGTGCAGCGATTTTTGCCTGAGCAATACTTGTGTTGCTTATATTTGTGTAAAATTCGATACCTGCCTTTGCTTTAGAAAAATTAAAGTCTAAGGCTGTTTCTCTCATATTTTCAATAATTTGACTAGCAGTGCTATAATCTCGAATATCCATGGCGCTTAAAAGCGAATCAGATTCTCTAACAAATTTTTGAACGTGTTGTTTTTTTTCTAGGTCTAGTGTTCTGATTCTAGGAAGATATTCACCAATATAGAAGGCTTCAGCTAATCTTTTAGACGCTGTCTCTAGTTCATTCTTTTCAGCCAAGAATTCGAAGGCAATGATTGCTTCGTCGACTTCCCTTATTACTTCACTGGCAAACATATCTAAAGAGGTAACGGTTGGGGTCAGTCCAAGGCCCTTGGCAAGCATTTTATCAGCATCAGAATTTTCTTTTATCTCGATGACGCCATCCCCATCTCTAAAAAGTCTTCTGTAGATCCTTGTTGCAATGAGAACGTGTTCCCACCTTCGCTGAACTGCAAACTGAAGTATAAGTGCCTGATATTCAATTTTTGCTTGTATCTCAGAAATTCCAATTTTTGTCTTATTTGCAATTCTTAGCGCTTCAATTTCAGCTAGACGTTGAATGTATCCAGCTACTCTTCCTGTATTCGAGATGTTTTTTCCCTGGTTTTGCCTGGTGTCATTATTTTCATCATTATTACTACTTTTTCTTCTCGCCTCATCAATTAGGTTTTCAGATGTTGCTACCTCGACATTCCAATTAAGAAGTTTTCGCTCTTTGTTAAGTGCAGCATTTTGTCCGGCAAGAGCATTTGCATTTTTTTGGCCATAGTATACGCCCAAAATAGCTTGTGATAATGAGTCACAAAGATTGGCATCAATTCTATAATTCGAAGCCCTGGGTAATAACGACACCGCATTCTGCAAATGTTTATTTCCTTTTTTATGTGGAGATAATGAATCGAGTATCATTTTTACGACCTCTCTGTATTCATTGTCGTCTTCATCATTATCGGGAGGAGTATTTAAATATTTTTCAAACCGTGCTCTCATTAATCGATTATTATTAATGTTCCAATTTTGGCCGTCCCATGAAAAAACCTCTGTTCCCGGGTTGAAAATTGGCACGTCAGTTCCTAAGAATGGTTGATCTGACCTTTTGGGCTCTTGATTGATGATGGTGGTAGATTTAGGATCCGTATTTGTGGTAGAGCGATTCTTGGGTGTGGTCAAAACCTGTGAATATATAGGCTCAACAAGAAATAAAGCGTATATGAAAATATTAAATTTCATTTTTATAAGTTAACGTCTAATGATTTCTTTAGCGATAAGAACTTCGTTCGAGCTTACCTCAACGTTAATGGTAAAGCGGTCCCCGATTGCAATATTAGTACTGCTTAGGTCTGGCGGAATTAATATTGGTATTAGTTGATTTATTCCCTCTACTCTTAATGAAATTACTTCACCCCTGTCACCAGTCCATCTCAGTTTTTCATTAATAGTTCCTGAAACAATTCCTTGTGTGCCTAGTAATGTAGATCCCTCTTTTATATATTCATTAACATCAAGATTTGTTATTGATCTCAATGAACCTTTTTGAGATTTTAAGAAAAACAGAATGGTCATGAACACTACAGCTATAATGATTGCTGTGAATGCAACTAACATTGGGTTTATACCCTTCTGTGCTCTACGTGGCATAAATTCTATATTTACAATAGGTCTTTGTTATATGATTACAAATTTCTTAAGTCAGTTAACATACCAAGCATAAAGGGGTTCCTATATTTGAGGTTTCTTTGAGCCGGTATAAGTCAGAAACAAACCAAAAATTAAGTGTAAACATAGCCAAAGTATACAAATATTCAGTGGCTGGATGTTTGTCTGTTGAGTCACGGCATCTATAGATTGACCAAAATATTCACCTTTCATCGAATCCAATGAACCCGACCATGCCCAATATGCAGAAATTAGAGGCTGAGTAATAGGGCTAATCCACTCTGGCAATGCTAGAATAGCTCCTGATAAAGGAAGCTGGAATCCAACTAAATAAATTGCCAAGAGTGAACTTTGTTCTGGGCTTTTCATTGAAGCAGATATACCAAGACAAATTGAAGTCATCGCACCATTAATAAGAATTAGAATAATAAGTCTGGTTGAGATGTCACCGGGAAGGGAAGGTACGCAGATTTGGACAAAGACGCCCATCCATAAGGATTGAAGCAAAACTAATACAGAGAGAAAACTAATTTTGCTTAAAATGTAACTTGATACACTGAGACCAGAAAACTTTTCCTTTTCATAGATTTCCCGCTCTCCAGCAATTTCTCTAGCAGAATTATTTGACGCCATTAATGTCAGAAGAATGACCTGAAACATAATAAGTCCAGATATTAGAGAGCCAATCTCCATGTGGTTTTTCGAAACTGATACTTTATAATTTAATTGATCAATCAGATTCGCATTTGTCTGATTTGGCATAGTTTTGGGTTGGTTTATTCCATCTAAACCAAATATGGCAACTAATATTGGGAATAATAGCAACATTCCTAAGTGTAATAGGATTTGCATTTTATCACGAAAAAATACTTTCCATCGACGATTAGTTAAGGCGAAAAATTGATTCAATCTAGATGCAGGTAATCTTGGCTTAATTACTTTTGGCAATTGTCCCGTAACTTTTGAGTGGACTATGTAATTTTCTCTGTGCTTAAGCCATGAGTTATGCCAGTCAAGATTGTCTCTTTTGGTTAAAGTCGGATATATGTCTTCAGCAGAATTTACGCTGAAGTAATGGGTGAGCTTGGATGGAGGACCTTGGTAAACAACATAACCTTCATAGAGAACAACAATAATATCATAAAGATCTAGATGATTTAGGCTATGGGTAACATTAAAGACAATTCTATCTGAGCCCCTAGATAAAGAATGCATCAATGAAACAATTTCTTGTTCTGATTTTGGGTCCAGGCCGCTGGTAACTTCGTCACATAGTAAAAGTTCTGGATCAGTAACTAATTCTAGTGCAAGACTTAGTCTTCTTTTTTGTCCGCCTGAAAGAACCTTAACTCTTCTGTTTGATATGTCCTTAAGTCCGGTTTGTAAGATTATTTTATCATGAATATTGTTAATTTGCTCATTTGATGTGACCTTGGACCTGAGTTTTATAGCCGTTACAATACTTTCTGATATCGTTAATTGTTCAAAAGCAATGCTAAATTGTGGCACATAACCAAGTTCTGACGGAGTGAAGTCATCAATTGATAAATTTCGCCCATTCCAAGTGATGGTTCCATTTGATTGAGAATTTATTCCCGCAATAATTCTAAGAAGTGTCGTCTTTCCACAACCAGAAGGGCCAACGACAGCAACAAAACTACTCTGTGGTATATTTAAATTAGCATCGGTGATGAGGTTAACTTCATCATTATCTTTATTTATAGAAAAATTAACTTTATGAAGATTAAGCACGGCAATTGTAAAATTTAATCAATTAGGCTAGTTGTGTTAACTGTATGTTTTATGTAGCATATTAAGAATGTCCTAATTTTGAAAATCAGCAAAAATAAAATAAATAAAATAAAACTAACTAGAGTTTTTATTTTCACTATTCTTAGCACCTTTGTCCTTAGTGTTTTTCTTTTATTTTTCTTATTTGTTTTCACTAAATCATTCTTGAAAAGTGATAAATTTAAGGTAGTCATAGAGAAAAAAATAGACCAGAAATTAAAAGCGAGGGGTAGTTTTGCTGAACTTAATTGGTCAGGAACATCTGTATTTACTGACAATTATTTTGCATCCGGAAGTAATAAAAGCTTCTTCTCTAAACTTAGAGCTAATGGGGTAAGGGCAGACTTCAATATTGGTGCAATTAAAAGAAGAGCATGGGAGTTATCAAATGCAGATGTAAATCAGTTAAATGTTTTGGTAGATAGTAAATTTGCAGGCTTTGAATATGAGGGTCCAAAAACAAACAATAATATACTTAATGGTGAAACAAGTTGGGTTAAGAGAGTTTTATTACCTAATCGCGTATTAATAAATTCTATTGGAATCGGAGAGCTAAATTTTGACTTTATAGCGCCCTCGTATGACATATCAGGACGAGACATTTCAGCTAATGCTATAAAGGGTTCTAATCAAGAACAATATAAACTTGAGACATTTAATGGTGTAGTTTGGTTGAATGAATTACCAAAGCTACATCTAAAAGGGGGCTCATTAAGGTTACTGCCTAATCAATTAATAATTGATGGTATTGATTTTC
>MDTB01227408.1_pt1 | contig 10513 bp, 9 predicted proteins | sample 811161 | NCBI WGS metagenome assembly MDTB01 (sample SAMN05326650, study PRJNA326480) | marine metagenome | isolation source: seawater | place: Mediterranean Sea | collected 2009
CATCGGCTCTTCTGACAGCCAGATGATGGTGGTATCAAACTGATCGGAAATTTCGGGCGGGGTCTCGGAGGTTGCAATCACATCACCACGAGAAATATCAATCTCATCGGTAAGGGTCAGTGTCACAGATTGTCCGGATACGCCTTCATCCAAATCACTATCCATAGTGACGATACGGGCGATTTTGCTTTGTTTGCCGGATGGCAAAACACGTACATCATCCCCGGGACGGACAATGCCGCCGGCAACGCGTCCTGCATAACCCCTAAAATCTAAATCTGGTCGGTTGACCCATTGCACGGGCATACGGAACGGTAGGCTGGTTTCCTCGGCTTCGACATCTATACCTTCAAGATAACCAAGCAAGCTTGGCCCCTCATACCAGGGCATGTACCGACTGCCATCGACAACATTATCTCCAGCCAAAGCCGAGACGGGAATGGCGTGAAGATTAGGGATATCGAGTTGATCGGCAAAGGTTTTGAAGTCGTCCACAATCTCGTTAAAAACCTTTTCACTGTAATCAACCAAATCCATCTTATTCACTGCTAAGACAATATGCCGGACACCCAGCTGTGAGGCGATAAAGGCATGGCGTTTCGTTTGGGTCAGCACCCCTTGGCGGGCATCTATCAAGAGCACAGCCAAATCTGCCGTCGATGCGCCGGTTGCCATATTGCGCGTATATTGCTCATGACCGGGGGTATCGGCGACAATAAACTTTCGGTGTTCTGTGGCAAAAAAACGATAAGCAACATCAATCGTGATGCCTTGTTCACGTTCCGCTGCCAAGCCGTCGACCAAAAGAGCGAAGTCAATATTCTCACCCTGTGTGCCAACTTTCTTCGAGTCTTGCTCAAGTGCAGTGAGTTGGTCCTCAAAAATCATTTTTGACTCATAGAGCAATCGTCCGATGAGCGTTGATTTGCCATCATCAACGGAGCCGCAAGTTATGAAACGTAAAAGAGATTTATTTTCATGCGCCTTCAAATAGGCGTCGATATCGCTTGAGATTAAATCGGACTGGTGCATTAGAAATACCCCTCTTGTTTTTTCTTCTCCATTGACGCGGATTGGTCATGGTCAATGACGCGGCCTTGGCGCTCTGAGGTACGGGTGAGGAGCATCTCCTGAATAATGGCTTGTAATGTATCGGCGGTGCTTTCCACCGCGCCCGTTAACGGGTAACACCCCAATGTTCTAAAGCGCACATTTTTTAGTATTGGCTGTTCATCGTCTTTAAGCGGCATGCGGTCATCATCAACCATAATGAGTGTGCCATCGCGCTCGACCACAGGACGTTCGGCGGCAAAATACAGCGGGACAATCGGGATTTGCTCAAGATGTATGTATTGCCAGATATCCAGCTCGGTCCAGTTAGATAGTGGAAAGACGCGAATTGACTCACCTTCATGCTTTTGAACATTATAAATTGACCACAATTCCGGGCGCTGGTTTTTTGGATCCCATTGGTGTTGGGCTGATCTAAAGGAGAAAATCCGCTCTTTGGCGCGACTTTTTTCTTCATCTCTGCGTGCGCCTCCGAAGGCGGCGTCAAATTGATATTTATCAAGCGCCTGTTTCAGACCCTGTGTTTTCATAATATCTGTATGGACAGCTGACCCATGGGTAAATGGTCCAACACCATCGGCCAATCCCTCCGGATTTGTGTGGGTTAGCAACTCAAGTCCCAGTTTAGCGACCAGATCATCCCGAAATGAAATCATTTCCTTAAACTTCCAGCCCGTATCTACATGGAGAAGCGGAAAAGGTGGTTTTGAGGGATAAAAGGCTTTCATGGCGAGGTGAAGCATCACAGCGCTGTCCTTGCCTACAGAATAAAGCATAACGGGATTTTGTGCTTCAGAAACAACTTCACGCATAATGTGAATGGCCTCTGCCTCTAGTCTCTGAAGATGTGTCAGATGAATTTGTGCGGTTGCGGACATAATAAATCTTTCATTTGAAGATGGTAAGTTTGCATGGTGCATTGCAAATTACAATCATATTCGTACATATGTACGAATAAAAATAACCTATCCCTTTTCCCTGTTTTCTCCCTCTTATCGCTCGGATTTGGCTTGTAATTCAGAATGGGTTGGATAATCATGTCGACTGATAAATTCAGTGAGGGATACATGGCTGCAGTTTTTGAAACACCAATGGATATGCTGGGTACCGAGGGGCAAACACTCGGGACTTCAGAATGGATGGAAATCGACCAAGATAGGGTCAACATGTTCGCCGATGCGACTGGCGACCATCAATGGATTCACATTAATAAGGAAATGGCGGAACAAAGCCCGTTCGGGACTACCATCGCACATGGTTTTCTTACTCTTTCGCTGTTGCCAATGCTGATGAAAGAGACCTACTCGATTACTAAAGTCGCCATGGGCATTAATTATGGTTGCAACAAAGTGCGTTTTATCAATCCGGTGAAGGTTGGATCTCGCGTGCGGGGTATATCCGAAGTTGTATCTGTAGAAGAAGCGGGTGGTGGCATTCAATTGGTTGTCAAAGCGACAATTGAAATTGAAGGCGAAGAAAAACCAGCCTGCGTGGCAGAGACCGTCACGCGCCTATTTGGGTGATTAAACTTTAAAGCTTAATGCTTGAAGTGGCGCATTCCTGTGACCACCATAGCTAGCCCTGCCTCATCCGCAGCGGCAATCACTTCATCATCACGAATTGAACCGCCCGGTTGAATGACGGCGGTTACGCCAGCTTGCGCGGCGCTGATTAGCCCATCCGCAAAAGGGAAGAATGCATCTGAAGCGACAACCGATCCTTTTGTTAGGGCTTCAGTTTCTTCTGCTGCTTTAGCGGCATCATCGGACTTGCTGGCGGCGATACGCGCGCTGTCAATCCGGCTCATCTGCCCGGCGCCAATGCCAACTGTTGCGCCGTTTTTAGCATAAATAATTGCATTTGATTTAACATGCTTGGCAACTCGGAAAGCGAACAGCATATCCTCTAGCTCTCTGTCATCTGGCTGGCGCTTCGTCACAACCTGAAGCATTTCTCGGCTAATACGGCCATTATCTCTATTCTGTACAAGTAAGCCACCGCTGACGGTTCTTACATCCAACCCTGCTTCGGCTGGGTCTGGCATGCCACCGGTGAGCAAGAGGCGCAGATTTTTCTTTTCCCCAATAATCGCGCGCGCGTCTTCATCTGCATAGGGAGCAATAATAACTTCCGTAAAAATTTTGGTCGCAGCCGCTGCGGTTTCTGCATCAAGTGGTTTATTAAGCGCGATAATCCCGCCAAAGGCGCTGACAGGATCGCATTTAAGAGCGTGAGAAAAAGCGTCTGACATGGTCGCTGCTGTAGCAACACCGCAAGGGTTAGCGTGTTTGATAATCGCACAGGCCGGCATGTCGGCATCCATTTCAGCAACAAGTTCAAAAGCTGCATTGGTGTCGTTAATATTGTTGAAAGAAAGTTCTTTCCCTTGAATTTGATCCGCTGTGGCAACGCCAAAACGTTCCGGCCCGCCAACATAAAAACCGGCATTCTGGTGCGGGTTCTCACCATATCTTAGTGATTGCTTCAAACGCCCGCCAAGACTGCGATAATCCGGCTCTGTTGATATGTCGAGTTGGTCAGCAAACCAGTTGGAAATCGCGGCATCATAAGCTGCCGTTCTTGCATACGCCTTTTGCGCTAAACTTTTGCGTAAACTGCCCGGTAATTTTCCCTCATGTTCGTCAAGCGCTTCAAGGACTGCCGTGAAGTCTTGATTATCCACAATCACCGCAACATCACCATGGTTCTTGGCTGCCGCCCGGATCATCGCCGGTCCACCAATATCAATATTCTCGATGCACTTATCAAAATCACCACCCGCCGCGAGGGTTTTCTCGAACGGGTAAAGGTTCACCACCAGCATATCAATGGGCTGGATGTTGTGTTCTGCCATAGCGGCTTGATGTGTTTCATTCTCGCGTATAGCGAGCAGTCCACCATGAACACCAGGATGGAGCGTCTTGACACGGCCGTCCATCATATCTGGATAGCCGGTTAATTCTGACACATCACGAACGGTAAGCCCTGCTTTTGATAGTGTTTCTGCCGTGCCGCCGGTCGAAACCAGTTCTATGTTTTTTCCTGCCAATGCTGTTGCGAAGGTGACAATGCCATCTTTGTCGGAAACCGAAATCAAGGCTCTTGAAACCGGACGTAGAGAATTAACCAAACCTATATCTCCTTCTGAATGACATTATATTTTCAAAAACTGAGCTTATAACAGGCTCAAAAGTAAACGGTCAATATAGAGTCGATATGCCGGGATTCGACAGGCCGAGCAAGATGAGTCCGCCTCACTTTTGTTCAATGTCGTGGGCAACTTTTAGACCCCAATTAATAAAAGCGCCATTGCTATCGGGCATACCTGTCAGCACGATTTGATTGCTACGAACCGGATAACCATGTGCCCCCATATAGACACTTTCCATGACTTGCATATTTTCTAGATGAGCCCCGCTACACAAAAAAATCCAGCCTGGTCCTTTTTTATAGGCCAGCAAGACGGATTTCCCGTCGGAGGACGCGGAGACATTAATATCGGGGTGAAGGTGAAATCGAATGACAAACTTGGATGGTGTTTGTGTTTTGCCGGATGGAAGAAGCGAATCCTCTCCCCGAAAGTCGTAACCATCCGTCATCAAATAGATGCGCCGATGATGGGAATAGCCATTTAACTTCGCAAACAGATTATGTGAGGCTTCCAACCAAGTTCCGCCCGGATCTTCAATACGTCTGGCAACACATTTTAAATTTGGTGCTGATAATCTCGTGCCAAGCATTTTCTTGGAGAACTCACTTTTTAAAAAAAAGTTTGATGACAAACTCGGGAAGCTCAGTGTGTTATGCGCGGCAGGCGTGCGGGATGCCTCGCGCTACTCGTTACCATTAACGAGATTAGGCCCACAATTAACAAAAATGCGTTGAGCATTATGCGTAAACTCAAATGCCAATGGCGCGACATGTGCTTGTTGGCTGTAGCTCGCCGGTGGGGTCTTGCCGACATCCATCATAATATGGCTCTGACCTGAAGTGAGTTTCTGATAGCCGCTAGAAGTCGCGTATTGAAAGCCTTTAGACTTTTTTTGCTTCAGCTTTTTGGCAGCATCTATTAAGGATTTTTCGCCTTGCGTACTGCCGTTAAAGACACAGAACTGACCGTCAGGGTAGCAATAAAAATCAATCGCTGAGGAAATGAGGTTACAACTCGTATTGATATCTTGCGGGACTTGAATCTGCCTCTGTTGCATGGCATGACGAATGGCGGTGAGATCCATCAGGATTTGCGCGAGGAGCTTCGGCTCGCGGCTGATATGGCCACCATCTTGTAATATTTGTTTTTTTAATTCACGACATAAAATTCTGATGCCAGTCTGAAGTCTCCCACCTCCGCCTGTTATTGCGAAAGCGGAATAGGTTAGGCCGCAAGCGGAAACGATGCGCATATAACCGGGCAGTGTGCTTTCGACCATATGTTCGAGATAGCGCGCCTGTGTCCCCATAGATGCCAGAACCTTCGCGCGGTCTATAGTCGTCATAAGCGGCATCAAAAAAGGTAGAGCCTGACTCCAGACCATCAATCTGCGGGCAACAATTTCTGAGCGCCAAGCCAGTCGATTGCTCAATGTGGTGTAGGTAATCCAGTCCAGAATTGCTTGCACGGCGATTGTGTTCGTTTTGGGCGTGTTGAGCGCAATAATATGCTGCAACCAGTCAAAGCTCTGTAGAGACATCGCCCATTCTTCATTGGGTGGGCGCAGATAAAACGGGTTATTACCAGGCGCGTGAACTATCGCCCCTGGCAAAGAATAGTCACCATTAAGCCAAGCTTCTCCTCTTGCAGGATTGCCGGGGCTTAATGATGCAGGGTAGGAAATGCCGGGCTCAGAATAAGGACCATCCAGTAAAGGCCTGTTGGGCAAATATATTAGAAGCCAGCGTTTAAGCTTCCAGAAAACCCTGAGGATAAAGGCGGCTATCAAATCAGTATAATGCATTAAGCAAAACCGCTTATTGTTCTAGCCGGAGGGCCTTAGAGCCTTGATGTTGTCAGCATAGGCCTGTCTTCCATTTTGGAATACGGCAGTTCCTGCAACAAGCACATCGGCTCCGGCGGCAATAATTTCCTCGGCATTTTCTGAATTAACTCCACCGTCAACTTCCAGTTCTATCTGTCGTCCGGTAGAGGTGATGAGGTCGCGGATGCGACGAATTTTATCTAATTGAGTTTTTATAAATTTCTGTCCGCCAAAACCTGGATTGACTGACATAACAAGGATGAGGTCAATGTCATCAATCAACTCTTCGAGCGCGGCAATCGGTGTTGCCGGGTTCAAAGATATACCGGCCTTGCATCCAGCGGCTTTAATAGCTTGGACTGTTCGATGTGGATGCGGCCCAGCTTCAGGATGGAATGTAATGATATCTGCTCCCGCTTCAGCAAATAAGTCGATAAAGGAATCCACCGGAGATATCATAAGATGGACATCAAGGGGTTTGTTAGCATGCGGTTTTATTGCTTTTACAACGCCCGGTCCGATGGTCAAATTTGGGACAAAATGCCCATCCATGACATCTACATGAACATAATCACAACCGGCTTCACATATTGCAGTTACCTCATCCCCAAGACAGGCAAAATCCGCCGCAAGAATGGAAGGTGAAATTTTTACTCTGCTGTTGGGACTCATGGGTTCCCCTAATTATTGGTGAATTATGTAATGATTAAAGCACTTTAATGCTTCTAGCAAGCAAGTGATGAAGGGTTATACAGTGTTTTATTACGGGGCTAGTCTAGGAGCCTAGTCTAGGCGCTTGACTACCTAACCCATCAAGGAGAGGTTTGAGGCGAGAAGCATAGGCCTCCCAGTCGCGTGAGCTGTTTTGATACATTTTCTTGCGTACCTGAATTTGACTTGCCGTTCTGACATTGCGGGGAGTCTTATGGAAGTAGATACAGGCAGATTCAAAGTCAAGATTGCAAAAAGTCCAATAAGTTTTGTGTTTCATTTTTCTGATCTGTTGTCAGCTTCTCATAGTCCAGCTCGTAAATGGCATCACCAAATTTTTCCCGCTAGAAATCCATCAAATCCAGATAGGCGCTATAATGATGGGCCAGGTTTTCGAGAGAATAGCTATAATCCATCCCGCGAGACTTGAACTGATTTTTGAAACTAGACCAGCAGACTGCCATCGGGTCTCTATTAATATGGATAATTTTTGCCTCGGGAAAGGCCGCATGTATAAACCCGAGACGTAAAAAATTATGGGGCATTTTATCTGTGATAATGCTCTCAAAACATTCAATTTCTGAAATATTATCAAGATAAGTCTGCCCAATTAACCCGAAACCCGTTTCAGTAAGTTTCACATCAGGTTGGAGTGTGAAATGATATAAAAGTTCGCCTGTTGCCTCACCCATTGCGCTGAGTTCCCCCCCCCAAACACTTTGGAATGACTGGTGAGAATTTGTTCGACAAGACTTGTTCCGGAGCGCGGCATGCCAACAATAAAAATCATTTTCTTATCGTCTCTTTTGGTTTTTGGGCGCGTTAATATTACCTTTTTTTTATGCTTCTTGGCGGTTGCATGAAGCCGGTCGATTGAAATTTGAGACATTTACTTTTTTTATTAATCTTTATTATTTGGTTTGGTTTTTTAAGAGTTAACCCAAATTATAAAATCTGGTTTGAAATGCAAGATACTTATTTTGTTAAGGTTTAATTTTTCTTAAGACACCTGCAAAAAACCCGTCCATGCCGCCCATGTCATGCCAATCTGCCGGCGTGGTGCGTAAATAGCCAAACTCATTTCCTTGGTTCAGATGACCGCATAAATCTTCAGGCAATCCGGTTGGAGTGCAGGCTTCATAATTTGGATGATGTTCCAAAAAATCATTCAGTTGGGCCTCGCCCTCACGCGGGTCAAGTGAGCAGGTCACATAGGCCAGAACCCCCCCGACTCTGACCCATTGGTCAGCACGACCAAGCATATCCTTTTGGATTTCTGTCAGTTTAAGAACGTCTTTCTCTCTCCGGTGGAGAGGCAAATCAGGATGTCGGCGGATAGTTCCCGTTGCTGAACAAGGCGCATCCAACAAAACGGCGTCGAATGTCTTCCCCCTAAGTGAGGGTGTAGAGCTTTCAGGTATATCTGCCATTATATCTGCTTGAATAATGTCTGCTTGCAACTTGGTACGTGACAGATTGGCTCTAAGCCTACCCAGCCTGGAGGCTGAAATGTCGAGTGCTGTCAGTTGATGTCCCATAGATGCGAGTTGCATGGTTTTGCCACCGGGCGCGGCGCAAAGGTCGAGAATGTGTGTGTCCGTTTGTTGATTGTCTGCAAGGAGCTTGTCAAGCCAGATACCCGGTAGGGTGGCAGCGAAATCTTGTACCCACCAATCACCTGAATCAAACCCCGGCAAGGTTTCTAAATCAACACTATCATTAAGCCTTAAGACAGTGGGAGATAATTGCTGTGAGTTTATGTCGGAAGTTTCTGCTTGGGTGAGTGTGTCCATAAATTGGGTAACAGCTTCAGCAGATTTAAAACATAAATCCAATGGTGGCTTATGGCAGTGCATATCAGCGATGCGTTCAGCTTTTTCTGCGCCATAATTTTCTTGCCATTGTAAGGCCATCCATTCCGGAAAATTAGATAGAGGGTCGTAGTTCAGCCCATGGCTATTATCTTTGGCGTTCTTGGTGCTGTCAGCACTGTCGCTATTTTTCTTTTCAGTGACGAGTTTTCGCAAAACGGCATTCATAAGCCCGCGATAGGGGGCTTCGCCCCGCCCACAGGCATTAACGGTTTCAGCCACGGCGGCATGGTCGGGAATATCCATCAATAAAATTTGTACGGCCCCAATATTCAGCAAGGCGCGCGCCAGATGGGGGCGTCCGGGAATGTTGCGTTTAATATATTTTGCCAAGATGGCGGTAATGTCGCCGCGTCGCCGTAAGGCAAACATGACCATAGCTTTGGCGAGTCGACGGTCGGGTGGGGATAAATCTGACAGTCGGTCAACGGCTTCATCCATAGTTTTCCCACGTTCAATTGCCGCCAGCATAGCTGCGGCGACGCGACGGCAATTCGGTTTTTTTGTCATTCTCTCACCAATCTCCTTGGCATATTGCCCTTATGATACCATATATGCTTTATGACAACCGAAACTGAAAATTCGAAAACGCGCCGCCGTGATGCTGCAAAGCGTGCGCTCGAGGAAGCCGCACGCCGTCGGCAGGATGATATCCAAGCACAACTCCCACCGGAAAAAGGTGGTCAGGAAGGTCCCGAGCCCACACGTTATGGGGATTGGGAGAAAAAAGGCATTGTCACGGACTTTTAAGTCCAAGACTCTTAACCTGGTTCATGCCTATTTGTTTTGGCGATTTTCGATTAAATCTTCCACCACGCTCGGATCTGCGAGTGTTGATGTATCACCAAGATTAGAAAAATCATCTTCCGCAATTTTTCTTAAAATCCGCCTCATGATTTTGCCCGACCGCGTTTTCGGTAAGCCTGGAGAAAATTGAAGCAGGTCAGGCGCAGCAACCGGCCCGATTTCCTTGCGCACCCATTGCACAAGAGTTTTTTTCAAATCATCATCTCCGCCGAGACCGGCATTGAGCGTGATGTAGCAATATATGCCTTGGCCTTTAATGTCATGCGGATACCCGACGACCGCTGCCTCAGCAACATCCGGGTGCGCTACCAATGCGCTTTCAATTTCTGCCGTTCCGAGCCTATGGCCGGATACATTCAGCACATCATCCACGCGGCCTGTAATCCAGTAATAGCCATCCTCGTCGCGGCGGCAACCATCTCCGGTAAAATATGTGCCAGGATATTGCACGAAATATGTGTCGATGAAGCGTTGATGATCGCCGTAAACGGTACGCATTTGTCCTGGCCAGCTATCTTCAAGGCATAGGTTACCTGATGTTGCGCCCTCTAAAACCTTGCCGTCGGCATCCATTAGGACAGGTTTAATGCCAAAAAATGGTCGCGTAGCTGAACCCGGTTTCAGTGCTGTCGCGCCCGGAAGTGGGGTAATTAATGCGCCCCCGGTTTCGGTCTGCCACCATGTATCTACAATCGGGCATTGCCCATCACCAACGACATTATAATACCAAAGCCACGCTTCAGGGTTAATCGGCTCCCCGACTGACCCTAAGAGCCTAATACTCTTTCGACTAGCTGATTTAACAGGGGCATCACCCTCACGCATCAAGGCCCGTAAAGCAGTTGGCGCGGTGTAGAAAATATTAACCTGATGCTTGTCACAAGCCTGCCAGAAACGGGAACTGTCAGGGTAATTTGGAACACCCTCAAACATGATTGTTGTGGCTCTGTTAGATAGGGGGCCGTAGACGATATAAGTATGCCCTGTTACCCAGCCGACATCCGCCGAGCACCAATAAACCTCACCGGGTTTATAATCAAAAACATATTCATGCGTCATGGAGGCGTAAACCATATA
>MDTB01183141.1_pt1 | contig 10512 bp, 11 predicted proteins | sample 811161 | NCBI WGS metagenome assembly MDTB01 (sample SAMN05326650, study PRJNA326480) | marine metagenome | isolation source: seawater | place: Mediterranean Sea | collected 2009
AAAAAAGACGGAAACCAAGAAAAAAGCGCCTAAACTAAAATTTAATTATCAAGGTTAAATTTATGGCTAAAAGGGATTATTACGATGTTCTTGGTATTAACAAGAGAGCAAATCCTGAAGAAATAAAGGCGGCCTACAGAAAACTTGCTGTGAAGTTTCATCCAGATAAAAATCCAGGTGATAAAAATGCAGAGGATAAGTTTAAGGAAGCAAGTGAAGCATATGGGATTCTCTCTGATAAAAATAAAAAAGAAAATTATGATAATTTTGGACATGCTGCATTTGAAAATAACGGTGGTGGTCAAAGTGGAGGATTTGGTGGATTTGGTGGATTTGGTGGATCAGATTTCTCAGATATTTTTGAAGACTTTTTTGGAGATTTTGGTGGTGGTAGAAAAAATAGCAGAAGAAGCTCAAACAATAGAGGGTCAGATTTAAGATATGATTTGTCCATAACTCTTGAAGAAGCATATTCAGGAAAGAAACAAAATATACAATTTACTACTTCTGATAAATGTAACACTTGTAAAGGTAGTGGTTCAAAACCCGGTTTTTCTGCTGATAGGTGTACTTATTGTGGGGGAAGTGGAAAGATTAGATCTAATCAGGGATTTTTCACTGTTCAACAAACTTGTCCTCAATGCTCTGGGAGTGGAGAAGAAATCACAAATCCGTGTAATGATTGTAATGGTAGGGGTAATAAACAAATTTCTAAAAAAATATCAGTAACTATTCCTAAAGGTGTTGATGATGGAACTAGAATTAGACTAACTGGTAAAGGAGAAGCTGGAACTAGAGGTGGAGCAAGTGGAGATTTATATTTATTTATTAATGTAAAGTCTCATGATTTATTCAAGAGATCTGATGAAAACTTGTTTTTTGAATTTCCTATTTCAATAGCTGATGCAGCGCTTGGCGCAACGATTGAAATTCCAACCATTGATGGAGGTAAAGCAAAAATTAAAATTCCTGAAGGTACTCAATCTGGGAAGCAATTTAGATTGAGAAGTAAAGGAATGCCTTATATGAGAGGAAGTGGCAACGGTGATTTATATGTTCAAATAAATACAGAGGTTCCGATTTCATTAAATAAAGAGCAGAAAGAATTACTAGATAAATTCAGAAAAATTGAAAACGATAAATCAAATCCAAGTGTTAAACAATTTTTTAAAAAAGTTAAAAGCTTTTGGAAAAACTAGTCTTTTAATCTAATAAAAGATAGCTATATTAATCTAGCTATTTAATCAATTATGAAAAAAATTAATTTAACTATAACCGGCTGCATGGGTCGAATGGGAAGACAACTTATTAAAACATGTAAAAAAGAAAAAAAATTTAGAATTCAAAGTTTAACTGAGTATAAAATTATAAATAAAAAAATTTTTGGTATTAAACCTCAGTTAAATAATGAGGATGCTTTTAAAAAAACAGATGTAATAATAGATTTTACAACACCTAAATGTACTTTTGAAATACTGAAAATTGCTTCAAAATTAAAAAAAAGATTAGTGATTGGAACCACAGGTTTTACAAAAAAAGAGGAATATTTAATAAAGTCTTACTCTAAAAAAATTCCAATTTTAAAAGCAGGAAATATGAGTTTAGGTATTAATTTATTAATGTTCTTGACCGAAATTGCCTCAAAATCACTTGGAAATAAGTATATGAGCAAAGTTTTTGAAATACATCATAAACATAAAAAAGATTATCCATCAGGAACGGCACTTATGTTGGGTAAAGGGATAGCAAATGGTAAAAATAAAGAATTGTACGACTTAATAGGTAATAAATATTTAAATAAAAAAAAATTTCCTTTTGGAAAAAAAATAAATTTTAATTCTTTGAGAAAAGGCGAAATAATTGGTGAACATGAGGTATTATTTTCAAGTGGTAAGGAAATCATTAAACTAAATCATGAAGCATTTGACAGAGCTTTATATTCTGAAGGAGCTCTATCTGCTGCTAACTGGTTAATCAAAAAAAAACCAGGTTTATATTCGATGAGAGATTTAATGAATTTCAAATAATGAATGAAATTCAAAGAGCAAAATTAGTATTAAAAATACTTAATAAAACATATCCAAGAATTAAGGTTCCTTTAAAAAGTAGAAATGTGTTTACTTTATTAATATCTGTTCTTTTGTCAGCTCAATGTACAGATGTGAATGTAAACAATGTTACAAAAAATATTTATCCTAAATACTATAAACCTGAACATTTTATTAAATTAGGTAGAAAAAGAATTGAAAATTTAATAAAAAAAATCGGTATTTTTAGGATTAAAGCAAAAAGTATTTACAATTTATCAAAAATTTTAGTTAAAAGACATAAAGGGAAAGTTCCTAAAACTTTTGTGGAGCTAGAACAATTACCTGGAGTAGGTCATAAAACGGCTAGCGTGGTAATGTCACAAGGTTTTGGATATCCAGCATTTCCTGTGGATACTCATATACACAGATTGGCTCAAAGGTGGGGGTTGACCAACGGTAAAAATGTAGTTCAAACAGAAAATGATTTGAAAAAATTATTTCCAAAAAAAGACTGGAATAAGCTTCATCTTCAAATAATTTATTATGGAAGGAAATATTGTAAAGCTCGCGATTGTTATGGATTAACTTGCATTATTTGTACTACTTGTTATCCTAATAGAAAAAAACCTATTGTTGTAAAAAAACCATAATGAAAGTTTTAGGAATTGGAAATGCTATTGTTGACGTACTTTGCAAAGTGACTGATGAATTTTTAGTCGAAAATTCCCTTACAAAGGGTACCATGAAGTTAATTGATGATAATGATTTTAAGAAGCTATTATCATCTTTAAAAATTGAAGAAACAATTTCTGGTGGCTCGGTAGCTAATAGCATTGTAGGACTTTCACAATTAGGAAATGATGTTGGTTTTATAGGAAAAGTTAGTGATGATCAGCTTGGTAAAAAATATGAGGAAGGGTTGATTAAAGAAAATGTAAAATATCTATTCCAAAAAAAGCAAGAACCAATACCAACTGGTTCATGTTTAATTCTAATAACACCTGACTCAGAAAGAACAATGTGCACTTTTCTAGGTACTGCTGGAAAAATTAGTGACTCAGATATAAGTGAAAATGAAATAAAAAGAGCTAGTCTGATTTTTCTTGAAGGATATTTATGGGACAAAGGTGAACCGAAAAAAGCTTTTGAAAAAGCAATAAAAAACGCAGAAAAAACAGCAATGTCATTATCTGATACATTTTGTGTAGAAAGACACAGATCTCATTTTTTGGATTTAGTAAAAAACAAATTAGACATTATTTTTGCTAACGAACAGGAAATGATTTCTTTAATTGAAGCTAGATCATTTGAAGAAGTTATATCATTTGGTAAAGAAATTAAAAAAAAGATAATTATCACTAGAGGTGAAGAAGGTGCAATATCAATCGACAAAGGAAAAATTTTTGAATGCAAAGCGAAAGAGAATCTGGAGATAAAAGATTTAACAGGTGCTGGGGACTTATTCGCTGCAGGATATTTGCATGGAGTAATTAACGATTTAAATAGTGAAGAGTGTTTAAGGAAAGGAACTGAGCTTTCATCAAAAATAATTCAAAAAATTGGTGCAAGAATTTAATATTCAATTTATAAAGTAACCATCTTTAGAACTTTGAATTAGATTATTATCTTTAAAAATTTTAGAAAATTTTTGTCTTAATCTATAAATATGGGTCTCTACAGTATGAGTTTCAAGATCAAGATTATAACCCCAAATATGTTTTTGAAGATCCTTAACTTTAACTGGTTTTTTGAATTTTTTTAAATACAATAAAACCTTTACCTCTTGTTCTGTAAGATTTGCCTCCAAACTTTTATAGATTATCTTTCTTGAGTTATCATCTAACGAATATTTACCAATAGAAATATTTGACTTAAAATTAAAATTATTTTTTAGTACATTTAGGTTAATTTTTTCAATTAACTTTTCTATTTTAATTGGAAAATCATTTATAATTAATATATTTCCTCCATTGAAAGGTCGTTTTTTGCTAATAATAAGATAATTGTTTATATTCTTAATATATGATTTTAAATCTTCCTCATCCTCAATTTTTATTAAATTAAATTTTAAAATATTATTTAATTCATCTAAAATTTCATAGATATTTGGGTGCCTATATATTATTAATTTAGTTGTATTCATGAAGCCCACAAAAAATTTAATTCTTTTAGAAAATAACTATACTCTAAAATTCGAAGAATTTTACTTTAAATGTAGTATTGGGAAAAAAGGATTAGCTTTAAAAAAGTTCGAGGGAGATTATAAGACACCAAAAGGAGTATTTAAAATAGGAGACTTATTTTATCGCAAAGATAGAGTTAGTAAACCCGTCACTAAACTCTTGTCTAAAACTATAAAAAAACAAATGCGATGGTGCAATGACATTAATAATTCTAAAAATTATAACAAACTTATAATTAATAAAAAAAAATTTAGATCAGAAAAACTTCATAGAAGAGACAGTAAATACGACTACTTAATAGTGATAAATTACAATATTCCAAAAAGAATACCTGGAAAAGGAAGTGCAATTTTTATTCATCTAACTAAAAATTATAAACCAACCGCAGGATGTATTGCTTTAAGTAAAAAAGATTTTTTAATTTTAGCGAAACTCATTAATAAAAAAACAAGAATTGAGATAAATTAATTTCTTTTACCAAAAATTTTTGATCCAATTCTTACGAATGTAGATCCAAATTTTATTGCCTTAATATAATCTGATGACATGCCCATACTTAATTCACTAAGACCAAGTTTAACATTCATTTTTTTCATTTTATCAAAAGCAATATCTAAATTAGAATTTATAGATGGAATACACATTAACCCAATAACATTCATTTTCATTTCATTTACAATATGATTATGAAATGTCTCAATTTCATTTATTCCTATCCCATTTTTTTGTTCTTCATTATCTATATTCACTTGAATAAATAACTTAATATTTTTATTAATCTTTTTTTGTTCTGTATCGATTTTTTTTACTAGTTTTATAGAGTCTACAGAGTGAATATAATCAAATAATTCTACTGCGTATTTTACTTTGTTAGTCTGTAATTTACCCAGCATATGAAGCTTTATATTTTTATTTTTGATAATTACATCTTGCCATTTTGTTTGAGCCTCTTGAACTTTGTTTTCTCCAAAATGGATATGGCCACTTTCGATCAAAGGCTTTATCTTTTCCATACTAAACGTTTTGCTAACCGCAATTATTTTAACCGATTTGTTTTGATTATTATCTTTTGAATGTATTTCTTTAATAATTTCTTGTAAGTTATTTAAATTATTATGCATGTTAATAGATCTAACTTATACACTTTTATAGATGATTATAACGAAAATAAAATTATGAATCTATCGATTAAGTGTAATGTTATAATTAGAAATTATAACAAGAAATTTGACATAGAGACAATATTTAAAATAAAAAAAATATGCAAAAAAAAAGGGTTTAAACTTTTCCTTGCTAATAACCCTAAATTAGCAATACAAGCTAACCTGGATGGTGTCTATATACCCTCGTTTAATAAAAGTTTAAATTTAAATAATTTCAGGAATAAAAAAAAAAACTTCATCATTCTAGGCTCAGCTCATAATATTTCAGAAATTAAACTCAAAGAAAAACAAGGAGTAAATTTAATCTTTTTGTCACCCTTATTTTTAACTAAAAACTATCAAAACAATCTAGGTGTAGTAAAATTTAATTTAATGTCTAAAATAACAAATAAATCACTGATCGCTTTGGGTGGTATTAGAAAAAATAACTTAAATAAACTAAAAATGATCGATGCAATAGGATTTTCTGGTATAACTTTTTTTCAATTAAATAAATGAAAATCAACTACACTCAAAGAGACATCCAAATATTAATTAATAATTTTAATGCAAAAAATTTTGATTTCGTAATACCAAAAGCTAATAAATATCTTAAAACATCTCCTAAAGAAGCAATTATACGTAACTTGTTAGGGTTATCTTACCACGGAATTGCCGAATACTCGAAAGCTAAGGATGTATTTATAGAGGGCTTAAAATATGACCCAAAAAATATTTCTATTAAAAATAATCTTGCAAAGTCATACAATAGCTTATTTGAATATCAACTTGCAGAAAAGCTATACCAAGAAATAATTAAAACGGATCCAAATTATTCAATTGCATATCTAAATTTAGGTAATCAAAAAAGAGATCTAAATCAGCTTTCAGAGGCAATAAAATTGTACGAAATTGCAGATAAACTTAATCCTGACAATTACATAATTCTTTACGCATTAGCGTTATCTCATCGAGGGCTAGGAAATTTTGATGAGGCAATTAAATATGCCAAAAAGGTTAAAGTGATAAATCCTAAATATACAAGAGCTGACTTACTTATAAGTCGATGTTTAACATATGACGAAAAAAACTGGCACTTGAAGGAATTAATTAAACATACATCAAATAGAGAGTTAAAAAATAATGAGGATATTGAATTATGCTTTTCATTATCAAAGGCATTTGAAGATATAAATGAAATAGATAATGGATTTAAATTTTTAAAAATTGGTAATGATTTAAGAAAAAAGAAAAGTAGATATGATATTAATGATGATTTAGGTTTAGTTAAAACAATTAAAGAGTTGTTTAAAGATTTAAATCTAGAAGAATATTCTACAAATAAGCAAGATAAGATAATTTTTGTACTTGGCATGCCAAGATCTGGAACATCACTTGTAGAACAAATTATAAGCTCCCACAGTGATGTATTTGGTGGAGGTGAATTGCCTTATATGGACTTATTAATAAAAGAGAATTTTATTAAAAATGAAAAGAAAAAGCTATCTTATTTTTTAAAAACAATAAAAGAAATAGATCAAGTAAGTTTTATTGGTGACAAATACTTATACTATATCAAAAATTTAAATATAGAAAATAAGGTCTTTCTTGATAAGAGTTTACTAAATTTCATTTGGATCGGATTTATTACAATTTTATTTCCAAATGCCAAAATTGTTCATTGTCATAGAGAACCAAAAAACAATTGTTTATCCTTATATAAAAATCTTTTTAGAGATGGATTAGGTTTTGCTCATAATGAAGATGATTTAGTAAAATTCTACAAAGCTTATCAAGATTTGATGGGTTTTTGGAAGTCTAAAAATATTGGTAATTTGATTGATGTTAATTATGAAGAATTAGTTAATAATAATGAACACGAAATTAGAAAAATTATTAATCATTGTGAATTAAATTGGGAAGATAATTGTTTAAATTTTTACAAAAATAAAAATCCAATCAAAACTATAAGTGCTGCACAAGCCAGAAAACCTATTTATAAATCTTCTTTAAACTTATTTGATCGATATAGAAAATTTTTAAAAACTATTGATAAAAATTTCTAAAAAAAAAGCCCCAGTTTTTAGGCTGGGGCTTAAATTTTTAACTTAAATCTAAATTAGAATGAGAAAGATAATCTTACTTCTGTATGATCATCAGTCGCATTTGCTACACCGTTAGCGTGATCAGCTGAGTTTGATTGAGCACCGATAGTCATACCACCCATTGTGTATGATAAACCAATACCATCAGCTTCTTCAGTTACTGTAGCTGCAGCTGCACCATCATGGTCATTTTCAATTTCACCATAAGAGATAGCTAAGTTGTCATTTACGTTAAACGCAATTGACATCATTTCGCTTTGAACGTTTGAAGCTACTTTAGTTACTTCGTTTCTTTGATATCCAACAGTTACTGGACCAATTGCATATTTAGCATATGCTGCATAGTATTCAGTATCTTTTAGATCTCCACGAGCAACTACTTTAACTTCTCCAGCTTCAACGTGACCGTAACCAATACCAGCGTTTAAACCATCAACACCTAGAGTGTCACCACCCGCTGTTAATGCAAAACTGTAACCAGTGCCTTCTCCATCATTAGAGTTGTCACCTTCTGCGTTACCTGCGTCACTACCTTTTCTTGCTGCAACGTTTACACCTACACCACCTACACTGTTAGTGTATTTAAACACGTTAGTTCCACCTGTGTTTACAAGACCTTTAGTAGCTGTTAAGCCATCCCAAACTTCTTCGTAAGCTTTTGGTGTTTCGTCATCGATTTGGTCAATACCAGCATTACCAACACCTTGTTGTAGTGCTAATTTACCTAAATCTCCAAAGTCTACCGCTAATTCACCTGAATACTGACTTGAACCGTAATGGCTTTCCATAGTTGTATAGTAAGACACACCTAAACCACCTTCTGTTTCACCAGAAGTAGTAAAAGTTAGTCTTGAGTCTAAACCATAAGGATTACCTGTTACGCCTGTATCAGATACATAAGTCATATTCGCGCTACCGCTTACACCAAAGTCAGCTGCATTAGCTGAGATAGCAGTAAGTGATCCTGCGAGTGCAGTTAGACCTGCTTTTGTTAATTTATTCATGTATACTCCTTTTGTTTTCATATATGAATGAGCGTAAAGTATAGTTATGAAAGGAATTTTACACATTTTTTTACCTATATCAGACTTTAATTCATAATTGTTGTATTTATGTCACATATTTTCTTCAAACAGCTAAAATATTATGTAAATACGCCTTTATTTTAATGTAATAAGGCTCTAATTAATATTTTATGGAAAACTTTAAACATATAGCTACTGCTCAAATTCGACCCTTTAAAAACAAGGTTAAGTCATTTAGCCAAGAAGATTGGGATGAATTTGATTTTAGACAAAAAAGTTACAAGGTCCACAGAAACACGGAAACTATTCCATTAATTTTTGATACAGACTTTAGAAGCAGTAACCCTACTTATTTAAATAAGTCATCTTTATTTAAAGAGGAGATAGATTTATGTAAAAAAATATTCACCAAAACATACGGTCCGGGATTACTAATAAGGGCCATACTCGTCAAGTTAAAAGCAAATTGTGCAGTTGATCCTCACATAGATAAAGGAGATAGTTTAAAAAATTGTTTTAGAGTACATATTCCAGTCATAACCAATGAAAATGTTTATTTTACAGTAGGAAATGAAACTAAAATATTTAAAGAAGGAGAGTTTTGGGAAATAAATAACTCTGGTAAAGTACATTCTGTAGCAAATAAAAGTAATAAAGGTAGAGTTAATTTAATTGCAGATTGGATTACATAATTTTTAGATGAAATTTTTAACATTCTTTATTTTTATTTTATTTAGTCTTAATGCTTGTGGGATTTATAAACCTTCAGACGCAAGAAAGGTTTCACCCGAGGGAAAACAAAGAGTTAAACAAAACATTGAGGAAGGCAGAGGTTTTAGATTAAAAGGGGTTATGGGTGGTAAAAATACTAATTTCCAATTTGCCAGTTCAAATCCAATATGGAGAGCCAGTTTAGATGTCCTAGATTTTGCCCCACTGTTAAGTGCAAATTATTCTGGAGGTATTATAATTACTGACTGGATGTCAAGTGATGATGAGAAGTTAAATGAATTTTACAAGATTACAGTAAAATTTTTATCAAACGAAATTAGATCAGATGCTATTAAAATTATATTACATGAGAAAAATTGTAATACAAATAATCAATGCCGTATTACAGAAATTAAAAGTGCTGCTGTACAAAAAGAACTTTCAAAAAAAATTTTAAGGATTGCTTCACTTTACAAAAAACAAGATCTTGAAAAAGTAAAAAAAGAGCTTGGAGAATATAAAGTGAGTGATCAATAAGTTTGATTTGATTTAAATTCATGATTTAAATGAGTAGATATAATTTTCAAGATATTGAAAAAAAATGGCAAAAATATTGGGAAGATAATAAATCTTTTAAAGCTAGCGTAGATAAAAAAAAAAAGAAATTCTACTGCTTAGAAATGTTCCCTTACCCTTCAGGAAAAATTCACATGGGTCATGTACGAAATTACACTATTGGTGACGTGCTAGCTAGATATAAAGGACTTCTTGGTTTTAATGTTTTGCATCCTATGGGGTGGGATGCCTTCGGTATGCCAGCTGAAAACGCAGCTAGAGATAATAATCTAGATCCCAAAGATTGGACTAACTCGAATATCAAAATAATGAAAAATCAACTTAAAAAACTGGGACTTTCCATTGATTGGGATAGAGAAATTTCAACTTGCGCAGAAAATTATTATAAACATCAACAAACTTTCTTTTTAGAACTACTTGAAAAAAAATTAGTATATAGAAAAGAAAATTATGTGAACTGGGATCCAGTAGATGAAACTGTTTTAGCTAATGAACAAGTCATTGATGGAAAGGGTTGGCGTTCAGGTGCAATTGTAGAAAGAAAAAAATTAAGTCAATGGTTTTTTAGTATTTCAAAATTTTCTCAAGATTTATTAGATGGTCTAGATAAATTAGAGGCTTGGCCTAATAAAGTTAAAACTATGCAAAAAAATTGGATTGGAAAATCATTTGGGTGTGAAATTGATTTTAAAATTGAAGGTAATCTTCCTGTAGATAGTATAAAATGTTTTACTACTAGG
>MDTB01155660.1_pt1 | contig 10511 bp, 4 predicted proteins | sample 811161 | NCBI WGS metagenome assembly MDTB01 (sample SAMN05326650, study PRJNA326480) | marine metagenome | isolation source: seawater | place: Mediterranean Sea | collected 2009
AATGAGGCTGCAATTATTTGATGCCCAAAACAAATCCCAACAAGAGGTACTTCTACCTCTTTTATCAGTTTAGCAACATCATCCATCCAAGGTTCCCATTGACTTACATTACGCCTAGAACCAGTGATTACAACGAAGTCTGCATCTATCGGTTTATCTACAACCTTTCCAAAATCATACTGTACTCTATCGGATGTATGAGGCGACCAAAGATAAACATCAGGATTATCGAAATGAGATATAATTTCTCTAACCCCTTCTTGACCAAATGCTTTTCTTTCCGCCAAAAGGTCGACGATTAGAAGTTTCATCTTATCACTCAAACTGCTTCAGAAGTCTCAGCAGGTTTTGCCTTCTTCGCCTCTATTACAGCATCATTAGCTTTGATTTGTTCCCAAACTAATTCAGCAATATCTTTGACTTCCATTTCAGAACCAATTGCAGAAAGTCCATCTGTAATCATTGTAGAACAGAATGGACAGCCTACTGCTACAGTGTCAGCACCGGTCTGTTCCAGTTCTTTAGAACGAATTACATTGACACGGTCATATCCATCATCTACATGCTCTTCCATCCACATTTGAGCGCCACCAGCACCACAACAGAATGAATTCTTTCCAGTTCTTTCGGTTTCGATATCCACTCCACCAATCGCATTTCTTGGAGCATCTAGTTCGCCACCAATACGGCCTAAATAGCACGGGTCGTGATAGGTCACTTTACCATCATGAGATGGGTCTGGAAGTTTACCTTCAATTTGTAAATGATTGATTAATTGTGAGTGATGCATAACCTCAATATCTTCTCCACCATAGTCCTTGTATTCTTTTCCAAGGGTGTGGAAACAATGAGGGCAAGATGCTACAATTTTCTTTACACCGATCTCTTCAAATGTTGCGAGATTCGTCTCTGCTAACATTTGGAAAAGATATTCGTTTCCTGCTCTTCTAGCAGCATCTCCACTACATCCTTCTTGCATTCCAAGAATACCTACATCAAGACCTGCTTCTTTCATTACACTAATCGTGTCTCTAGCAACTTTCTTATTGCGTTCATCAAAAGATGCAGCACAACCTGCGAAGTAGATGTACTCGGCTGGCTCTCCAACCTTTATGTCGAGGTCTGAGGCCCAATCCCCACGCTCGTGTGAAGGTAGACCATATGGATTGGAGTCTGATTCTAAATTTTCAATAGTTGCCATCAATGGCATGATTGTATCTTCGACCTTCTCGTCAAATTCCATTCTTTCCATCATTAGATGTCTCCTAGAATCTGTTAGTTTAGGGACGTGGTCAATGTATATTGGACAAGCCTCAACACATGCATGACAAGTGGTACAAGCCCAGATTGAATCTTCACCAAATCTAGCAATCATGTCTTCTTCAGGAGTTTCACCAGCCATCAAAGTAGTGTAGTTTTCATTAGCATAATTCCTAACATCGTGAATAATCTGCATTGGATTAAGCGATTTTCCTGAAGCATATGCAGGACATACATCTTGACACCTAGCACATGAAGTACATGCCCATCCATCTATTAGACTGCGCCATGAAAAGTCAGTATAATTGACCGAGCCAAATGATTCAATATCCAATTCATCCAAAAGAACAGCCTTGCCATTATCTCCGACTTGTAGAGGCTCCATAGTTGCCATTGGCCTCATGTCGTGAAAGAACACATTTGGGAAAGCCATGACTAAGTGCATATGCTTTGAAACAGGAATCAAAAATAGGAAGGTCGAGATTGCTAGCATGTGCATCCAATAAGCGCCGATTACCAAGGCGGTTGTAGGTACGATAGTATTAGCAACCCATGCCCCAATCGGCTCCCAGGTAGAAGAAACTCCTTCTTCTCCTGCTTCAACAAAGAATGAAGTAACTGTAATGGTCATAATTAGTAGAAGAATGAAATTACCCTCAAGTTGAGATTTCCCTTTGAGTTTTTCAGGAGTAAATACGACTCTTCTAAATAGAGCTGCAACACATCCAATTAGTGCAATTGTATATCCAATCTCAACTATTAAATTCCATGGCCCACGGGCGAAATCTGGTAGTACATTATGAGAAAACCAGTTAGCAGTAGCAAGGTCAAACATATCTGTGGACAACATCAAGAATCCCCAGAACATAAGGACGTGAATTCCACCTGCAATTTTATCTTCAAGTACTCTCTTTTGACCTAGCCACCCAGTGATAACCTCCAGTATTCTCTTGCCCCAATTATCGAATCGATTATCGGGTGAACCTTTCATTACTAAACGAGTGGCTTTGTAGACTTGATATCCGAAAAAGCTCCCAGATATCAAACCGAGTAGTGCCAGTAATACCCATCCGGGAACTGGTCCATAGTCGATTAGAAGCGGGTGTTCCATAATATCACTTAGGCTGTGCCTAACCTCCCCACTTGTCTCATGGTATTGAAAGCACCGTTTAATTTCAATATTTTAGTGAAAAAACGACAAGGGATATGAAGCGTCGACTCGTGGTCTTGTATGAGGGGGAGAGATGCAACATATTACCGCAAGTGCTCCTGGCAAATGTATTCTATTTGGCGAACATGCTGTTGTTTACGGCCACCCAGCCGTTGCAGTAGCGATAGACCAGAGAATTAATGTCAAAATTGAACTTACGAAATCTAGTACTCATGATTGGAAATTAGATGGGCTTATTTTTGACCCAAAAAAACACCCTCATATCGAAGCGCTAAAACAACGATTATGGCCAACTAGCCTCAATGCACCTCCTTTATCCATTAATATCGAAGGACAAATTCCAACAGCATCAGGATTGGGTTCGTCAGCTGCCCTTTCAGTTGCTGCTAGCGCCGCACTGCGTACTGCAAGAGGAAGATGGTTGAATCATTCTATCAATTCGCCAGAAAATTGGGCAGAAGGTTTCTCCAGCAGAATTGATGATACTGATGTACATTCCACAAATCAACCAAAGGATTCCATGAGGGAAGGTAAACTAGGAGAAAAATTGAAATTTATCACGGGAAGCGATGCTGTGGATGTCGATGAATGTGCTTTATTGGCTCATGCTGTGGAAGCAATAGCCCAAGGAGGAAGAGCATCACCAATGGACTCTTCGACTTGCAGCCATGGACATGTTGTAGTACTAAGCGACAGTGTGGAAGAAGGAATTGAATGGCAATATTCTCGAAAATTAACCACTCCTGAAGGTAAAAGAGAGTGGCAAATACATACAGTCAAACCACCTGCAAATGATGTATACTTAGTCATTGGAAATACAGGCATTCACGCCCCTACATCAAAACAGGTGGAGAAGGTTGCTTTGATGTTGAAAAATAATCCTGAAAGAATGAAAGAGATCGAAACGATTGGGATTATTGCAAAGCGGGGGATAAAATCACTACTAAATGGAGATTATGAGTCTGTAGGTCGAGCGATGTCAGAAAATCAACTAATGCTTCAAAGTATAGGTGTATCAAGTCCTGAATTGGAATCGTTGATTCAAGCTGCAGCACCATCTTCGCTCGGCGCTAAATTAACTGGTGCTGGAGGCGGAGGGTGTATGGTTGCATTGACTAGAGACCCAAAAACAACAAGTGAGGCAATCGAACTTGCAGGTGGAAGAACAATAATTTCAAGTTTTGGCGCTAGAGGTTTAACTATTGAAGAGACCACAGAGGCGCCATTATGGGTTGTTGACTGAGAAAAACTGTATTATTTTTGATGCTTCTATTTATATACCTCTTATAAGTCGCTTATAATATGACAACAGATGAAGAACGTCTAACAGTAGTAAATGTAGTAGCAAGCACAAGAGTTGCAGAAGAACTTGACCTCCCGGATATCGCAATTCAATTGAATTGTGAGTACGAACCTGAACAATTTCCAGGTGTCGTTTACCGTGTAACAGACCCTAAACTAGCAATTCTAATGTTCCGCTCAGGCCGTGCAGTTTGTACCGGCGGTAAAGATGAAGACAATATCCACACTGGTATCGATAGAATGATCTCCGACCTTCGTGGTGCTGGAATCAAGACATGGGACCTAAAAGATGTAGAAATTGAAGTTCAAAATATGGTTGCAACCTATGCTCTTCATTACCCTGAAGACTATGACGGAAACGACAAGTTCACTGGAGAACCACTTGCTGGAGTACCACGTAAGTTGAATCTAAACAATCTAACATTCCACCTTCCTTTCGACAAGGTTGAATACGAACCAGAGCAATTCCCTGGTTTGATTTACCGATTAGATTACCCTAAGGTTGTCTGTCTAATTTTCGGCAGTGGAAAGATGGTAATTACTGGCGCTCGTGCTAAGGATGAAATCTTGGAAGCTGTAGAAATTATCAAGGACGAACTTGCAGACCTTCTGTGAGAATACATTCACATCAATCATGCAATGCATGAGAGAAGTGTTCATGTTCTAGATACAGTCTCGCCAATACATGCGGGAGACCCTAACGCGTCATTTGGTCGCGGTCACACTTGTGGTCTTCCTATTTTTGACCACTTTATCCCCAGCGATTGGTTCGCTTGAATATGATTTAGAAAAGAAGGATTCGAGTAAGAATTCTCCAAGTGTAGCAGATGTACCAACTTGGCGTATTGGCGATAAGTGGAAATACGCTGGTACTTTTGACCCGACTCAGTTAGTTGTTGATGCTGGAGTCTCTGCCACTGTTGGAGAAATAAATGGTGATGCAATCTCTGAAGTTTTGTCAATCTCTGAACAGAATGTAAATGGGAAAAGTACCATGGTGTACACCCTTAGAACTTCGGCTAACTTCGATAAGTCAGGAGTTTCTCTTGACGGCTATACTGGGACTGCTGAAATTGAATTTTCACAGACTGAAATTCGTAGGGTTAGTGATTTGGCACTAATAACAAGTGATCTTGACCTATACATTGAATTCACACCGAGTGGGATTAGTTTTCTTAAACAAATTTTAGGAGACATTACAATATCAAATACATACAGCCCTGGAAGCGAGGATTATGATTTTCCTATTAGGGCAGATGAAAGATGGACTACTGTGGTAACATCATCATCTCAGTGGTCAGGAGCAAGTGATTACATAACGCCATTCCCTGTACCTTCATCAGATACAAATTCAACAATCTATGAAGTCACCAATACTGGGACTCCGGTTAATGATTATGGCCAAATAATAAATTATGGAGGATGTGATGATTCTTTTGAGATAACTTCGTTTAATTCTGCTGGAGATGAAGAAGGATATACATGGTATTGTCCTGCTGCAAAGAATTTCGCTTGGAAACATACTGAAGATGATGTTGGATTGACAATAGATTTCAAACTAAAAGAATACATCCCAAAGGATGCTACTGGATTAGATATTTATTCAAACCCTGGTACTCGAAATGAATGTATTTCAGTCGAGTTTGTCAATGACATCACTGCACTTGATACTCCAACCGATGTGTGGGTAAATGCATCTTCTTCACAGGGTTGTTTCTCAAATTCAGTTGGTAATGTGCTTGAGGTACGTCATGAAGCAACAGGTTTTGCCCAACAGATAACAACAGCAACCAATGGTAGTGCTTGGACTCAATTCGACATCGGTAGTGAAATTGACGACTCTTCAACCTCGATTGACTGGGCTAGTCACGGAATTGTTGCAAGGAGTACTTCTGGTGCGACCTTGGTTGGAGCGAATACCATTACTTTGGATGAAGAGTTGGTGGTTCTCGACTTATTTGCAGATTTTGAAAGAGCTGTAATAACTCGTACTAGAGATGGCGTGGACAAGGAATTGAATACTCTATCAGGCTATAATGTACTTCCTGGCGATGAGTTGAAAATCGAAGTAACTATTCAAAATAAGGGGATTACATCAAGTCAAGCCACAGACCTACGAATTTATCCCCCTAGTGGGCAGAGTTTTGATTTACCATTACCCTCATTAAGCACTTATGAGACTTACAAGACCAACTTTACTTGGACAGTTCCTGAATCTCAAGCGATAGGAGTCGTACCTGTATCTTGGGAAGCTGACCCCAATGGAGTTAATTCTGCAGATGCCAATAGTGATAATGACTATGCTATTATTGGTTTATTTGTAGGTCGACTTCCAACCCCTATTGTAGTGGACGCGACTGCTAAAACACTGGAAGAGGTATTCATCAATGCAAGTTCTAGTTTTGATGAAGATGGGGGGGATGTCACTTGTCAGTTTGAAATACCATATGATGATGGAACTAGAACATGGGCATGGGAGAAAATACTCTCAGACAGTTGTATGACTAATTGGACTTGGACAGATGATGGTTCATATCCAATTCTTGTAACGATTACCGATGAAGAGCGTGATGAAACCCAAGTCACTCTATTTGCTGAAATTGAAAATCGTGCACCTAAACTTGAGTTACAAAGCCTGAGAAATGAAGCGATGGTAGAACATCCGATCACTCTATACGCATTTGCTAATGACTCTGATTCCGAAGATGTATGGCCAGGTGTAGTGGACGTATTTTGGCCGACTGCACAATGCCAAGAAGGATACTATACTCGAGTTTGTACAACAACTGCACCTACTGAAGGATGGCACACATTTACTGCTATTGGAACTGATGATGATAGTTCAAAAACCACTGCCACAATTGATATCGAATTCACTAATATTGCTCCACACAGCACAATAATCAATCTTTACAATGACTCTGGAACCATACTAAGTGATGAGCAAAAGATCTGGCAGTTAGATGAAGATCAAGTTGTTTTGGTCAAGGGTCAAGCGGAGGATTCAATCGACGATATTGACACTCTATCCCATACATGGTGGCCTGATGATAAACAAGGTTCGCTAATTTATTTCCTTGAAGGACGAGTCACTCAATATGAGATGAGTTGGCAAACCTCAGGACTTCATACGATTAGATTAGATGTTACTGACTCGGATGGGGCAACTAGCACTACTAATGAGAGATGGGTAAATATCAGAAATGTACCTCCAGTGATTCAGCCTCTAGATACCGTTCTGCCCCTAGCAGAAGGGCAATCAATAACAATAACGGGTAACTCTACAGATACCATAAGTGACATTTCAACATTGGTCAAATGCTGGGATGTTGACCCTGGAATCGATAGTGATTCAAAGGGTGGTGCAAGTGATGATTGCGACATCATTGGGGATGAGTTCAATTATGCTTGGAACCGAAGTGGCTCGCATACAATTGTCTATCACGTGACCGATGACGATGGGGCAACTAGTAGTGAAGTATTAACTATTGAAGTGATTAATATTCCACCGATTGTTAGACTTCAAAAATCTAGTTGTATTGCCTATGACAAGTGTGTCCTCGATGCAAGAGCAACCATCGATTCACTAAATGACATTGAAGATTTAACCATAGCTTGGGATTTAGATATCTCCAAAGATAGTAATGGAGATGGAGTCAAGGATAATGATGCTGATCTAATCGGCAATAGAGTTGAACATATTTTCAAGCAAGAAGGTAAAATCACCATCAAAGCGATGGCTTGGGATGAAGACCCTGAAAGGCCTGGCATGGCTACAATTACTATCGACGTTTCACCACCGGAACGAAATGCTATCGAACAAGTAAGTTCACTTCTTGCTGGCGAGGAAGCAAATCCACTTGCTCAAGTTGCTCTAATTATCGTAATCATCTTGCTTCTTGTGGCTGTATCTAGGAGGAGAAGTGCTTCTGCTCAAACCAAAACTTGGCAACGAGATGGTCTTGATGATGAATTTGATACAGATGCACAATTGCAAAAATCACAAGGTAGACGACCTGCTGCTCCACCTCCTGGATTTGTATTTGACCAAGCGATGCAACAAGCACCAACTGGTTCAAATCAAAATGGAGATGTATCGGTTGACGAATTACTTGAAGGCCCACCTATTCCAGAAGAAGGCCTACCTGCTGGGTGGACTGCTGAACAATGGCAATATTATGGCCATGAATGGCTTAAGGGCCAATAAGCGTATACTAATTATTTACAAGAATGCGAGGCTCTCAAGTAGGAGAACTTCATCGCAGAGTCATGCTTAAACAACGTAGTTTGGCTTTTATTCTAATTTTATTATTGATAACAATGCCTTGGATGGCAATGTTAGAATCTGAAGAAGATGAGTTGAAAGAGACTAATATTTTGAGCAGTGGCACATTGAATGGATGGCCTGATGTACCTACTTGGAGGATTGGAGACAAGTATACCTATGAAACACAATTCGATGTACAGCAATTGATTCAACAAGCCAATGTTTCTGCATCACTCAACACTCTTACAGGTGATACCACTTATGAAGTTGTAGATATTTTATTTATCACAATTGACGGTGTTCAGACATTGGCCTACAAAATGGACGTAGACGGCGATTTTTCTTCTGGTAATAGCGGGGCTACTCTCGAAGGTGTTTCTGGAAAATTACAGATTGGTTATACTGGAGAAGATCTAATTCGAGTTCGTGACCTTGGTGTAATAAATAGTGAATTCACTTTAGACGTCACTTTTGATCCATTGAATTTTGGTTTTCTAAGACAATATATCGCTACTATATCATTTGACACCTCTTATACTCCTGCAAAAGAAAAGTATGATTTCCCACTTCACACTGGCGACCAGTGGTATATGGGATTCATGGCAAGTACCGATGTTTCTGGTTCGTCAGATTATTTTGACCCTTCCGAATTTGACACTGCTGGTTATGAAAACAATAGTTGGCAGATTACTGCAAATGGTGTTCCAACTGAAAGTGGTAATAATATCAAATATACAGGTTGTGATGATTCATATAAAATCAATGAATGGAATGCTACAGGAGTATCTCAAGGATTTAATTGGTATTGTCCTGCAGTAAGATATAATTCTTGGATGAGAGTTAGTAATGCTGCCGGATTTACTATCGATTGGCTATTGAAGAGTTACCAACCTGCCCAATCATCCGGAGACGTTGCAGGTTCTAACCCCGGCACACGTGATTTAGAAATCGAAATTGGACTACAAGGTATTGCAACACTTCCTGATGTTGAGCAAGCGATTACGATCGACTATGGAGGGCAACAAAATAATCCTCAAGCAAATACAAATCTGCAGATGAGATATGAAATGGCTGGAACCTTACTCAATCCAACAACCGATTCTAATGGACAAGCAACTGAAATACTAAATTCATCCAACGTTCTAGATACAACAAATTCCAGTGACGATTATACAAGTAATGGACTGATTGTATGGGACCCAGCAACTGAAATTATCGGTGCTACAACAATTGTTATCGATTTATCATTAACCCCTGTTGACTTGATTGCCCAAGCTGACGCAATTATTGTCACTCGTATTCGTGATGGTAATTCTCAGATATTGACCAAATCAATAGGTTATAATTCACTTCCTGGCGACCTATTATCATTCTCAATTCCGACCCAGAATCGAGGTTTACTCAGTTCATCGGCTACAGAAGTTGAGATCATAACTCCTGATGGAACTTCTATTCGAGAACCTGTTCCTTCAATTCCATCATATGGTGAAGCAAGAGTTGTCGTTAATTGGACTGTTCCAGCAGCGGCTTCAATTGGTATCCAAACGATGTCGATTACAGTAGACCCTGATGAAACCGTTACTGAAGATGGTAATCGAAGCAATAATTATGCCGAAGTTGAGATATTTGTTGGAAGAGTGCCAACTGCTCAAATTACAGTCACTGATGGTGTTTATACCTTTGAAAATGTGACACTGGATGCTAGTGCAAGTTTTGATGCAGATACTGGAGATGTTGAGTGTCGCTTTGCAATCGAAAAGAAACCTGGATTAATCGAAAATATTGATTCCGAGGATTGTTGGACTCAATACAATTGGAGTGATGGTGGGATTTGGAGTATCACACTAATCGTAACCGATGATGAACTAGATACCGACGAGATAGATATTACTGCAGAGGTACTAAATCGGGCACCTTACATGAATATCACAATAGTCGATAGTTTTGCTAATGAAATAAATAGTATTGGAGTAAATCAATTCGTAAAAATAGATGCAACAGATAGCGGAGACATAGATACTATTTCTCCTTCTGGCCAGCAAGTTACAATTACTTGGCCAGGACTAAATTGTCAAGAAGGTACAACTCAACCAACATGTACATTTTTGGCAAGTGAAGAAGGAATGTTGGACATTACTGCTGTTGCAGAAGATGATGATGGAGCAACTACCACTGTATCTACAACTCTAGATGTTCTAAACGTAGCACCAACTTTGGCACAACCTGAATTATGGTATGGCGGTCAAAATCAATCAACAGATGCAATGGGGTATTGGAATTTATATGAAGACCAAACCGCACTATTACGTGTTGTTGCTGATGATACACCTCTAGACAAGGATACTCTAATCATTGAATGGATGCCTTCTGACAGAGATGTGAATTGGACAGAAAGTACAGTTGGACCATCCTCAACAGCAACCGTTTCTTGGCCAGACTCTGGACTACACAATATCTCAGTTGTTGTATATGATAATGATAACTCACAATCTCAAATAAGAACTGGGATAG
>MDTB01213418.1_pt1 | contig 10510 bp, 8 predicted proteins | sample 811161 | NCBI WGS metagenome assembly MDTB01 (sample SAMN05326650, study PRJNA326480) | marine metagenome | isolation source: seawater | place: Mediterranean Sea | collected 2009
ATTCTTTTTTAGTCGAGATAGGTGGTGAGATTGTTGCTCAAGGACTAAACCAAAAAACAAAAACACCTTGGAAGATTGCAATTGATGATCCTGAGCAAGGAGAAAATCGTAACTTCATCAAGTTAATCTCTTTAAAGGATATTGCTATAGCAACTTCTGGGAACTATCGTAAATTTAAAATAAATAAATCAACTGGAAGTCGTTCAGTACATTCTATAAATCCTAAAAACGGAAACTCTTTTCCAACAGAAGTTTTGAGTGCATCGGTTATGGCTCCAACATGTATGATTGCAGATGCATATGCTACAGCATTAATGGTTATGCCATTTGAAGACAGTAAGGCTTTAATTGAGGCCGAAGATGATCTAGAAGCCTATTGGATTTTAGAAACAAATGATGGAGGTATAAAGGAAGTCTTTTCAACAGGCTTTTCTTCAGAATAAAAAACCCATTAATTTTTTTTTGCTATAGGAATCATTTCCTCTTGAAGACAATACTTTTTAATTTCAACTTTTTTCAATTTAGATATAAAAGGAACTCCTTGTGACTTAAAACCTGCTTTATCCAAGAAAGTATAAAAGTCCTTTCCATAAATTCTAACATGATCATATTGGCCAAAAATATGACTTCTTTCATTAAGGTCAGTAATTGAGTAATCTTCATAAGTCTTTTCTCTTTTTCTATCTATGGGAACCTGTGCAATCAATGTCCCACCTTTTTTTAATACTCTGTACAACTCACTCATAGCTTTGATATGGTCTTGAACATGTTCCAATACGTGATTACAAATAATTAGATTAAATGAATTTTCTTCAAATGGTAGTTTACAAATATCTACTTTGATGTCGGCCAAAGGTGAGTTAAGATCTGCTGTTATGTATTTCCAATGTTTAAATTTTTTAAATTTTTTATAAAAAACTTGTTCAGGAGCTATATGTAATACCTTAAGTGACTGTTTTAAAAAGTTTGTTTCCCTTTCTAAATATAACCAAAGCAGTCTATGTCTTTCAAGAGAAAGTGTTCCTGGGCAAAGAGCATTTTTCCGAAATTTTTGATAGCCATAAGGGAGAAATTTTCTGTATGAACTTCCATCAATTGGATCCACAAACTGAGTTCCCTTAAAATACAGTTTCATAAGGGGTCTAAGCCAGATACTTATTTTAATTAAAAAAGGTCTTGGAAATAGACTTAACAATAATCTCATAATACTAATGGATTTTTTCTTAATCCTTCTTCTTCATTGTTAGCTATACCGAGACTAGCATAAATATACTTGAAGCTGGAGAGTAATTCAGGTTTTCCGTCAACTAAAGCTACATTATGTTCATAGTGGGCGCTTGCTTTTCCGTCAGCTGTCAAAATGGTCCACCCGTCTTCGAGTTGATTAATTCTATGGGTTCCTTGATTAATCATTGGTTCTATTGCTAAGACCATACCATTTAAAAACTTTTTTCCTGTTCCTCTTCTACCGTAATTTGGTACTTCAGGTCCTTCATGCATAATTGTGCCTAATCCATGACCAACCAACTCACGAACTACACCATAGCCCTCTTTTTCACAGAAACTTTGAATTTTATACCCTAAATCACCAATTCGATTTCCTTTTTTAAAAGTTCGAATTCCTTCGTATAGTGACGCTTTAGCAACATGGAGTAATTTTTCAACTTTAGAATCAATTTTTCCTACAGCAAATGTGTAGGCATGATCCCCGTAAAATCCATTCTTTAGTGCTCCACAATCAATGGAGATAATGTCTCCTTCTTCTAAAGGATTATTGTTTGGAATACCATGGACAACTTGCGAGTTTGGACTCACACATAGTGTATTAGGGAAATCATATAATCCTAAAAATCCAGGTTCAGCACCATAATCTCGGATATGAGTTTCAGCAATTTGATCCAGTTTAAGAGAAGTAATACCTGGTTTGATTTCAGAAGCAAGTACACCAAGTGTTTTTGAAACTATCAATGCACTTTCACGGATCAATTCGATTTCCTCAAGGGATTTTAAAACTATCGCACCCATTTTAAGAGTTCTCGTGTGGATTGTTGCACTTGGACTTTTTTAAGAGGTTTCATTATTTTATCAATAAAGAATTATTACTCATTGCTTTAGGAGGGGTAATTCCTATTAAATCTAGAATAGTTGGGGCAACATCACCAAGTACTCCTTTTTTTATTTTTTTCTTTTCTTTATCTACAAGGATAATTGGAACTGGATTTGTAGTATGTGCTGTATTTGGACTTCCATCAGGATTTATCATAGTTTCACAATTTCCATGGTCAGCAATCAAAATCACAGCATATTCATTTTCTAAAGCTATTTTCACCACATCAGCTGTACATTGATCTACAACTTCACAGGCATGAATGGCAGCACTTAAATTTCCAGTATGTCCTACCATATCTGGGTTAGCAAAGTTCAAACAAATAAAATCTGGTAAGTCAGTTTCAATTTTTGCAATAATTGAATCACGAATTTCATATGCACTCATTTCTGGTTTCAAATCGTAAGTAGATACTTTTGGTGATGGGCACAGAATGCGTTCTTCACCGTCAAAAGGCTCCTCTCTTCCTCCATTAAAAAAAAAGGTAACATGTGGGTATTTTTCAGTTTCAGCAATTCGAACTTGGGTTTTACCTGCTTTGGATAATACATGTCCAAGGGTATCTCTTATATTATCTTTATTAAAAATTACTTCAACATTTTTAAAGGACTGATCATAATTAGTTAAAGTTAAATACTTAAGTTGTAAAGGTTCCATGTTGTAGTTAGGAAATGATTTTTGAGAAAGAACTTGAGTAAGCTCCCTTCCCCGATCAGTTCTAAAATTAAGAAATAACACAACATCGCCATTTTCAATTGTTGTAATTGATTTACCCTCAGAATTTGATTTAAATAAAGGTCTAATAAATTCATCTGTTACACCTTCATTGTAACTTGATATTAAACTTTTTTTAAAATCATTTGTAGCTTTTCCCTTACCATGGACTAAAAGATCATAAGAATGTTTGATTCGCTCCCATCGCTCATCTCTGTCCATTGAATAATACCGACCAATAAGACTAGCGAGCTCCCCTCCAGTTTTAGTCATTTTATTTTCAATTCGTTCAATATATTTGATACCAGATTTTGGATCTACATCACGTCCGTCTGTAAAGGCATGCAAATAAACCTTTTTAAGTTTATATTCGCTAATTAGTTCTAACACGCTTTCTATATGACTTATATGTGAATGAACTCCACCATCGGATAGTAATCCCAAAAGGTGAACTCTTTTTTTATTTTTTTTGGCATATTCTAAATTATTCGTCAATACTACTTTATCACGAAAAGAATCATTCGAAACGGCTAAATTAATTTTAACTAAATCTTGGTATACAACTCTACCAGCACCCAGATTCATATGTCCTACTTCACTATTTCCCATTTGACCTTTTGGGAGACCTACATGTTCACCATCTGTTCTTAGTGTATTGTGAGCATAATTTTTATATAATGAGTCTATAAATGGCGTTTGAGCTTGTTCAATAGCTGAAACATTTGGATTTGTAGAATTTCCCCATCCATCCAAAATCATCAACAGTGTTTTTTGGCTCATAAATAAAGTTTTTGTAAAGATACGAATTAGTCTTCTCAGGGAGGAATCAGTTTGGCTGAAAAAAAAGCTGTTTCTTTGTAAATAAAACTATTGAAAAAAGGTACTGTTTATAAGTCTACAGGTAGCTGGTATTCTGTTAAGTCAGGGGGAGTTTTTTATTCATGTAGGATAAAAGGTCGACTCAGACTTCAAGACATTATGAGTACGAATCCTATTGCAGTTGGAGATCATGTTTTTTTTGAGATAGATAAAAAAGCAGAGAAGCCTGAAGGAAGCATCACTAAAATCGAAAAGCGTCGAAACTATATTATCCGAAAGTCAGTAAATCTTTCAAAGCAAACTCATATTATTGCTTCTAATATCGATCAAATATTTTTGATTGTAACATTAAATAATCCTCCTACTCTCCCTGCTTTTATTGATCGATTTTTAGTTACTGCAGAGGCGTATCATATAAAGGCTGTTCTATTGTTTAATAAAATTGATACCTACTCAGATTCTGATCTGATAACTTTACGTAAGTTAGAAAAAGTTTATGATGATATAGGATATAAAACCTTTGAAATATCAGCAAAAAAAAGGATTAATATAGATCAGATTAAAGATTTAATGCGAAATAAAGTAGTTATGTTTTCTGGTCATAGTGGAGTAGGAAAATCAACCTTAGTTAACTCTATAGCTCCAGACTTGAATTTAAAAACCTCAGCTATTTCAAAACAACATCAACTAGGTATTCACACTACTACTTATGCAGAGATGTTTGCCTTAAATGAAGGTATTAGAATAATTGATACTCCTGGTATAAAAGGATTTGGTATAGTAGATATGGAACCTTCTGAAATTGGAAACTATTTTCCTGAATTTCTTTTTAGAAAATCAGAATGTAAATTTAATAATTGTTCGCATCAAAAAGAGCCTGATTGTGCAATAGTCACTGCAGTTGACAGAGGGGAAATTGCATTTAGCAGATATCAGAGCTACATTCAATTGATATCTGGAGATAATCTTCGTAGAAATTGATATGAGAGTAGTAATTCAACGGGTAAAACACGCCTGTGTCTTAATTGATAAAAAAGAAAAAAGATCTTGTGGACCAGGACTTTTAATTTTATTAGGCATAGAACACAACGATAATAAAAATGATGTAGACTGGCTTGTAAATAAAGTTCTTAATTTAAGAATTTTTGGAGATCATATGGGAGTGATGAATAAATCACTTTTAGATGTTCAAGGAGACTTAATGGTGGTAAGTCAGTTTACGCTTATGGCAGAGACCAAAAAAGGAAACAGACCTTCTTATATTAGAGCTGCAAAGCATAAACATGCTATTCCACTATATGATTTATTTATCAGAGCTTCACAATTAGAACTTTCAACACCAGTAATAACTGGAAGCTTTGGTTCTGATATGGAAATAGATCTAGTCAACGACGGTCCTGTGACAATTTGGATTGATTCAAAAAACAAGTGATATAGACTACATTAGGGTTACCTCAATTTCAAGTTTAATCATAAAAACTCTTAGGACTTGCTCTTGAATTTTACTTGCCAGTTCTAAAACCTCTTTGCCTTTAGCCTGACCATAATTTATTAGAACTAAGGCTTGTTTTTCGTGAACCCCAACATTTCCATATCGCTTTCCTTTAAACCCTAATTTTTCAATTAACCATCCTGCAGGAACTTTCACTTTATTTTTTTTATCAGTGTAATGTGGTATTTCTGGAAAGGTTTTAAGAAGTTTTTCAAAATGTTGAATAGTAATCACGGGATTTTTAAAAAAACTTCCACAATTTCCAATTTCTTTTGGATCAGGAAGTTTAGATTTTCTTATTGAAATTACTGCTTTTGCAATATTTTGAATATTTAAAGGCCTTTTCTTTATCTCATTTTGAATTGACCCATAGCTTGTTTGAGTTTGGTGCGGTTTTTTTTGAAGTCTCAGCTTAATGCTGGCAATAATTATTTTTTCCTTTAAGGAGTTTTTAAAAATTGAAGTACGATAACCAAATTTACAAGCTTCTTTATCAAAAATTTTAAAAGATGAACTTTCAAGGTCTAGAACTTTACAGCTATGAAAAACCGATTTTAATTCAACTCCATAAGCACCAATATTTTGAATTGGAGCAGCCCCAACACTTCCTGGTATCAAAGCAAGATTTTCTATACCACCGTAATCTCTTTCAAGAGCCCATAAAACCAGTTCATGCCAATTTTCACCAGCCTGAGCCTCAACTATTATTTCACTTCTACTTTCACTTAAAATATTGATACCTTTATTCTGCATTAATATAGTAAGTCCATTAAAGTCTTTCGTAAGAAGAATATTACTACCTCCTCCCAAAATACGAAAAGAGTGGTCTTTAATCAAATCTAAAATTTCAAGCAAGTCTTTCTCAGATTTGATAGATACAAAAGATTTCGTTTTAACATCAATCCCAAATGTATTATAGTTTTTTAATGAAATATTTTGTTTCATCATGCTTTAGCTTCAGAATAAATTTTTTTGTATTGCTTTAAACCCTTTTCTAAAATTATTGAAGCTTGAACAAGCTTTTCGCTATCAAGAACAAAAGCAATTCTTACTTCGTTTTGACCTGCACCAGGTGTGGAATAAAAACCAGTAGCAGGTGCTAACATAACTGTTCTTTTTTTATGTTCAAAAGAAGTCAACAAAAATTTAGAAAAGTCCTCAGCACTATCTACTGGAAGTCTTACTATACAATAAAATGCCCCCATTGGATGAGATACCTCCACTTCAGGAATTTTTTCCAAAGATTTTATTAGAATATCTCTTCTTTTTTGGTATTCAGCTATCACACCATTAAGATAGCTTTCAGGTGCATCTAAAGCAGCTTCACTTGCCATTAAAGCATAAGTTGGAGGTGACAAACGTAGGTGAGCAAATTTTAGAATATTAGCTATAAGCTTTTTATTTTTTGAAACAATATTTCCAACTCTTGCTCCACATAGACTGTAGCGTTTGGATACTGAATCAATCATTACAGTATGATCTGATCCTTTGGTGTATTGAAGTACAGAATAATGTTTTTTGCTTCCATGAATAAACTCACGATATACCTCATCAACAATTAAAAAAATATTATGCTTAATAGCCAATTCACATAATGTACTTATTTCATCTCTACTATAAACGTATCCTGTAGGATTACTTGGATTACAGAGTAATATCGCTTTTGTTTTATCAGTGATTTTATTGTTAATGTTTTCTAGGGCAGGTAATTGAAATCGTGAATTAAATTCCGAAATTACTGGTATTACTTTAACACTTGCAGCACTAGCAAAACCATTATAATTTGCATAAAAAGGTTCTGGAATAATGATTTCATCTTCAGCATCACAAATAGCGTTTAGCGCAAAGGTCAATGCCTCACTTGCACCCGTAGTAATAAGGATATCATCTGGACTAACTTTTATGTTATTCTTTTCATAGTAATTAGATAACTTTTTTCGATAAGATAACTCTCCCTGTGATGAGCCATAGGGAAGTAGCTTTAAAGATGCATTTTTTACTGCAGCCATTGCTTCCTCTGGTGCTTGAATATCAGGTTGGCCAATATTTAAATGTAAAACGTGAATACCCTTCAATTTTGCATCATCAGAATATGTAACTAACTTACGAATGGGTGAGGTTGGAAGTTTGATCCCTTTTTTGGATAATTTTGGCATGGTTCAAATAATAAACAAAAATGCTAAAAATTCATTTGAAACACAATGATAAGTAAGCTTAATGTAAAATATCATTTAGTCTCTTTTGGTAATTTATAAGGTATAATTAGAAAACTACTTTTTCATTATTTTTTTGAAATAACAGTTCCTTTTATTTTTAGAGCAGAAATAGGATTTTTTTCAATATTTGTAGTAACTGTGATTGTCTTTCTAAAAGGGCCCTCACGCTTTGTATCGTATTGAACTACAATTTCACTTTTCTCACCTGGAGCTATCGGTCCAGCTGGCTTTTTAGGAATTGTACATCCGCAACTAGATTGAACATTTTTAATGATTAAATCTTGATCTCCTATATTTTTAAAACCGAAGGTTCGCATACCATTACCGTCACTTTCAATTATTCCATAATCTATTAAGGTTGTTTCAAAGCTTATTAGAGGGCCAATTTCCTGAGCTTTTGTAGATATACTTAAAACTAGACAAAATGCAAAAAAGATATTTTTTATCATAAAACAGATTCTTCTTTAAAAGTAATATTTTTTAAATAAACAGCGTTCATTTTTATTATAGACTAAGTGTTCTTACTTTTATATCAGATAATCATATCAAAAAAAATCTATGGAAATTTCTTCTAAGTTTAATCCACAAACTATAGAAAGTAAATGGTACGAACACTGGCAAAAAAATGATTATTTTAAATCAGTTCCAGATGATAGAGAACCATACACTATTGTGATTCCCCCTCCGAATGTCACAGGTGTTTTGCATATGGGGCATATGTTGAACAATTCTCTTCAAGATATTATTATACGTAGAGCCCGTATGCGAGGATACAATACTTGTTGGGTTCCAGGTACTGATCATGCCTCCATAGCAACAGAAGCAAAGGTTGTAGCAAAGCTTAAGGAAGAAGGAATTGAAAAAGATGACTTAACTAGAGAAGCTTTTTTGGACTATGCATGGGATTGGACTAACGAATATGGTGGTGTTATATTAGAACAACTTAAAAAACTTGGATGTAGCTGTGATTGGGATCGAACTAAATTTACATTAGATCAAGATATGTCCGAGTCGGTTATAAAGGTATTTATTGATCTATATGAAAAGGGTCAAATTTACCGAGGATTTAGGATGGTAAATTGGGATCCTAAAGCTCAGACTACATTATCAGATGAGGAGGTTATTTATAAGGAAAAAACTGGAAAGCTATATCATATAGCTTATCAAATTGTAGGTTCAAATGAAAAAGTCATTATAGCTACTACTCGCCCTGAGACGCTTTTGGGAGACACTGCAGTTTGTATTAATCCGGATGATGATCGTTTTATCCATTTAAAAGGGAAACAGGTTTGGGTTCCTTTAACTGAAAGAAAAGTCCCAGTAATTGAGGATGAATATGTGGCAATGGATTTCGGTACAGGCTGTTTAAAGGTAACCCCAGCTCATGATTTAAATGACAAAATTTTGGGGGAAAAACATAATTTAGAGATTATTGATATTTTTAATCCAGACGCTACCATTAACGAAAGAGGATTAGATTATGAGGGTATGGATCGTTTTGAGGCTCGAAAAAAAATTATAAAAGATCTAGAAGCATCCGATTTAGTTGTAAAAATAGAATCCCATATTCATAAAGTTGGAACATCTGAACGAACTAATGAAGTCATCGAACCTCGACTATCTTATCAATGGTTTTTAAAAACTGATAATATTTCTAAGCCAGCTATAGAAGCAGTTTTAAATTCAGGTGAAATAAATATGTTTCCAGAGAAATTTAAAAATACCTATCGCCATTGGATGGAAAATATTCGTGATTGGAATATTTCTAGGCAATTATGGTGGGGTCATCGAATTCCTGTTTATTATTATGGGGAGGGAAATGAAGATTTTGTAGTAGCTGTTTCAGATCAAAAAGCTTTATTAAAAGCAAAGGAGAAAACAAATAATCAAAATTTAACGCTTTCAGACCTTAAGCAAGATGAAGATGTGCTTGACACATGGTTTTCCTCTTGGTTATGGCCCATTTCTGTTTTTGACGGAATTCGTAATCCAAATAATTCTGATATAGAATATTACTACCCTACTCAAGACTTAGTTACAGGCCCTGATATTATTTTCTTCTGGGTGGCGCGTATGATAATGTCAGGATATGAGTATCGAAAGAAAAAACCTTTTTCTAATATTTATTTTACTGGATTAGTAAGGGATAAAAAAGGACAAAAAATGTCTAAACAATTGGGTAATTCACCAGATGCATTAAAGTTAATAGATGTTTATGGAGCAGATGCTGTCCGAGTAGGTTTGATGTTGAGTTCTGCAGCAGGTAATGACTTGCTTTTTGATGAAAGCCTTTGTCAGCAAGGTAAAAATTTTGCAAATAAAATTTGGAACGCTTATAGGCTTATAACGGGATGGGAAATCGATGAAAATATTACTGCTTCATCATCTGCAAAGGAGGCCTTGAAATGGTATGAAAATCAATTTGGAAAAACCTTAGTTTTGGTAGATGAAAACTTTCAAAAATATAGAATTTCAGATGCTTTAATGTCTATATATAAATTAATATGGGAAGATTTTTGCTCTTGGTTATTAGAACTGATTAAACCTAATTATGGCCAACCAATTGACAGAGAAACTTACAAAAAAACTATTGTACTTTTTGAAAATAATTTGCGCCTCTTACATCCTTTTATGCCCTTTTTATCAGAAGAGTTGTGGCATTTTATCAAAAATAGAAACTCTAATGAGGCTCTAGCGATATCTTCTTGGCCTTCAATAAACAAATTTGACTTAAATACTTTAGAAAACTTTGAAAAGGCGAAAGAGGTTGTAGTTGGAATTCGAAATTTTAGAAAAGAAAAAAATATTTCGTTAAAAGAGAAAATAGATCTTTTTGTTACTAAAAGCTCTTCTTTACTCCCTTTTGAAGCTAGTATTATAAAACTTGGAGTTATTTCAACAATAAGTTATGGTAGTGCGCCTAAGGATATTTTTGGAAGAAGCTTTCGATTCGGTACTTTTGAATTATTTATTCCTTCAAATTTACTTGAAGATTCTGACGCTGAGCGCAAGAAAATAAATGAGGAATTGACTTATGCAAAAGGTTTTTTGGCATCTGTAGAGAAAAAGCTCTTAAATAAGAGTTTTGTTTCTAATGCTCCTGAGGGAATAATAAATATTGAACGAAAGAAAATGTCCGATATAAAACAAAAAATAATCTTG
>MDTB01239000.1_pt1 | contig 10510 bp, 10 predicted proteins | sample 811161 | NCBI WGS metagenome assembly MDTB01 (sample SAMN05326650, study PRJNA326480) | marine metagenome | isolation source: seawater | place: Mediterranean Sea | collected 2009
AACCCTGCTTGAAAATATGTAATTTTGAACATTAAAAATAACCCGTTAATATCAGCACTGGCCAGGACAAAGTGAAAAAAGGGCCTGGCGGGCAGCAAATCTCGGGGTTTCGGGTTAGGCGGGAGGGGCGGTCGGCGCATGCGCCTTGGATTCTCGCCGGGCAATGTAGCTCGATGCGGCAACGATGACAGCGGCGCCGGCCCAGGTCCAAAGGCCGGGAAATTCCTGGAAAGCCACATACCCGATACCCGCTGCCCAAACGAGGCGCATGAATACAAACGGTTCCATAGAGCTAACTTCGACATATTTAAAAGCTTGCACCATGGCGAGATGGGCCATGGCCGCGAGAATACCCACGGCCGCCATCCATAGAAGTTGTTCCATGGTGGGAAGGCGCCAGACAAAAAGTGCCAAAACAAAAGTGATCGGGGTTTGCAGAAACGCGACATAGGCACTGCACGTGACCGCACTGTCTGTTTGAATGAGTTGTTTGGCAAATATTTTTGTCCCGGCCGCGAAAATTGTAGAGAGAATGGCGAATAGAAAACCTGTGCTGATCGCTTCAAATCCTGGTCGGATAATGATAAGCGCCCCTGCGATCCCCACCAGAATTGCGATCCATCGGCGGGTGCGGAATATTTCCCCAAGAAAAAAGTACGCACCGAGCGTGACAAACAGCGGTGCTGCAAGCCCGAGGGCGATGACATCGGCCAACGGTGTTAGCGTGAGCGCTGTGTACCAGGCGGTAATGGCCGTCGCATTGAAAAGGGACCGAATGATGTGAAGTGGTAATCGTTCCGTCTTCAGAATCTGAATACCGCGCCGAAAAAACAGAGGAAGGTAAAAGAGCGCTGAAAATAAGTTTGAAAAGAACGCAATTTCAAAGGGATGTAATGTGCCACCGACCCCTCCTATATGCCGAATAATGCCATGCGAGGACACGAATAATAAACCGCTTAGAAGGGTAAGTCCCGCGGCGAACAAATAAGTTGATGTGACCGAGGCCTGGCCGTGAAAAGAGTTCATGCAGCGGTTCTAAGGTTTGAGGGAGCTGGCGCCTTTGACCAGCGAAACGCTAGCAGATGTTTATCGGATGGTCACGCAGTCCTAAAACTTGAGCCGCACGCCCAAGGCAAAGCTGTGGGAGGAAATCTCCGTGGTAAAGGGTTGGCCGCGTTGATCCCCGAACTCCGGATCTTGTGTCTCCATATACCGATAGGCGGCTTCGAGGGTTGTCACATCATCCAGTGGAAGCGATACGCCGGCGCCAAGCTGCATGCCAAAAATATAGTCTGAACTGTCCGAGATCACGATCCCATCTGCTTTGATGTCATTTGTAAACAGGCCGACCAAACCGACGCCACCCATGACATAAGGCGTAAACCGGTTCTGGGCGGGGAAGTCGTAGGCCACGTTGCCCATGAAGGCGAGCGAGGAGATGTCGCCCGCTGTGTATGTTGTGTTGAATGAGGAGCCGTTACCGGTGCCTGTCACAACCCCGATACTATTTACGGAATATGTCATTTCGCCTTCGACCCTGAAGCTATTTTCAAGATCAATACCAAGGCCGCCAGTGAATCTGAAGCCCGGGTCGAGCTCCATCGTATTTTCGTTGCCACTGCCGGAGTTGGTGATTTCAGGAATGATAGTAATACCAACCTGACCCTTGAGATAGATATTTTGGAACCCAAGAATGCCGCCGTGGCCTTGACGCCTAATTGGATCGTTTGGTGGGGGCATTGGACTGGGCAGACGTCTTTGAGCCACTTGAAGAGGGCTGCTCTCCTGGCGGGCCAAAACCGTCTCATTCACGAGTGAGGCCGCGGACCGGGGCATGGCGCCAGGACCCGCTACCATCCTATGGGGCTCGAAGGTGGGTTGTGCGTTCGGACTGGACGCCCGTTGCATATGCCGTATCCCCTCAGGTTGTTGCCTTGCCATCAGCGCCGGTTTTCGATCCTTCATAATATCGATCACAATACGGTGGCCCAGCCTGCCCTTCGGACCGACGAAAAACGGTTTCTTGATGCGCACAGGGCCGTTCGTCAGAATATTGAATCGGCCGCCGTCCGCCTCCGGAGAGAACCGAAAATCGGTAATGAGACCTTTGAAATGGCGTTCTTTGAATTGGTCTGCCGACCACTTGATCTGAGGCAAGTCAATAAAAATTACGCTGCCATCCGACGAGACCTCATAGCGAAAGTCCACTGGCCTGGTTATGTCAAGAACGAGACGGGTTTTGTCTTTGTGATTACCGACCCGGATATCTGTAATTTGAGCCGCGCCATTTGCTGTGGCTTTCGTGGTTGGGAGGACGGAGAACAAAGCAGCACCAACAGCCATTGCGATCACAGCGGAAACCTGCCGCCTAATCTGACCCATTACCAAACTCCTTCTTCCCTCGAGGCTTTGATTGTGAGCCCTCATTCGTTAAAGAATGGATAAAATCGGCGGTCAACCGAACGGCACTGTCAGCGCGCGCGCGCGGAGGCCTGGTTCGCAGTCGGAAAATCCCTTTTGGACGAGCTGGGTCACGGGTTCGAATGGCTCGTCTTAGGCTGATCGCAAATGGCAGTTGAGGCTATTGTCTGGGAGGCGGGAGAGGTGCCGATGAAGGTTGTTCATCTCGTGGCGTCGGAGGATCCCGTGAAAATTTGGCATAAGGCAGCAGCCATCTGTCGAGCTAAAATGTCCCGCCTTGTCCCAGGCACCTAAATGGCTTAGTCATTCTCGTTAAAAATGTAAGGAAGTGGGCATGCCTAGAGCCGCAGACGTTCTCGTGGACTCCCTTAAAATTCAAGGTGTTGACCGTGTATTTTGCGTGCCTGGTGAGAGCTATCTGGGAGTCATAGACGCTCTTTATGATGCCCCAGATATCGACGTTGTTACGGTACGCCAGGAGGGCGGCGGCGGGTTCATGGCGGTTGCGGACGCCAAGTATACAGGCAGACCTGCAGTTGAATTCGTCAGCCGTGGGCCCGGTGCAACCAATGCCGCAATCGGTGTCCATGTTGCCCAACAGGACGCTGTGCCACTAGTTCTCTTTATAGGCCAGGTTGCCCGTGTTGATCTCGGCCGGGAGGCTTTTCAGGAGGTTGATTACACCAAGACATTTGGGGGCATGGCAAAGCTGGTGCTGGAGGTACTTGACCCAGACGATCTGGCCGATGCCGTTTGTCGGGCATTCGATGTGGCGCGTGCGCCGACGCCCGGCCCGGTGGTGGTGTCGCTGCCCGAAGACATGTTGTTAGATGAGACATCGGTCTTAGCCAAACCCGTGATTGAAGTGCCGCTTCAGGAGCCCGAGCCGGCCGCCATCAGGGAAATTTGTTTGCGACTAGCTAAAGCCGAGCGGCCTATCCTCATAGCCGGCGGTCAGGTTGGATTTGAGGCAGGCCGGGCAGCCCTCATGGATGTCGCGGAGAACTGGAATGTCCCCGTTGCTGTGGCCTGGCGGCGTCAGGATATCTTCGATCATACCCACCCGAATTTTGCCTGCCACCTTGCCTTCAATGTACCGTCAGTCTTTCGAGACACCTTAAACGAGGCGGATCTGGTCCTGGCGATTGGAACGCGGTTGGGCGACGTTACCACCCAGGGATATCAAATACCAACGGCCCCCCGGCCGGCGCAGCCGCTCATTCATGTCTATCCCGATGCGTATCATTTGGGGCGGGTGTTTGAGACAGCCTTGGCCGTTAAAGCCGATGCGACGGCAACGTTGAGGGCCATAGCGGCCTCCTTAGCGGAAGACGTCCCCTCAGGACGGGCGGACTGGGTTAAGAAGGTTCATGCGCTGTCGGCGGATCGCATGACTTGGACATGGATGAATTCGGGCGATGGTGTTGTTTTCGGAAATGTGGTCTCACATCTAATTGAAGTGATGGATGAGGATGCTGTCACTGCGATGGACGCGGGAAATTTTGCGACCTGGGTGCAGCGGCTTTTTCCCTACAAAACGACCAACGTTCAAATGGCAACCAACGCCGGTGCGATGGGGATGGGGGTTCCGTCGGCGATTGCCTCGGCACTCAGGGATCCGGAGCGGCAAGTAGTGTGTTTCGCCGGTGATGGTGGGTTTTTGATGACAGGAAATGAGATGATCGCGGCTGTGGAGCGCAATTTAGCCATCCGGTTTATTGTCTCGAATAATGCAAGTTTCGGAACGATCCGATTGTATCAGGAACGTAACCATCCAGATCGAACGCTGGCAACGAACCTTCTTAATCCGGATTTTGCAAAATTGGCGGAAGCCTATGGGATGCAGGGCTTTAAAATAGAAACAGACGATGACATCAAATCAGTCATCGCCGAGGCGTTTGTCGTCGACGGTCCGTCGCTTATCGAGGTGAAAACCAGCCTCGAGTATATTTCCGCTTTCACGACGATTAGCCAGATGAGGTCTGGCGAAACTGCCGCCGGCTAAATGATCAGCGGTTTGCAAGCGGTGCGGTCGTTTTCCAATTTTTGGACAGAGATGGTTCGGGACCCCGTCAGGATGGAGAAATCTTTTTAAAAAAAAGGATGGGGACACCAGTCATTGGGGAGTGAATTTATGACGATTGAAACGGTTGCTATTATCAGTCCTGGGGATATGGGGCATATGGTTGGCAAGGTTATCCGGGGCAAGGGGTTCCGTGTGATTACCAGCCTGTTAGGACGTAGCGCACTGAGCTGCGCCCGTGCGGAGCGGTCGGGCATGGAAGATGTAGGAAGTTTGCGCGCCGTCCTACAAGAAGCCGACGCGGTGCTATCGATTATGCCGCCAGAGCGCGCATTTTCGTTTGCTAACGCTGCCGCCGGTGTGGTCTCCAAAGTTGACCAGCCTGTCTTTGCTGATTGCAATGCTATCTCTCCCGCGACCACTGAGAAAATGCGGGAGGTTGTTGCGGTCTCGGGAATGGACTTTGTTAAAATAGGCATCGTCGGACCGCCGCCAGAGCGCGAGGGGTGCGAGACCCGGTTCTACGCGGCTGGACCAGCTGCGGAGACACTCGCCTTCTTGGATGGTGGGGGAATAAAATACCAACAGCTCGGCGCGCAGTGCGGCCAAGCCGCCGCCATTAAGATGTGTTACGCTGCCTTGACCAAGGGGACAATGACCTTGCACACCGCCGTTCTGACCACGGCGGAGCTGCTCGGTGTCAGCGATGTGCTTCATCACGAACTGGAGGCAAGCCAAGCCTTTCACTGGGACATGATGAACAAGCGTGTGCCGTTTTACCCCGCCGATGCCGGCCGCTGGGCAGGAGAAATGGACGAAATTTCGGAGACATTTGTCAATGCGGGGGTGTCGGGTAACCTACATAAGGGGGCGGCGGATATTTTTCGCATGTTGGACAAAACGCCCCTGGCCGCCGAGTCTCGGGAGACTGTGGACAAAAGCCGAACCTTGGACCAGGCGATTGCCATTTATGCTGAGACGGTAAAGAGCGGGAAATAAACGCCTGTGCTCTTTTAACTTCCTTTAGGCAGGTCAAACAGGCCGTCTTCCAGCCCCTCAACATAAGCCAGCGTGTCTTCACTTGTGACCACGTCAGCATATTTGGCGTGCAGGTCGAGAAGTGACACGGCGTGGGAGACATCCGCACGGTCAAAGCACGCATCCTCAACGACGGCTACCCGGTAATTGTTGCTGAAAGCATCGACTGTCGTGGCGCGTACACAGCCTGACGTCGTGGTGCCGGCGACAATGAGAGAGTCTGCTTTGAGAAGCTGCAGATAACTTTGTAAGGGCGCTTCATGGAACCCGCTGGGTTTTTGTTTCCAAACGATGATATCCTGGGGACGCGGTGCGATCTCATCCATGATGTCATTGCCATCCCGATTCGTGGGCGGCTGTTCAATAGGGGTGTTCTGGCTGCCTTCTCCCCGAGGGTTCTTCCACGTCCAGCTTCCCCGGTCCCATTTATCATCTCGTGCATATCCGGTTGTGTAGATGACGGGCAACCCCTTCTTATGGGAAGCATCAATTAGCCGCCGGATGACCGGGAGAGCATCCCAAGCAGCTTCACCACACGATAACTTCCAACGCTTTACAGAGTCGAGGATTGGCTCCCGTTTGTCACCGCAAAAGGCATAGCTGACGTCAATCACGAGTAGGACCGGACGGTCGCCCAGGCCGGCCTCGGCGCCAAACCCCGCGGCGGCGAAAATACCCTGATCGCGGTCTGATATATAAGCGTCCCAAGGCCGTTTTTTGTCACTCATAAAATGTCTCTCCGCGATGTATAAATTTCTTAAGGATTAACATCAAAATAATAGACTGGACAGCACCCTTGTCACGCGCGATTTATAGCACAATTAATACACCTCACGATTTACGGAGAATTGTTACGATGGATTTAACGGGTGAATATCGGATTCCGGCAACCCGAGACGAGGTTTGGGCGGCCCTCAATGATGATGAGGTGCTGAAGCAGTGCATTGACGGTTGTGAGGAACTTACAAAAGAATCGGATACCGAATTTTCCGCTCGCGTGACAGCAAAAGTTGGGCCGGTTAAAGCTAAGTTCTCCGGAAAGGTCACGCTGTCAGAGTTGGACCCCCCCAACGGTTATACCATCTCCGGTGAAGGGCAGGGGGGCGTGGCCGGGTTTGCCAAAGGTGGCGCCACAGTAAAACTCACAGAAGATGGTGCTGATACGATCTTAAATTATGCGGCCAAAGCAGAGGTCGGAGGTAAGCTCGCAAGTGTTGGCAGTCGGCTCATCGAGGGGGTTGCGAAGAAAACAGCGGATGATTTTTTTGGTAAGTTTAGTGATATCGTGGGGGGAGATGCAAAGGGGGCGGAAAAGACTACCGAAATCGAGCCCGAAGCGCAGCAAGCAGCCACTGCGTCAAGGGAGGCGCCCCAAACTTCTGAGGGAAGCGGTATTCCGGCCATTTGGTGGGGTGTTGGTATCGTGGTTGTCGGGGCCATCTTGTTATTCGCCTTCGGAGGATAGCCAGCCCAGAAACCTGTTTTTAACATAATCCATAAGGTGACATAAGCTCCTGTTTTTTATCAATTAAATAGCTTGAGCTTTTGATAATTTCGAGAAATCACTTGATCTTTAGGGCAGAGCTTTTAATATAAAGTTCTGCTATGGATGTGGGTTGCCAAACTGGGACTCACCTCTACTAATCGCCAGTCCGATAGGATGGCAGACGACTTAGGTACGTTGCTTCTACAGGAGGATGGAACCGCTATGACAACATCAAACACATGTCCCGTTTAGGCATTGAACACTGGGTAGCTGCCCAGAGTTTTAGCCATCTGTTGTATGCATTGTGAACCGGTTCACAGCTTGGTCCGTATTCATGTTGTGTGGAATTCAAGATTGAAAGCCAATACAAAAACTGCGGGAGAATAAAAATGACGGTTACGACTTTACCAGTACTCTCAGGTGACAGTGGCTTGTCGGGTTATCTGAATGAAATAAAGCAATTTCCGATTTTGAGCGCTGAAGAGGAGTTCATGCTTGCAAAGAGCTACACGGAGCATGGAGAACCTGAAGCGGCGCACAAACTAGTGACGAGCCACCTTCGTCTTGTCGCAAAAATCGCCATGCAGTACCGGGGGTATGGATTGCCGGTAGCCGATCTAATTTCCGAAGGCAACCTCGGGCTCATGAGAGCGGTAAAAAAGTTTGAGCCAGACCGCGGGTTCCGTTTGTCTACCTACGCCATGTGGTGGATTAAGGCGTCCGTGACAGAATACATCCTCCGGTCTTGGTCGCTTGTGAAGTTGGGTTCCATGTCTGCGCAAAAAAAGCTGTTCTTCAGCCTCCGGAAGGCTAAGCGAAAGTTGGGTATTGTCGATGCTCAAGAGATCAATCCGGAAGACGCTGCGAGGCTGTCAGAACAATTTAACATGCCGGCAGCAGATATCGCTCGAATGGATCGGAGGATGACGGCCCGAGATTTCTCCCTGAACGCGCCTGTCTCCTACGCCGAAGAAGACGGCATGGAGTTTATGGATACTCTTGAAGATGAAGGCCTCAGCCCTGAGGCCATCGTGATGAACGGACAAGAAGCCGAGGTCCGTCATCACTACTTGAAAGAGGCAATGAGAGAATTGTCGGACAGGGAGCGCCATATTTTCATCGAACGGCGGCTAACGGAGGATCCCATCACCCTCGAAGCGTTGGGTGTCCAATATGGAATCAGTCGGGAGCGGGTAAGGCAACTTGAAAATCGGGCCTTTGATAAAGTTCAAAAAGCGGTTCACAGTGCTGCATTCGAAGGTGACCGTGCATAACCAAACATTTTTTAACTTGGTTCAGGCCCCCAATGCGGTACGTCGTTGACCAGCGAGTCTTAGACCGGCTTTGAGTAGATGCGGCGGGCTTACACGTGATTATTTGGCGGGGAAAGATTAAAAAAACAAGCCATTTCGTCCTTGGCCCCTTGACCTTAAGCGGTTCCCGACCTAAATCACTGGCACTCTCGTTCTGAGAGTGCCAGTTTTTTTACATTTAGCGTTTTAACGCCCGCAGTTAGGGCGTGCCGATAGGAGAATAGTTACATGGGATTTAAACCTCTACACGATCGCATTGCCGTGGAACGCGTCAGCGAAGAAGAAAAAACAGCAGGCGGCATTATCATTCCGGATACGGCTCAGGAAAAACCCTCTGAGGGTAAGATCGTATCCGTTGGACCAGGGGCTCGGAAGAAAGATGGCTCCTATGCCGAGATGGAAGTCAAAGTGGGTGATCGCGTCTTGTTCGGAAAATGGTCCGGCACGGAAGCGAAAATAGACGGCAAGGACGTGCTGATTATGCAAGAGTCCGACGTCATGGGTATCATCAACTAAATCGTAATCATTGGGAATCAGGAGAAAAAGACGATGGCAGCGAAGGAAGTAAAGTTTGGAGCGGATGCACGTGCCCGCATGTTGGCGGGTGTTGATGTATTGGCCGATGCGGTAAAGGTGACGTTGGGCCCGAAGGGTCGGAACGTTGTTTTGGACAAGTCCTTTGGGGCGCCGCGCATTACGAAAGATGGCGTCACGGTTGCGAAAGAGATAGAGCTTTCGGACAAGTTTGAGAACATGGGCGCGCAAATGGTGCGTGAGGTCGCGAGCAAAACCAATGACGAAGCGGGCGACGGCACGACGACGGCGACGGTTTTGGCTCAATCGATTGTCCGGGAAGGTTCAAAGGCGGTTGCCGCGGGGATGAACCCGATGGACTTGAAGCGGGGCATCGATCTTGCAGTTGAAGCGGTTGTTGCGAACTTGTCGAAGCAGTCGAAACGAGTGAACACGTCGGAAGAGATTGCCCAGGTTGGCACGATTTCGGCAAATGGTGACGCGGATGTTGGCACCATGATCTCTGACGCGATGTCAAAGGTTGGCAATGAGGGTGTGATCACGGTTGAGGAGGCGAAGAGCCTTCACAGTGATCTGGACGTTGTTGAAGGCATGCAGTTTGATCGCGGTTACACGTCACCGTATTTTGTAACCAATGCGGAGAAGATGACCTGTGATCTTGAGACACCGTATATTCTGATCCACGAGAAGAAGCTATCGAGCCTGCAGCCCATGCTACCGGTTCTGGAAGCTGTTGTTCAGTCTGGTCGTCCGCTGCTGATCATTGCCGAAGACATTGAAGGGGAAGCCCTTGCAACGCTGGTGGTGAACAAGCTCCGGGGTGGTTTGAAGGTTTCAGCTGTTAAGGCGCCTGGTTTCGGTGACCGCCGGAAGGCGATGCTGGAAGACATTGCGATCCTGACCTCTGGCCAGGTGATCAGCGAGGACCTTGGCATCAAGCTTGAAAATGTATCTCTTGATATGATGGGCTCTGCGAAGCGGGTCACCATTACCAAGGAAGAGACGACGATTGTTGAAGGCACGGGCAAGAAGAAAGAGATTGAAGGCCGGTGCAATCAGATCCGGGCTCAGATTGATGAGACCAGCTCTGACTATGATCGTGAAAAGCTCCAAGAGCGTCTGGCCAAACTGGCCGGTGGCGTTGCCGTGCTGAACATTGGCGGGGCTACTGAAGTTGAGGTGAAAGAGAAGAAAGACCGCGTCGATGACGCCCTCAACGCCACGCGGGCAGCTGTCGAGGAGGGCATTGTGCCGGGCGGCGGTGTTGCACTTCTTTATGCGACCAAGACGCTTGGTAAGATCGAGGGTGAGAACAACGACCAGAAAGTCGGTGTGAGCATCGTGCGCCGGGCGCTTGAAGCGCCGGTGCGTCAGATTGCGGAGAACGCCGGTGTGGATGGTGCCGTTGTTGCAGGTAAGCTTTTGGAAGGCAAAGGCGGCACGCTTGGCTTTGATGCTCAGTCCGAGAAATACACGGATCTGGTCAAGGCCGGCATTGTGGACCCGACCAAAGTGGTCCGCACGGCCCTGCAGGATGCGGCTAGTATCGCTGGCCTTCTCATCACCACGGAAGCCATGGTGGCAGAGTCTCCCGACGATAAACCTGCTGCCCCGGCTATGCCACCTGACATGGGCGGCATGGGCGGCATGGGCGGCATGATGTAGCATCCCTAAACCGAAATCAGAGGAGGGCCG
>MDTB01064202.1_pt1 | contig 10509 bp, 11 predicted proteins | sample 811161 | NCBI WGS metagenome assembly MDTB01 (sample SAMN05326650, study PRJNA326480) | marine metagenome | isolation source: seawater | place: Mediterranean Sea | collected 2009
AAAGAGGCTTCGCGATGTTATCCTAAACTAGTAGAGAGATATGTTTTACCTCAGCCTCGTGTAACTCTTGGACCATTACTTATTGGTTTGGCGACATCTTGTATTGATATTTCAGACGGGCTTTGCGCTGATTTGAAGCAAATTTGTAAAGTATCAAACGTCAGCGCAGAGATTAGGCAGGCGGCAATTCCTTTGTCCTTAGTTGCAGAAAATTTAGTTAAAAATAATGAAAACTATTGGCAGGTAGTTTTGGGTGGTGGAGATGACTATGAACTTCTTTTCACTGCTAATCAAAGCAAGAGGAAAATAATTGAGAAGGTTGCAAAACAAATAGAAATTTCCATAAGCAGAATGGGGTCTATAAAAACCGGTGAAGGTGTTTTTGTCCGAAACGAGTCAGGGGATTTAGTTTTAGTTGATGTGCCTGGCTGGAAGCATTTTTAATTTTAATTCTCTTTGGATATAATTTGTTAACGTCGCTCCATTCCAATTTCTAGTTTCTAAAAATAAATTATGACGTGTTATGCTGTATCTAATTTTGGATACAAGCGATACCTCTGAACTTTTTTTACCCCTAAATTTGAGAATTTTATGAATTAGTAATTTTTTTGATAGAGTGCGGTGTTGATTCGGTCTCCGGATTCTGGCATGTTCCGCGCGATTTTCAGCGTTTCTATATCCATAAATTAAATTTTGGGTTGGCAACGCCGTTTTTACGACCTGATAGAATAAGGACCAAACTCCATGTCAGCAGCATATTGGATTATACTTCTTTGCGGAGCTTTAGCCGTTATATATGGCATTTACGCGATCCGTTCTGTGACCTCGGCTAGCGCGGGCAATGAACGAATGCAGGAGATCGCAACGGCGATCCAGGAAGGCGCTAATGCTTACTTGAACCGTCAGTATACAACAATTTCCATTGTTGGCGTCCTTATAGGGATTGTCCTCGGGGTTGGCCTTAACTGGTTTGTGGCCATTGGTTATTTTATTGGAGCCGTTTTGTCAGGTGTTACAGGATATATCGGTATGAACGTGTCGGTTCGTGCCAACGTGCGGACTGCTGATGCAGCTCGAACAGGTGGGTTGGTACCGGCTCTTGATGTAGCATTTAAATCAGGGGCTGTTACAGGTATTTTAGTTGTTGGTTTAGGATTGTTGGGTGTAGCAGGCTACTTTTTTGTTCTCCGCGGCGTATTTGATGCAGCAACCGCCGAAGGTATGCGACATATTCTTGAAGCGATGGTCGCTCTGGGTTTTGGTGCTTCTCTTATTTCAATTTTTGCCCGCCTTGGTGGCGGCATCTTTACAAAAGGTGCGGACGTTGGAGCAGATCTTGTCGGCAAAATTGAAGCTGGAATTCCAGAGGATGATCCGCGGAACGCAGCGGTAATTGCAGACAACGTTGGTGATAATGTCGGCGATTGCGCAGGGATGGCAGCTGACTTATTCGAGACCTATGCTGTGACTATGGTTGCGACCATGCTTTTAGCGGTGATCTACTTTACGGGTTCTATGCAAGACCTTTTGATAACTTTACCACTCCTGATTGGCGGGGTTTGCATTGTCGGTTCAATAATTGGGTTCTTCTTTGTTAGGCTCGGTAGCGGCAATAATATCATGGGTGCCTTGTATAAAGGACTTGTCGTATCGATGTTTGCGTCGGCGATTTTGATTGGTAGTGCGATACATTGGCTATTTGGATCTATGAGTGCAGTAATTTCTCAGCAAGTTACTTCAGGTCACTTGTTTTATTGTGCCCTTATTGGACTTTTGGTCACAGGCCTCTTGGTATGGATAACTGAATACTATACTGGAACAAATCACCGACCTGTTAAACAAGTCGCAAAAGCATCGGAGACTGGCCATGGGACTAATGTTATTCAAGGGCTAGCAATTTCGATGGAAGCAACTGCACTACCAGTGTTAGTAATTTGTGCAGGGATAATAACTTCATATTTTTTCGCTGATCTTTATGGGATTGCTATCGCGGCAACTACAATGCTGGCGTTAGGGGGTGTTATCGTTGCGCTTGATGCCTATGGCCCGGTAACTGATAATGCAGGTGGAATTGCGGAAATGGCAGAATTGCCCGAAGAAGTTCGTAACTATACGGACGCTCTTGATGCGGTGGGTAATACAACGAAAGCCGTTACTAAGGGGTATGCAATTGGGTCAGCTGCGTTAGCTGCTCTCGTTTTGTTTGCTGCCTATACCGCAGATATTGCTCATTATTTCCCAAACTTAGCTGGTAAGATTAAATTTGAATTACAGGACCCTTACGTTGTTATTGGGCTGTTTGTTGGCGGTTTGCTTCCCTACCTTTTTGGAGCGTTGGGTATGCAGGCCGTTGGCAGAGCAGCGGGCTCTGTTGTCGTTGAGGTTAGGCGCCAATTTAAAGAGATCCCTGGAATTATGGAGGGAACAGCCAAGCCTGAATATGGCCGAGCTGTTGATTTGCTTACAAAGTCGGCAATTAAAGAGATGATTGTACCCTCTCTTCTCCCTGTACTTGCTCCGATCGTTGTATTTTTCGTGTTTCGGGCGATAGGCGGATTAGAAGCGGCGTTGACTACTTTGGGTGCTTTACTCCTTGGAACCATTGTCACCGGTATTTTTGTGGCAATTTCCATGACTTCCGGCGGTGGGGCTTGGGATAATGCGAAAAAGCTCATAGAAGATGGGCACCACGGTGGTAAGGGTTCAGATGCACATCACGCAGCTGTGACAGGAGATACTGTTGGTGATCCCTACAAAGATACGGCGGGTCCAGCTATTAATCCTATGATCAAAATTATTAACATTGTTGCTATTCTTCTTCTGGCAATGATCGCTTAATAATTTTTAATTTTTTAAAAAGGCCTCAGCATTGATGCTGGGGCCTTTTTTATAAAACCGAAAAATTCTTACTCATTTTCAGAGGAATTTGAGTATTTCCCGACATTTCCAATAACTTGTTGAATGAATGTTAGTTCTTTTCCTTTTGTCGGTGTTTCACGTTCGATGAATACAATTTCCTTTTGTTTTGTAGTGTCAAGTTCGTATATTTGTTGAACTATTCCATTTTTATCAAACTTTACTGTCAGAATTTTTCTCTTCAGTAATTTAGGTTTAAAGAAGGCGACCGATTTTACCCTACCGCTAATGTAGTACCATACTTCATTATCAAAAGTGGTAATTGTTGAGGGCGTACCCAGACGCCTTTCCACATCCTGACGTTTGTGAACTCCGGGTTGTATCGATATTACTGTCTTTGGGTCGGGTAAATTGCCGCGTGAATCGACGTATGATTCGCATCCAGTAATTATTAAAAAGACAGCTAAGCTGCTAAATAACCACGAACTAATACTTGCTGGAATTTTCATTTTGTTGACCGTCATAATCATTTTCTGTCAATACATATAGTCTTTTGGTAGGGGCAAGAAAATAGTCTTTCGAGAAAGAAAAAATTTTTGTAAAAGTAAACTGGAGAAAGAATTCAATGGCGATTTTTAGCAATAAGAAACCTGAAGAAGAAGCGCATGCCCTATACAGGGCGGCGATAAATCAAGCTCGTCAGGAATTTTTATTTAGGGATTTTGGCGTACCAGACACTATCGACGGGCGCTTTGATATGATTTCTCTTCACGTATTCCTCGTCTTACACCGGCTTAAGGAGAGGTCCGATCGGACGGCAGAACTTGCGCAATGTCTGTTTGATACGATGTTTGGTGATATGGACCGGTCTTTACGCGAAATGGGTGCCGGTGACCTTGGGGTGGGGCGTCGGGTTAAGGTGATGGCTACCGCTTTTTATGGACGAATGTCGGCTTATGAAAAAGCAACTGGTAGTAGTGATCCCGAAGCCCTTGCGGAAGCACTTCTGCGCAACATTTTTAGGGAAGATGAGGCTAAGAGCCAAGATGCAAAAAGAATTGCCAATTATACTAATTGGGTCGCGGACGCATTATCGACTTTTCCTATTGATGATTTACTAGAGGGACGTCTGATTTTTCCAAATATGATATCTCTAGATAATTTTTAAAAAAGTACTGTAAGAGTAATGACCGAGAAGCCAGAACCAGAATTCACATTTATCGTGCACCCCTCAGAGTTAGAGGATGTTGAAATAAGTTATAAGTTAACCGCCGAATCACATGAGCGTGTGGCGCTTTCTAAAAGATTTGGATTAAGAGCTATAGAGACCTTTAATTTAATACTTAAGATGAAACCGTTGAGGCAAGAAAATGCTATTCGTCTTCGTGGGAAATTATATGCAACGGTTATCCAAAGTTGTATCGTTAGCCTCGTTCCGATTAAAAATACTATTGAAGAAGAATTTGAGGTTATTTTTCGTGAGGAAGATCAATTAGATAGCGCTAGTTTTGAGGATTTTGAAGAAGTGGAGCCTTACTTCGAAGATACTATAGATATAGGCGAGGTCGCCGCTGGAGAACTTGCCTTGGCAATTGATCAATATCCCCGAGCACCACGAATTTCTAGCGAAGTACTAGAGCCGTATTTGCATAAAGAAGATGACCTTGAAACCAAACCTTTAGGGGGGCTAGCCGGCTTAAAACGAAAGAAGTAAGCTAAAAAAGGACATTTGATTTCAATAAAAGGGTAAAATAGTGATGATGTCGCTTGCCGTAGCGATAGAACTTAGGTATGAAACCTGCCGCTTTTCTAAGATCCGGACTGGGAATATAAATTATGGCTGTACCCAAGAAAAAAACTTCGAAATCTCGTCGCAATATGCGTCGATCGCACCACGCGTTGGCTGGAGGCGCATATGTTGAATGTCCTAATTGTGGTGAGCTTAAACGGCCACATCATGTCTGTGGGGCATGCGGATACTATGGCGAACGTGAAGTTGTTGAAGCGGCTAACGTTTAAGCCGACAATAATTTTTGAAACAATTAAACGGTAATCGAATTGATGCCGCGGCTGACGATCGCACTGGATGCAATGGGAGGGGATGCTGCGCCAAATATTGTCGTCGACGGCGCTGCTTTGGCTCGGGTGCGGTTTCCTGATGTAAAATTCACAATGTTCGGCGATAAGAAAAAAATTGCGCCGCTTGTTGAGAAGCATGAAAATCTTCAAGGTTCTGTAAGTATTTATCACACAGATGATGCGGTAAGTTCTGAAGAAAGGCCGGCTATCGCACTGCGGCAAGGCCGAAATTCAAGTATGCAGTTGGCAATAAACGCAGTGAATTCTGGTGAAGCTGCAGGTATTGTTTCGGCTGGTAACACCGGCGCATTAATGGCCATGGCTAAAGTCTCTTTAAAAATGTTGCCAGGAATTGATCGCCCCGCAATTGCGGCCCCATGTCCTACGAAAGTCGGTGAGAGTGTTTTGTTGGATCTGGGTGCTAATGTCGAAGGAGATGCTGAAAACCTCGTTCAGTTTGGAATGTTAGGAGCAGCTTTTGCGCGGACGGTTTTTGGTATTGAGCAGCCTACTGTTGGATTGCTCAACGTTGGAGCTGAAGAAGTAAAAGGTCGGGATGCTGTTCGTCAGGCGGCTGCAATTTTCCGTGAGCGCAAGTTACCTTTCACCTTTCAGGGCTTTGTCGAAGGTGATGATATTGGTGCGGGCACCGTTGACGTGTTTGTCGTCGATGGCTTTACCGGTAACATAACCTTAAAAACACTTGAGGGAACTGTCCGTTTATATTCGGAGTACTTGCAGCAAACCTTTAGAAGCTCATTATTGTCAAAGTTTGCTTATTTTTTAGCGCGGCGGGCTTTAGCAAAAATGAAGGCTCGCATTGATCCACGGCGATACAACGGGGCTACCTTTCTTGGTCTAAATGGCGTCGTGGTAAAAAGCCATGGGGGCACGGATTCATTCGGCTTTGCAAATGCAATTGGGGTCGCCGTGGATATGGCTGCGAATGATATAAATGATTTCATAATACGCGAGTTAGCTGAGTACGGTGAACAGGAAATGCCGCAGGCGCGGATTGTATGACCAGGCAGTCTATTATCATCGGATGCGGGAGTTATTTGCCTGATGTTATTGTAACAAATGAAGAATTGGCTCGCCGTGTTGATACCTCAGATGAATGGATTAGAAAGCGCACGGGAATCCGTGAACGGCGTATTGCAGCAGACGAAGAAAGAACTTCTGATTTAGCGATTAACGCCGCGAAAGAAGCGTTAAGGGCTGCTGGTATTGGACCTAATGATATTGATTTAATTGTTCTGGCAACCACAACGCCGGATGAAACATTCCCTGCAACAGCAACACGTGTTCAGGCGGCTTTAGGGATGACTAAAGGCGCGGCATTTGACGTGCAAGCAGTTTGTACCGGTTTTATATACGCTTTAAACGTAGCAGATAATTTCATCAGGTTAGGGCAAGCGAATACGGTTTTAGTAATTGGTGCAGAAACTTTTTCACGCATATTAGACTGGGAAGATAGAACAACTTGCGTTTTGTTTGGTGATGGCGCGGGTGCGGTCGTCTTGCAGGGTTTAGAACAAGACAATGTGAAAGAAAAGCGCGGGATTTTAAGCAATCATCTTCGGTCGGATGGTCGGTATAAAGACTGTCTTTATGTGGATGGCGGACCTTCGTCCTCTAAATTTGTTGGAAAGCTTCGCATGAAAGGCTCGGAAGTTTTTCGTCACGCGGTGAGCAATATGGTTTCAGTTTTGGAAGAAGCGCTTAAACACAATAATTTGTCTGCTGAAGATATTGATTGGCTTGTTCCACATCAGGCGAATAAACGTATTCTAGATAGAACTGCACAAAAGCTTAGATTGTCGCCTGAAAAAGTTGTTATTACTGTCGATCGTCATGCCAATACCTCTGCGGCCTCTATCCCCCTCGCGCTATCGGAAGCCGTAACTGATGGACGTATTCAAGAAGGAGACATCGTTGTGTTGGAAGCAATGGGTGGCGGGTTTACCTGGGGCGCGAATTTGATTCGTTGGTAACGCTTTTGGTTTTTATTTTAAACTTCAACCCACAACGACATGTTATTGATATTGACTGTAATATAAGCTTTGGATACCGTCAAAATATGTTAGTTATCGGGGGAAGTCATGGCAGAAACGACAGTAACGCGTGCGCAACTCAGCGAAGCAGTATATCAAGAAGTTGGGTTGTCCAGGAATGAATCCGCCGAGCTGGTTGAGGGTGTGCTCAGTGAAATATCCGAAATGCTTTTGCGGGGAGAGTCAGTAAAGCTCTCTTCATTTGGCAGTTTCTCTGTCCGACAGAAAGGCGAAAGAAAAGGCCGAAATCCCAAAACCGGTGAAGAGGTGCCTATTAAGCCAAGGCGAGTTCTGGTGTTTAGGGCATCAAACGTCCTGAAACAAAGGATTAATTCTTCGTTAAATCCTGAATACGAGGATAGCTCAGGGGCATCATGAAAGGTGCTGAGTCAGCTCAAACGTTGAATAAATATTCTAGGCGTTCTGGGAGTAAGTCTGCGGCAGCCTTTCGAACGATTAGTGAGGTAGCCTCGGAGCTTGATGTTCCGCAGCACGTATTGCGTTTCTGGGAGACGCGATTTACACAAATCAAGCCGATGAAAAGAGGGGGTGGCCGGCGATACTATAGGCCTGAAGATATAGCCCTTTTAACGCAAGTCAGATCTCTTTTGTACGATGACGGTTATACAATTAAAGGTGTACAAAAAATATTTCGTGACGGCGGAATAAAAAAGCAACGTTCACAAAGAAAACTCTCCTCAAAAGATGTAATTGTTAAAACGATATCAATTGACGAAAAAAACGTTGAGGACATAACCGGAGTAGACACAGCAAGCCTTGCTGAGTTGCGGGGGGTCTTACGAGAATTAGTTTCTATTACAAAGTTTTTGGATGAAGCGTAATGTTCTTAGATTTTTGGTTTAATGCCCCTTATGTGTCAATGACTATCGGCTCGCGTATTTAATTTGAAAAGTTTCCTTTTTGATTGAAAACCAATTCCTTGGTGTTCCAGACATCAGCGCGTGGATATTTTTTGGCCTTTCCATAGCTGCCTGCTGCACTTCGATTGTCGCTATGATTACCGGTACTGCAGGTGGCTTGCTGTTGCTCGCTTTGATGGCATTTTTTTTTGAACCTAGTACGCTCTTGCCACTCCACACCATTATCATGCTCTTAACCTCAGTTCATGTCGCAATTCTTTTTTGGCGATATACCCTTAAAACAACTATTCTTCCGTTTCTTGGTGGATCCATTGCCGGGGCAGCGTTAGGTGCTCAAATCTTTGTCGCGCTCCCAGCGGCCATTCTGCAACGAATTATCGGTGTTTTTATTTTGATCCTAACGTGGTTACCAAGACTTGCCCGGTCGGGAGGCGAGACCAGACGGTTTGCTGTGGTGGGCTTTGTTATCACCTTTCTTGGTATTTTTGTAAGTGCTACAGGCTCACTGTTGGCGTCTTTTATTGCTAGTTCTGCCCCAGAGAGACGCAATCATGTTGCTACGATGGGTGCGCTGATGATCTGTAGCCATGTCACTAAGATTATCGCCTTTGGCGCAATGGGAATTGCTCTTAACTCCTATACACCTCTAATTGTTTCGATGGTTGCGGGGGCGGCAATTGGTAACTGGATTGGTGGTAAGATGTTGGACAGGATGCCCGAACAAGTTTTTCGTACCTTGTTCAAAGTTTTAATAACAATTCTCGGCTTGCGTCTAATTTGGGTTGGTGGAAAGGGGCTCGGTTGGTTTTAAAGGTTACATATTTCTGAAACAGTTTAAGACAGAGTCTCGCGAAATTTTTGCTGTTTCCGGATGATAAGACGGCTTGCCTGGTGTAGAAAAGTTATGAGCTTGACCCTCGTAAATAGAAATTTCTGCATTTGGGTGCCCCGCGTATGACGCTTTAATCGCGTTGACCTCCTCTAACGGGATTGAGTTATCCATACTGCCGAAATGATAGCTGATTGGGCAGGTAATATTTTTTGTTTCATTAAGATGAAGGCCGATTTTGGTGCCGTGAAACGCGCCGGCAGCGTTGACGTTAAGTCGGGCAGCGGAAAGATGCGCATACCGCCCACCAAAACAGAAGCCTAAAACGGCAACCTTGCCATTGCAGTTAGGCTGGGCTTTGAGGTCATTGATGATGTCCTCAATGTCTAACATGCCTTGCTCCGCATCAAATGCATTATAGCGTGCTTGCGCTATTTCACGATCTGCTGTTGGACCAGGGTGTTGTCGCCAAAAGATATCTGGCATGGAGACAATAAAACCATTGTTAGCCCACTGATCACCCATAAGCCGGTTCGTTTCGTCGGCCCCCGAGATCGCTGTCACATAGAGGATACCCGGATACTTGTCGCCGCCACTAGGTTGGGTCAGATAGCTATCCAGGGTTTCGTTATTTCGGGTGATAACTTTGATATCTTGGCTGGGCATAGTGACTATTTTCAGATTATTCGTTTAACAACGGTAAAACAGCCCCGGCGGCCGCAAACATCTCAGCATCTTTATTCTGGAAGCCGATCATTTGCAGGCCAAGGGGTAAACCTTGGGTTTCGAGTATTGGCAGGGAAACGGCAGGAACCCCAAGCAGGGATGTACAAACCGTAAAGTTTGGATCACCAGTCCAGCCGAGCCCCTCTGGTGCTGCGTCGGGTGCTGACAAGGTGAAGCAGGCTTCGCAGTGATCTGCTAACGACGCAAAAGTCTCTCTCGCCGCATTCCTCTGTTCAAGAAGATCCCTAAATTGGTCTTGGTTCATCGCATTCGCTTGCTCAAGACGCTCGCGCGAGCTTTCGCTGAGTTTATTGATATCCATATCCCGGGCGTATGTATTTAAAGGCCAGCGGCCTTCCCACGCATTAATCCCTCGCGAAAGTGAATTTGAGTCGGCGATTGCCAGCTCCGAGATTTGAACAGCTTCATTATTTGATCTGTCGATGACGTTGATTCCCGCTTCCTCAAGAGTATTTCTTGCTGATTGTAGTTGCTGTTTGGCATCTTCGGTTGCAGTCTCCCAACCAGCAGTTTCCAACATAGCGACTGTGCGGGGCTTATTTGGCTTTGGTAACGTCATTGGCCCCGTAAGGCCGACATAGCCGGCATCGCCACCGGCACGAGACGAGATTTCTCGTGCTATTGTCCATGTGTCAGTTAATGTTGCCGCGATAACTCCAGTACAGCTTTGACTAAAGCCGTCAAAGCTGCCCCCCCGATTGATTCCGCCCACACTTGGTTTGAAACCAAATGCACCGCAATAGCTGGCGGGCCGAATAGTCGAGCCAATGACTTGGGATGCTGTCGCACCTGCCAGCATTCCGCTACCGACCGCCGCAGCAGAGCCACTACTCGAGCCACCCGGTGTGCGATTTGTATCATGGGGATTGCGGGTTTCGCGTGGCTGGGTTGCAGCAAATTCCGTAGTTACAGTTTTCCCCACAACGACAGCGCCAGCTTCGCGTAAGGCAGCGACCGCTGCACAATCTCGTCCCATTCTCCAACCGGTGAACAAGGGTGATCCCTGCTCCGTGACCATATCAGCAGTCTCCATGACGTCTTTGATACCAATAGGCATGCCATC
>MDTB01082433.1_pt1 | contig 10509 bp, 11 predicted proteins | sample 811161 | NCBI WGS metagenome assembly MDTB01 (sample SAMN05326650, study PRJNA326480) | marine metagenome | isolation source: seawater | place: Mediterranean Sea | collected 2009
CTTGGCTATGTTGAAAAATCAAATAATATAAAAAAAATTTTATATAATAATAAAACAAAATATTCATATAGAGGAGATAAGATTTATGAAGATACAGCAAAATTTCTTTTTAAAGGGAAAGTAGTTGGCTGGTTTCAGGGCCAAGCGGAATTCGGACCTCGCGCTTTAGGAAACAGGAGTATTTTGTGTAAACCTTTTCCTATTAAGATGAAAGATCATTTAAATAAAAACGTAAAATTTAGAGAGGTATTTAGACCATTTGCTCCATCAGTCCTGGTTGAAAATTTACACGAATATTTCAATATAAATCAAAAAAGTGAACATATGCTCATTGCATGTAAAGTTAAAAAAAATAAAAAAAAAGCTATACCTGCTGTAGTTCATGTTGACGATACTTGTAGGGTACAAAGTGTTTCAAAAAATAAAAATGAAAGATTTTGGAAATTAATCAGCGAATTTAAAAAATTATCAAATATTCCAGTATTATTGAATACCTCATTTAATATCAAAGGTCAGCCAATAGTAAATGATATCGAAGATGCCTTAAAATGTTTTAAAAAGTACAAAATAGATATATTAGTTATCGATAAATATTTGATAAAAAAATAAACTATTATGTGTGGTATTGCTGGTTTTCATTCCAAAACAATTGAGCTAGATAAAAAAAAATTAAAAAAAGTTAAAACTTTAATGTCCATTAGAGGTCCAGATGGATTTGGAAAATATCAATTTAACTTAAAAAACAAAAAAAAAGTTTGCTTACTTCATAGCAGGTTAATGATAATTGATCCTTCAGAAAGATCTAATCAACCAATGAAAGATGAAAATGGTATTCTTATATTTAATGGCATGATCTACAATTATTTAGAAATTAAAAAAGATTTAATTTCAAAAAAAATTAATTTCAATACAAATTCTGATACTGAGGTATTACTTAAATTTTTAAACTATTATGGACCAAACAAGTTAGAAAAATTAGATGGAATGTGGGCGTTTGCATATTTTAATTTTAAAAATAAAAACTTAATTTTATCTCGAGATAAATTCGGAGAAAAACCATTATATTATTCATTTAGAAACAAAAAATTTATATTTGGATCAAATCCTAATTATATCTTAAGCTTAGATGATCAAAGTTACAAAATCAATTACCCTAAATTAATCTCATATGTTGAATACAGTTTTAGAAGTTTATTTTTTGATAATCAGAGCTTGTTTGAAAATATCTCTCAGCTTAATCCTGGTTCATTTCTTAAATTGAGTCAGGATGATAAAATAGAAATTAAAAGATATTGGTCACCAGAAAAAAACATTTTAAATACCAAAAAAAAATACAGTAATATAATAAATATTTTAAAAATAAAATTTAAAAAAAGTATTAAAAAAAGATTACTTTCAGACTTTCCAATTTCTTGTGCATTGAGTGGTGGTATTGATTCTGGTTCAATAGTGTCAATTGCAAAAAAAAAATTTAACAAAAAAATAAATTGTTTTTCTATAGAACCTAAAAACAAAAATTATAATGAAAATAAAAATATTTTAAGTGTTATAAATCAAAATAATTTAAATCATAGTTTTGTGAAAATTAAAAAAAATAATAGTCAAAACTTAAATGTTTTAGAAGATATCATTAAAAAAACATCAAATTTTGTACCTACAACTACTTGGTTTATATTTAATTCTTTGTGTAAAAAAATTAAAAAAGCTAACTATAAAGTTATTCTATCTGGGGCTGGTGGAGATGAAATGTATGGAGGTTATTATACGCATCACTTGCACTTTTTATATTCAATTAGGAATAAAAATTACTTTAATATAAAGTTTAATGAATGGAAAAAACATGTTTTGCCTCTAATTAGAAATAAAAATTTGAAAAATTTTAAAACTTTTAAAAATTTAAAAAGTAATAAGGACCGAAAATTTTTAGAGTATTTAGGCAATACTAGTTATATTAAAAAAAAATCACCAAATTTGAAGATACCAAATTTAAAAAATAAATTGGATTATTTTAAACAAAATCTATTTTTGGATTTTTTTCATTTTACTTTGCCTGGTCAATTGGCTCCAATGGATAATATAGCCATGTACAATGGACTAGAAAATAGATCTCCATTATTATCAGGGGAAATTTATAAATATTTGTTATCTGTTCCAACAAAATTTTATATTCAAAAGGGATATAATAAAAAAATATTAAGAGACATTCTAAATGATATTTTGCCAAAAAAAATTATTAAAGATAGAAATAAAATTGGGTTTTATATGGACATTGATAATATTTTTGATTTTAAAAGTACGAAAATCAAAAATTTGATATTCAAAAATAAATTTATTAAAAAAAATATTTATTTAGATAAAATAGATGAAATAATTAAAAAAAATAATAAAAATAATCAAGAATCTCATTTTTTATTATCATTAATTAATATTTCACTTTTTTTAAAAAACTATGGAAGAAAAAATACCAATGTTTAATAGATTAAAATTGAAGTTTCTAGGATTTATATTTATTTAATGACATTTGTTAGGATTTGTAATAATTTTTCAATCTAATTTATGGATAATAAATTTCCAGGAAAAGATATCAGTGAAGAAGATCTTAAGAGCAAGTTTCCTTTAGCTGCAAAAAAAGATCAAAATCACAGGAGTAAATTTATTGTAAGTGGTGTTGAATTTGGAGGAAATACTATACCGATTTTTGCTGGACCTAATATGGTAGAAAGTAAAGAACTCATATTGGATGTTGCAAAAAATATTAAATCTAGTGGGGCTCATTTTTTAAGAGGTGGAGCTTTTAAACCGCTAACTTTTCCATATCGAAATGTTAAGTATAATGAGACAAGAGAGGATGGAATAAAATGGTTGGCGGAGGCGAAAGAAAAATACAATATTCCAATCATTACAGAGATAATGGAAGAGAAATATTTAGATTTAGTATCTAATGTAGCAGATATTCTTCAGATAGGATCAAGAAACATGCAAAATTATCCCTTAATAACTGCATGTGCTAAAACAAAAAAACCAATAATGATAAAAAGACATTATGGGTCTTCATTAAGGGATTGGCTAGGGGCTGCAGAATATGTTTTAGTTGAAGGAAATGAAAAAGTAATTTTATGTGAAAGAGGAGTTTCTGTTCCTCACACACATAGATCAACATCAAGATTTCTTTTAGATTTACAAGTAGTACCGGCCGCAAAAGAAGTAACTCATTTGCCAATAGTGGTAGACCCGTCTCATGCAACTTTTTGGCGACCTTGGGTTAGATCGATGGCCTTAGCTAGTATTGCTGCAGGTGCAGATGGAATTATGCTGGAGGTTCATCCCGATCCTGAAAACTCAGCAGTAGACCCTTTGCAGCCAATTGATTATTCAGAATTTAATAAGTTAATAGTAGAGATGAACATTTTATCAAACCAGATTAATAATAGAAAAATTTTATCTGACTAAAAAATTACTTGTTACTAAACTGTAATGATTTAAAAAATTTTTAAATTATACGTGAAATCTTTAAAAGATTTCTTAAATTTTATGAAAAAAAAATTATTTATTTCTGGAGGAGTTCTCTCAGGAAAATCAACAATTATTTATTTGTTTGATGGACATCAAGATTTTTTAGTTAATGCTATACATTTACAACTGATTAAATCATTTAAAAATTTGATTGACAATCTGGGAAAAAATAATGATAAAAAAGAACAAGGTAAAAAAATTTTCTTTACTTTGAATTATAAAAATAAATTATACCCCGTAATTGAACAAGATTTTGAAAAAATTTTATTTCATACTAATATTGAGCATTTAAAAAAATATTCTATTGAAAAAACATACCCAAACTTTACATCAGCACTCAATCCTACCTATTTAGATTTTGAATTTGATTATTTTAACTTTATTGAAATGTTTAAACATGATTTAAAAAATGACCAAAAACCAATTAAATTGAAGGATATAATAGAAAAGTTTTATTATAATTTTTTTTTAAATTGGAAAGATAAAAAATTTATTGAATCTAAAAATCAATTTAATGAAAAATATGTTGTAAGCAAGCTTCCAAATGATATTCAAAGTATTGAATTTGCGCTAAGTGAAATTCCTAATTCAAAAATAATTTATGTAGACAGGGATGCAATAGGCATTATGAAATCACGAGTGCTTAATTTTATAAAAAAAAGAAGTTTGAATATAGAAGATTTTGATAAATATTTTTTAGCTTTATCTAAAAGTGATTTTTTCAAAAAAATAAATTTGCAAAAGAAACAGATTAATTCTTTAAAAAAAAATAATCTTAATAGAATTTTTATAACATCTTTAGAGTCTCTTGTTTATGAAACTGATAATGAAATGAAAAAAATATCAAATTTTTTGGAGATAGAATTTGATCAAATTTTAACTAAAGTAACTTATTTATCAAATGAAATTAATAATTCGCACACCTTTGAAATAAACGACGATAAGTATCAAGTTTCAGTAAAATCAGAATTTTTTGCTAAATTGATGTCATCTAATTGGATCTACTTAAGAAATGTGAGAAAATATTTTTTTATAAAATATTTTAAAGATGTTCTAATTTCAATCTATTTAAATATTAAATTTTTGTTTATTAAAGGTTAAATATGAATCTAATTGCAAATAAAGTAGAGATTTTATTTATAAAAAAAAAAACTTTAAATTCTATATTTCCTCTTCCAAGTTTTTTTCATTCAGGTTTTTGTATTTTTAAATTATATACTAACCAAGGCATTTATGGCTTAGGCGAGCCAACTACTTACGCAGGAGGTTTAGATGAAATTATTTTGTCTACAAAAATTGTTTTTAATGAAATTAAATGCAAAGACCTTAGAATTTTAAAACTTGATAAAATCAAAAAAAAATTGTCTTTAAAATTCAAAAAAAAACTACCTTTGTCAGCTTCGATAGCTGGTTTGTCACACTGTGTATTTGATATTTTAGGAAAAGTTAATTTTAAACCAATAAATAAAATTTTAGAAAATAGAAATTATAATAATAAAATAAAGCTATATGCGAGTGGAGGTATGATTTATCATAAGCAAAGCTACGAATTTTTATTAAATGAAGCTTTGTCGTTTAAAAAGAAGAATTTTTTTGGATGGAAATTTAGACCACCTTTTCCGAAAGATTTCAAAACTCACATGAAACGAATGAAAATTCCACCACCTATCAGAATAAATGAATTAATAAAATTATCTCAAAGATTGAGATTGAATTTGGGTGATAACTTTAACTTGATGATTGACTTAGGTTGTAGGTGTAGAAATAAAAAAGAATTTCAATATTTATTATCAGCATTTACAGAACTAAATTTTTTCTTTATTGAGGAACCTTTTAAAAGATCATTAAAAAATTATAAGAATTTAACTTCAACATCATTACCAAACATTTCTGCAGGTGAAAATTTGTATGATTATAAAGATATATTAAAATGGAGAGATAAGAATTTTTTAGATTTTATTCAATTGGATTTAAATCTAAATGACATTCACACAATGCATAAGTTGTTTAAAGATTACAAAAAAAAACCGTATTTATTACCTCATAATTGGAATAATAATATAAATGAGTCTGTAACTTACAATTTTTTAAATTCGCTTAAAATAAAAAAAAAAGAGGCAATTGTTGAAAAAAATATATTAAAAAATCCATATGAAAGATTATTTATAAATAAATGCTTTAAGATTAAAAATGGTACTGTAGAGTTTAAAAATTATAATGGGCACGGTATTCTGTTAAAAAAAATTGATCTAAAAAAATTTAAAGTCAAAAGAGTTATAATATGAACAATGAAACAATTTGTATTATTTTAGCCCGAGGGGGGTCGAAAGGATTAAAGAAAAAAAACTTAAGAAAAATTAATGGTAAACCATTGATATATTATCCAATAACTGATGCTATTAAATCAGGAGTTATTGATCATGTTGTTGTATCAACTGATGATAAACAAATTGCAAAAGTAGCAAAATCTTATGGTGCTATAATTCCTTTTATGAGACCAAAAAGATTAGCTGGTGATCTCTCTACTACCGAAGAAGGATTGAGACATACATTAATTAATTATGAAAAACTTCTAAAACACAAATTTGAATATTGTGTATTTTTAGGTGCTACAGACATTTTTAGAGATATAAAGTGGATCAAAAAAGGATTAGCAATTTTAAAAAAAGAAAAAAATATAGAAAGTGTATTCTCTGGACATATAACTCATAAAAATTTTTGGGAAAAAAAAAATAATAGATGGATTAGGTTGAGATCTTGGATGAAAAAATATTCATCAAGACAAATTAGACAAAAAATAATAAGAGAGGATACAGCACTTGCGTGCGTATCTAGATCAAATTTGTGGAGAAAAGGTAAAAGAATAGGAGATAAAGTGAAAATTATTGAAAACGAGGATGTTTTAACCAGTTTAGAGATACATAACAAAAAAGATCTTAAAATTGTTGATATGTTATTTAAAATGAGATTAAAAAAAGAAATTTAAATATGAAAAAAAAAGTATCAATAATAATTAGAACAAAAAATGAAGAACAGTGGATAGAAATATGCATCAAAAAGATACTAGAACAAACATACAAAAGTTTTGAAATAATAATTATCGATAATTATTCTAAAGACAAAACTTTAAAAAAAGTTAAAAAATTTAAATTAAAATCTTACAAGATTAAAAAGTTTACTCCAGGAAAAGCAATTAATTTAGGAGTAAAAAAATCAACAGGTGATTATATAGTTTGCTTATCTGCACATTGTATACCAATTGATAAAAATTGGTTAAAAAATTTGATAAAAGATCTGGTTAAAAAAAATGTAGTAGCAGTTTATGGTAAACAATCTCCTTTACCATATTCAAACCCTTTAGATAAAAGAGATTTATACAATACTTTTGGTCTAGAAAAACGTATTCAAAAAAAAGATACTTTTTTTCATAATGCAAATAGTGCTTTTACAAAAAAGATTTGGAGTAAAATAAAATTTGATGAAAAAATTATGCATATTGAAGATAGAATATGGGCCCAGGAAATTATAAATCTTGGAAAAAAAATTGTATATGAACCAAAAGCTGACGTATATCATTGGCATGGTATTAATCATTCTTTAGATGAGAAAAGATGTTCTGAAATAGTATCAATTTTAGAAAAACAAAATTTTATAAAAGATAAGAATATTAATCTTTTAAATTTTAAAGGAACAAAGTGTGCAGCAGTGATACCAATTAGACAAAAGACCATAGAAATAACAAAAAATATAAGTCTTCTAAATATAGCAATAAGACAACTAAAAAAATCAAAAAACATAAAAGATATATTTGTTTACACTAGTAATAAGACAAACAAAAATATTGCAAAAAAAGAAAAAATTAAATTGACCTTGGATAGAAAGGGTGATCCAAATTTTTATATTGATATAATTTCATCGTTAAGAAATTTTTTAGATAAATTAGAGTCAAAAGGAAATTTTTATGATTATATAATGGTCTTAACAGAAAATTTTCCTTTTCGACCTCAAGATATTTTTGATAAAATGATAAAATTAGCAATTAGTAAGAATTATGACGCTGTCCTCGCTTCATTTGATTTAAAAGGATCAATATTTCAAAAAAAAGGTAAAAATTATAATAATTTGGTTAATGGCTTTATTCCCTCAAAAATTAATAAAGAAATGATTTTTAGTCGTGTGGGTTTAGCAAGTCTCTTTAAAATATCAGAATTACGAGCTGGAAACATTTTAGATAAAAATATCGGGTTTTATCTATTAAAAAATCAGGAAAGTTTTATAGAAATAACCAATAGTAATATAAAAAATTTTCATAACAGAATTTTGTCACAAAAAATAACTAAAAATTAGTGAATGAAAGTAGACAAAAAAATTAAATTAAAATCAAAGTCTTGGAAATTTAACAAATTAACAGTTTCAGATTTTGACAATCATGTAAAAAAATCAGTTCCTTTTTATCATGTATCTCATGATTTAACTACTCAAATATCCTCTTTTTTTCTGAGGGATCAAAGTGTTTGTTATGATCTAGGTAGTTCAACTGGAACATTATTAGATAAAATTTTGAAACATAACCATGATAAAAAACTCAAACTAATAGGCATTGATGAGTCAAATTCAATGGTAATTAAGGCAAGAAAAAAATTTCCAAAAATTAATTTTAAAAAAAAAAAAATTAGAGAAATTAAAGTTTAAAAAAAATGACCTAACAATTAGTTTGTATACCATGCAGTTTGTTCAACCAAAATACAGACAATTAATTTATAATAGGATATTCAATTCTTTAAATTGGGGGGGAGCATTAATACTATTTGAAAAAATAAGAGGAAATGATGCGAGATTTCAAGATATAATGAATTTTTTATATTTTGATTTTAAAAAAATTAACGGTCTCTCAAAAGAAGAAATTCTAAATAAAGAATTATCTTTGCGGAGTGTATTAGATCCATACACATTAAAAGCAAATTTAGATTTTTTAAAAAGAGCCGGCTTCAAAGATGTCATGCCTATTTGTCAATATCTATCATTTATAGGATTATTAGCCATTAAATGATAAAAAAAAATCTCAATAATTTTTATATTTTAACAAGAAAAAATAAAAATAGATTATTTTTATTATTTTTTTTAATGATTATATCTATTTTTTTTGATGTTATTTCTATAGGTGCAATTTTCCCTTTTTTAAATGAGTTATTAGGAAATAATTCTTCTAATTTTGATTTTTTTAAATATGAAGTATTTGACAATTTTATTGGATATCAAAATAGATTACTATCTTTTTCAATATTAATATTGATTTTTTTTTCTTTAAAAAATATTTTTTTATTTATTTATCAAAAAATTTCATCAAATTTTCTCTCTTATTTGACAGTTTATCATCAAGAACAAATGTTAAAAAATTACACTTCGAAGGATTATTCTTTTTTTTTAAATAAGAAGTCCTCAGAATTTATTAGAGAATTTCAAGGAGAGATAAAAATACTAAACTCCAATTTTATTCAACCCATAATGACAATAATTTTAAATTTATTAACAATAACTGGTTTTTTAATTTTTTTATTTTTAATTAATCCAAAGTTAGTCTGTGCAATAATTCTAATTGCCATACCTTTTATTTTAATAGTTGCTATAACATTAAAAAAACGTTTTATAGAATTTGGTAATATTCGTAGAAAAGAAAACTTTAAACTAGTCAATATTGTTAAACAAATTTTCGAAGGTATTAGAGAACTTAAAATTTATAACAAGGAAAATATTTTTTTTTTTAAATTTAAAAAAAACTCTATACAGATTAGCAAATGCTGGCATTAATCGAGGTATTTTAGCCTTAGTTCCAAAACTTATTTTGGAAGTTCTATTGGTTCTTTTCTTTATATCAATTATTTTAGTTAGTAATGATCCAAAAATACTCATAGCTACACTTAGTGTATTCGCAGCGGCGCTTTTTAGAATTATGCCCAACATAAATTCCTTAGTTAGATCGTATCAGCAAATAAATTTTTCACAATCAGCTATGGATGATTTAATTAAAATATTTAACGATCAATTAGAAAATACAAATAAAACGTTTGACAAAAATATTAAATTTGAAAAAAATATCAGATTAGAAAACATTTCATTTAGTTATGAAACAATATATGTTCTGAAAAATTTAAATTTGATAATAAAAAAAAATGCAATAATTGGGATAAAAGGTGATAGTGGATCTGGAAAAAGTACATTTGTTGATTTGTTTGTAGGATTGTTAAAACCTAAATATGGAAAAATATTGGTTGATGATACAGAACTTGATGAGACTAATAGAGAATTTTGGAAAAATAAAATCAGTTATATTCAACAAAATCCTTTCATTTTTAATCAAACTTTAGAATTTAATATTTCTATGGAAAATAACCCTCAAAAAATAAATTATGAAAAATTTAATGAGATTTTAAATTTAGTTAATCTGAAAGATTTTGCTAAAAATTTAGAAAATTCAAAATATAAATACTTAAGTGAAGGTGGACTTAATATTTCTGGAGGTCAGGCACAGAGATTAGCTATTGGGAGAGCACTTTACAATTCATCTGAAGTAATTATTTTTGACGAATCTTTAAATAGTTTAGATGAAAAAAATAGAAATGAAATTCTTGAGTTGACTTATAAATTAAGCAAAGATAATACAATAATAATTATCTCACATGATGATAATGTTTTTAAGTATTGTAATCAAGTTTATGAAATTAAAAATAAACAATTAATTGAATTGTAGATTATTTATGAAAAAAAATTATTTTATTACTGGTGGAACTGGTTCTTTAGCAAAAAAACTTATTGAACATCTGGTAAAAAAAAAATTAGCAAAAAAAATTATTATATTTAGTAGAGATGAATTCAAACAATCTCAAATGCAGAAAATTCCAATATTTAGTAAAAATAAAAAAATATTAAGATTTTTTATTGGTGACGTAAGAGATAAACAGAGAGTTCTTCAAACAATGAAAGGAAATCAAATTGACA